>Ga0315279_10009244_pt1 | contig 11795 bp, 8 predicted proteins | sample YL17G06_20_MG_FD_203694 | JGI IMG/M metagenome (GOLD analysis project Ga0315279, IMG submission 203694) | Sediment microbial communities from Yellowstone Lake, YNP, Wyoming, USA - YL17G06_20 | ecosystem: Environmental > Aquatic > Freshwater > Lake > Sediment | place: USA: Wyoming | collected...
CCAGCTGCCGCTCGGCCTCCACGCGCACGGCCGAAACCGCGCGCTCCGCCGCCAGGTCTGCCTCGAGCCGACTCCGTTCGCGGGCGCCGGCGCTTCTGCCGCTAACCCAGCCGACCAGCAGGCCGGCGACGACGGCAAGTGCCACGAGCAGTACGGTCATCGTCATCGGGCAGTCCCGGTCGCAACGGCGACACTCGGTAATCGTGGGTTGATCGCGGGTGGAGCGCCGGCGACGAATCCGGAGCGAAAAGGAGCGGGGGTGCGACCTATTATAAGGGTTCAGGGCTCGAGACTTAAGGCGACTCGCGGGCCTCAAAGGCCCGCGCTACTCGCGACTTTCTTGTCATTCCTCCTCGTCGGACCCGACCAGCAGGTCCGCCGCCCTCTTCTCAACCGCCGTCGGCTTGCGGCGTCGATCCTCATAGAGCGCGTAGAGGAACGCGGCCGCGAAGATCACCACAATGAGGCCGAGCGAGAACCACTTCGGCATGTGGAACGCGACGTAGCCTTCCGCCTCGAGGAATTCCAGCAGCAACTTGGCGCCGACCCACGCGATGATGACGAATGCGCCGTCCACGAGCGGCGGATAGCGTTCGACGATCGCCAGCAGCTGGCCGATCACCAGCCGCATCGCGACGATGCCGAGGATGCCGCCGGCGAGCACCACCCACAACTTGTTCGACATGCCCACGGCAACCACCACCGAGTCGATCGCGAAGACAATGTCGGTGAGCTCGACCCGCACGACCGTCGCCCAGAACGCCGACAGGCCCAGCCAGGGCCTGGCCTTGGGCACCGCGCGTCGATCGTGCGCGTCCTGCCCGCGAAAGAAATGCGTGTACGGGAGGTACAGAAGGTAGCCCGCACCGAGCAGCTTCACCCAGTCGAGCTGGATCAGCCGGATCGCAAACACGACCGCGATGGTACGGAACGCGAAGGCGCCGAAGATGCCGTACCGCAGCGCCTTCTTCCGCTGGCCCTTCGGCAGTCCCAGCGCAAGCACCGCGAGCACCATCGCGTTGTCGGCGCTCAGCAGGCCTTCGAGCGCGACCAGCAACAGGATGGTGAAAATGTCCGAGGTTTCGAAGTGCACGTCGAATGGCTGGCAAAATGACAGGTGACGGCAGACGGGCTCAGCGCGGACCCGCACCCGGCGGCCGCGCTGGTGCGGATGCCCGTCACCGCAGTATGCCCGAAGGGCGAGGCCAAGTCACGTTGAACCGACGGGCCGGGGGCGTCCCGGCGGGCTTCTCGCCGCGTTCACCGTCGCTGGCAAGGCCCCTGCGAGGGACAGACGGGTGAACCGCCGGCGAGGGAGCGGACTGGGGCGTTGGGGCCCCGCGTAGCGACCGAGCTTGGCGGGGTGCAGGGGGCCCCGCCATTCAACTACAGCTTGGCCGACGAAGGATCCCGGCAGGCTTGAAGCCTGCTCTGCGGCACGAAGACCGGTTGACACACGCCGTATCAAGTCCTATATTCGGATCGAAGCAAGCTCGAGAGCCGGCGCGGCCTCCGGCCGCCAGGCTCGATGAACGTATGCCGGTACAGCAGGACCTCTACCTGATCAGCGTCGCCGCCCGGTTGCTCGGGATGCACCCGCAGACGCTGCGCAAGTACGAGCGCCTCGGCCTCGTGCAGCCGCGCCGTATGCTCGGGAGCATGCGCGTGTACACGCGGCGGGAACTCGAGCGGCTGCGGCTCATCAAGCACCTGGTCGATGAGCTCGGCATCAACCTCGCCGGCGTGCAGCGATTGCTGTCGATCGCCGAGGTCGTCGAGCGCATGCGCCCGCTGACGCGCGACGCGCTGGAGTGGGACGAGAGCCGCCACCAGCTCGAGCGTGAGATCGAACGCCTGCGGGGCATGCTGGGCATGTAGCGCGCGCTGCGCGAAGACGGCCGCCTATGGAATTCAAGGACTACTACGCGACGCTCGGGGTGCCGAAGACGGCCACCGCGAAGGAGATCAAGCAGGCGTACCGCAAGCTCGCCCGCAAGATCCACCCCGACGTGAACCCGGGCGACAAGAAGGCCGAGTCGCGCTTCAAGGACATCAACGAAGCGTACGAGGTCCTGGGCGATCCCGAGAAGCGCAGGAAGTACGACGAACTCGGCGCGAACTGGCGGATGTACGAGCAGGCGCAGCCCGGAGGCGGCCAGCCGTATCCCGGCGGGCAAGGACCGTGGACGGTCAACGTCGGCGGCCCCGGCGGCTTTCGGACGGTGGACGAGGAGGAGATGCGACGGATCTTCGGCGAGGAGGATCCGTTCTCGGACTTCTTCAAGACGTTCTTCGGCGGCATGGGCGCCGAGCCGGGACCGCGCGCGCGGGGCGGCCGCGCGCCGCGGGCGCGTGCCGGCCACGATCTCGAACACGAAATCGAGCTGTCGCTCGAAGATGCCCTGCGCGGCACGACGCAGCGCCTGGGCCTGCACCACGATGGGCAGGCCCGCACGATCGACGTGCGCATCCCGGCCGGGGTCGGCGAAGGGTCGCGCATCCGCGTGGCCGGCGAGGGCGGCGCGGGCACCGCGGGAGGCCCCTCGGGCGACCTGTACCTGCGGGTCCACATGCGCCCGCACTCGCAGTTCGAGCGGCGCGGCCGCGACCTGCACACGCGCGTGCCGGTTCCGATCACCACCGCGGTGCTGGGCGGGGAGGCGGACGTGCCGACGCTGGCCGGCGGCCACCTGCGGCTGAAGATTCCGCCCGGCACGCAGAACGGCCAGGTATTCCGCTTGAAGGGCCAGGGCATGCCGGCGGTCGGCAAACCCGACGACCGCGGCGACCTGTTCGCGGCGGTCGACGTCCAGGTGCCGCGGCATCTCACGCCCGACCAGCGCAAGCACTACGAAGCACTCGCCAGGCTCGAGGAGCGCGCAAACACGACGACGGCAGTGTAGGAGAACGACGTAGGGCGCCATGAGTCCCAACAAGTACACCGAAAAAGCACAGGAAGCGCTGCTCGGCGCGCAGCAGCTGGCCGAGCAGATGAACCACGCGCAGGTCGAACCGGAACACCTGCTCACGACGCTCGTCGAGCAGCCCGACGGGGTCGTGCCGGAGGTGCTGCGCAAGCTCGGGGCGGATCCCGCGGAAGCCTCGGTCGCGATCCGCGCGGTCCTCGCGCGACTCCCGCAGGCGTATGGCGGCCAGACGGTCCCGTCGCCGCGCCTGAGGACCGTGCTCGACACCGCGCGGTCGGAAGCGGAGCGTCTCAAAGACGAGTTCATCAGCACCGAACACCTGCTGCTCGCCATCGCCTCGGAGACGGGCCGGTCGGAAGCCGCTCGCCTGCTCCAGCAACGCGGCATCTCCCCCGACCGCATCCTCGAAGCGCTCACCTCGGTGCGGGGATCGCAGCGGGTCACCGATGAGAACCCGGAGGGCAAGTACCAGGCTCTCGAGCGCTACGGGCGCGACCTGACCGAGCTGGCGCGCAAGGGCAAGCTCGATCCGGTCATCGGCCGCGACGAGGAAATCCGGCGGGTCATCCAGGTGCTCTCGCGGCGCACGAAGAACAACCCGGTGCTCATCGGCGAACCGGGCGTGGGCAAAACCGCGATCGTCGAAGGGCTCGCGCAGCGCATCATCCGCGGCGACGTGCCCGAAGGGCTCAAGAACAAGCGGATCATCGGGCTCGACATGGGCGCGCTCGTCGCCGGCGCGAAATACCGGGGCGAGTTCGAGGACCGCCTGAAGGCCGTGCTGAAGGAGATCACCGAGTCCGAGGGACAGGTCATCCTGTTCATCGACGAGCTGCACACGGTCGTGGGCGCGGGCGCGGCCGAAGGGGCGATCGACGCGTCGAACATGCTCAAGCCGATGCTCGCGCGCGGCGAACTGCACACCATCGGCGCCACCACCCTCGATGAATACCGGAAGTACATCGAGAAGGACGCGGCGCTCGAGCGGCGCTTCCAGCCGGTGTTCGTGGACCAGCCGAGCGTCGAAGACACGATCAGCATCCTGCGGGGACTGCGCGAGCGGTACGAGATCCATCACAAGGTCCGCATCAAGGATTCGGCGCTGGTCGCCGCAGCGGTCCTCTCGAACCGCTACATCACCGATCGGTTCCTGCCCGACAAGGCGATCGACCTGATGGACGAGGCGGCCTCGAAGCTGCGTATGGAAATCGATTCGATGCCGGCGGAGCTCGACGAGGTGGAACGCCGCATCATGCAGCTCGAGATCGAAGCCGAGGCGCTGCGCAAGGAAAAGGACGCGGCGTCGCTCGAACGCCTCGGGCGGCTGGAAAAGGAACTGGCCGACCTGAAGGAAGAGCGGACGCGGCTGGCCAGCCACTGGCAGCAGGAAAAGGACGTCATCCAGGAGCTCAGCCGCGTCAAGGAGGAACAGGAGCGCGTGCGTCACGAGATCGACGAGGCGCAGCGGCGCGGCGACTACGCGAAGGCGTCCGAGCTCCAGTACGGCCGGCTGCCGGAACTCGAACGCCAGCTCCGCGACGCGGAAGCGCGGATGGCCGCGTTGCAGGCGTCGCAGCGCATGCTCAAGGAGGAAGTGGACGAGGAAGACATCGCCGAGGTCGTCAGCCGGTGGACGCGCGTGCCGGTGAGCCGGCTGATGGAAGGCGAGATCCAGAAGTTGATCCACATGGAGGAGCGGCTTCACCAGCGCGTCGTCGGGCAGGACGAGGCGATCGGGGTGGTCGCCAACGCCATCCGCCGTGCGCGGGCCGGGCTGCAGGATCCGAACAGGCCGCTCGGCAGCTTCATCTTCCTCGGTCCCACCGGCGTCGGGAAGACGGAACTCGCCCGCGCGCTCGCCGAGTTCCTCTTCGACGACGAGCAGGCGATGATCCGCATCGACATGTCGGAGTACCAGGAGAAGCACACGGTGTCGCGCCTGCTCGGTGCACCGCCCGGCTACGTCGGCTACGAGGACGCGGGCCAGCTGACCGAGGCGGTGCGGCGGCGACCCTACGCGGTGGTGCTGTTCGACGAGATCGAGAAGGCGCACCCGGAGGTGCTGAACGTCCTGCTCCAGCTGCTCGACGACGGGCGGCTGACCGACGGCAAGGGGCGCACGGTCGACTTCAAGAACACCGTCGTCATCATGACGTCGAACCTGGGGAGCCAGTACATCGCCGAGCGCGCACGGCGTGAGTCGGCCGAACTCGACGAAGGCACCCGGCGTCTCGTGATGGATGCGCTGCGCGAGCACTTCCGGCCGGAATTCCTGAACCGCGTCGATGAGATCGTCCTGTTCCACCCGCTCGGGCGCGAGCACATCAAGCGCATCATCGACATCCAGCTGCGCAACTTGATGAAGCGCCTGGAGGAGCGCAAGATCCAGGTGGACCTGACCGAGGCCGCGAAGAACCAGCTGGTCGATGAGGGGTATGATCCGGTGTACGGGGCAAGGCCGCTCAAACGAGCGCTGCAGCGGCGGCTGCTCGACCCGCTGGCGATGCGAGTGCTGCAGGGCGATTTCCGCGAGGGCGATCACATCGTGGTCGGCGCGGGTCCCGACGGCCTGACCTTCGAGAAGGGCCAAGGCAGGGCTGAAGACCTGCTCCACCGCTGATACAGGCGGCCGGTGATCGGCGGTGGGGCAGGTCTTCAGGCCTGCCCGACAAGGAGACGGCCTTGGCCGGCAACAAGCAGACACGCGTGCCGAAGCCGCGAAGCGGCCGCCCGGGTGAACGTCGTCCGCTCGGCCCCGGACGGCCCGGCCTGTCGTCTCTCTGGTATGTGCTGGGCTTCATCCTCCTGCTGGCGATCGTGCAGGCCTACTTCTTCGCGAGTCCGGCGACGGCCATTCCCTACAGTCAGTTCAAGGATCTGGTGGCGCAGGACAAGGTCTCGGACGTCACGATCGGCGACCAGGTGATCCGGGGCAAGATGAAGACCGACAAGGGCCTGGAGCCGTTCACCACGACGCGGCCGGGCGTCGAGGATCCGAAGCTGCTCGAGGATCTCCAGCAGCATCAGGTGAAGTACACGGGCGAGGTGGGGAGCCGGTGGCTCCCCGACCTGCTCAGCTGGATCCTGCCGCTGCTGCTCTTCATCGCCATCTCGGGCTTCTTCCTGCGGCGGATGGGCGGCGCCGAAGGCGGCGTGATGTCGTTCGCGCGCAGCCGCGGGAAGATCTACTCGGAAGACGACGTGAAGGTGACCTTCGCAGACGTCGCCGGCGTGGACGAGGCGGAAGAGGAGCTGAAGGAGATCGTCGAGTTCCTGCGGACGCCGAAGAAGTACACGAGCCTCGGCGGCCACATCCCGAAGGGCGTGCTGCTGGTCGGGCCGCCGGGCACCGGCAAGACGCTGCTGGCGCGGGCGGTGGCGGGCGAGGCGCACGTGCCGTTCTTCAGCCTGAGCGGCTCGGAGTTCGTGGAGATGTTCGTGGGCGTCGGCGCGGCGCGCGTGCGCGACCTGTTCCAGCAGGCCGAATCGAAGGCGCCGTGCATCGTCTTCATCGACGAGCTCGACGCGCTCGGAAAAACGCGCGTGCAGAGCCCGCTCGGCAGCCACGAGGAGCGCGAGCAGACGCTGAACCAGCTGCTGGCGGAGATGGACGGCTTCGATTCGCGCAAGGGCGTCATCATCATGGGCGCGACGAACCGGCCGGAAGTGCTCGACCCCGCCCTCATGCGCCCGGGCCGGTTCGATCGGCAGGTCCTGGTGGACAAGCCCGACGTGCGCGGACGCGAAGCGATCCTCCGGATCCACGCGCGCGGGGTGAAAGTCGCGCCCGAGGTGGACCTGAGGGTGATCGCGGCGCGGACGGCGGGGTTCGCGGGAGCGGATCTGGCGAACCTGGTGAACGAGGGGGCGCTGCTGGCCGCGCGCAAGAACAAGACCCAGGTGGAGATGCGCGATTTCGACGAAGCGATCGATCGCGTCATCGCCGGCCTGGAGAAGAAACGCGTGATGAGCACGCGTGAACGCGAGATCGTCGCGTACCACGAAGCGGGGCACGCGATCGTGGCAACCTCGCTGCCGGGCCTCGACCCGGTCCACAAGATCTCGATCGTGCAGCGCGGCTTCGGCGCGCTCGGGTACACCATGCAGCTGCCGCTCGAGGACCGCTACCTGCTGACGCGCACCGAGTTGCGCCATCAGCTGGCGGTGCTGCTCGCCGGCCGCACGGCCGAGGAAATCGCGCTTGGCGAGATCTCGACCGGCGCGCAGAACGATCTGCTGCGTGCGAGCGACATCGCGCGAGCGATGGTCGCCGAGCTGGGCATGAGCGACAAGCTGGGCGCGATCAGCTACGACGGCCACAAACAGAACCGCTTCCTCGATCTGCCGATTGGACCAGAACGCGGCAACTATGCCGAGGAAACCGCACAGCAGATCGACGCCGAGATGAAGCTCGTGATGACCGATGCGCACGCGCTGGCGCGGGCGGTCCTGACCGAGCGCCGGGAGATCCTCGAAGTCGTCGCGCGGCGGCTGCTCGAAAAAGAAGTCATCGAGGGGGACGAACTGCGCGAGATCGTGCGCCAGCACCAACCGGCGGCCGGCAGTGCCGGCTCACAGCCCGGCAGCGCCGAAGCGCCCCCGCGCCCCGCGGACCCGCCCAGGGAGGCGCCGGCCGGCGGCGCAAAGATCTAACCCGGTCGTCCCCACGAAATCTGCGACCGTGCCCCTGAGCAGACTTGCCGGAGTGCCCGACCTGTCTCCGAGGGCAACCGTGCGAGACCGGTGCGCAGCGCCACAATTCATGTCAGAATCGGCCGGAACGCAGTGTGCGCACGTGTACAGTCGAGTCCTCTTCATCCACACGCAGGGCGGAATAGGCGACTTGCTCCTCTCCGCGCCCGTCGCCGAGGCGATCGCCAGGTCGTGGCCCGACGCCGCCGTCACCGCCTGGGTGCGCCCGGAGTTCCGTGGCCTGCTGGACGGTAACCCCTCGTTCTCGGGTTGCCTGTCGATCGACGGCGGATCCTTCACGGCCCAGTGCGCCGCCATCGGGCGCCGCCGTTTCGACGTGGCGATCCTGCCGTGGACGACGGGGCGCCAGGCGGCGCTGGTGTGGCTGGCAGCGATTCCCGTGCGCGTCGGCCAGGCCGGGCGGCTCGCCTATAGCTGGACGTTCACGCACCCGGTGGAGGTCCCCTCGGCACACGGCGACACGTCGACGCACTGGATGGAGATTCAGCTCGAGTACGCCCGGGCGCTCGGTTGTCGCACGGACGGTGTGCGGCCCAGACTGTTCCTCGATGTGCGGGAGCGTGAAGAGGCCCGTGCGGTGCTCGCGCGTCACGGCATTGCGCCGTCCTGCCGGCCGTGCGGGCTGCACATCGGCAAGGGCCTGCCGCTCGCGCTCGACCGCTGGCCGGTCGCACGCTTCGTGCAGGCCGGGCGGCAGATCGTTGGAACGGGACTGCCGGTCGTGCTGATCGGGTCGTCCACGGAACGCGGGCTCGCCGAGCACGTCGCGCGTCAGATCGGAAATGGCGCCGTGGTACTCGCGGGCGGCACGGCGCGGGAACTGGCCGCCCTCATCGCGGAGATGTCGGTGGTGATCACCCCTGATTCCGGCCCCGGCCACATCGCGGCGGCACTCGACGTGCCGGTCGTGTCGATTTTTGCCGTGAAGTCGGTTCCAATCGAGCGCTGGCGCCCGTGGGGCGCCGCGCATCGCGTGGTGACGACCGCGCCGTGGGCGTGCCCGAAGGCATGCGTCAAGGAGGCGTGCCCGCGTTTCGACTGCCTCGAGGCGTTCGACGCCGGGGAAGTGGCGCGGGCGGCGCTCGAACTCGCGGATCTTCACGCGTCCGGCATCCGGGGTCCGGTGTCCCAAGTCCCGCACACCAGACGGCAGACGGGCGACGTGTGAGCCAGCCGATGCTTCGCCGACTCCTTCCTTTCGTGCGGTCGCGCCGCCTCATGGTCGCCGAGGCAACGGCCCTCGTGCTCGTCATCAGCGTGCTGGACACCACGCTGCTGCCCTTCCTGCTCGCGGCCATCCTGCTGACCGTCGTCGGTCCCACCGCCGTCGCCGGCGCGCCGCCCTTCAAGATGCAGGTGCTCGGGTGGGACGCGGCGCGCCTGCTCTCGTTCGTCCCGAACACGGGCGGCCGCGTGCCGGTGCTGCTGGCGCTGGCGGCCGGCGCCCTGCTGACGGTGTTCATCAAGTGCGCGCTCGACGCGCGGCGCATCTACGTCACGCATCGATTCGGGCACCTGGTGGCGCGCGATCTGCGGCAGCAGCTGTTCACGGCGCTGGTCGCCCAGCCGGTGGCGTTTCACGAGGCGCAGCAGGCCGGCGGCCTGCTCTCGCGGATCACGGGCGATCTGTCCGCGCTGCAGGAGATGCTCGGCGTGCAGTTCTTCGAGCTGGTCCAGGCGCCGGTCGCCGTGACGGTCGGCGCCATCGTCCTGCTCGCGCTCAGCTGGAAGCTGACGATCGCCACGCTGTGCGTGGCGCCGGCCGTGGCGTACGTGATCTCGCGCATCACGCGCCGCGTCCGCCGCCTCACCATGCTCCGCCACGATCGCATGGCGGGTCTCAACGCGTACCTCGCCGAGCGGCTCGGGAGCATCCGCACGATCCAGGCCTTCGGGTGCGAGCGGTACGAGGTTGCCGAGATGGATCGGCTGAACCGGGCCTATGTCGGTGACGCCCTGCGGGCGGCGCTGGCGGCCGACACGATCTCGCCGCTCAGCGACGCGATCGCCCTCGCCGGGATGCTGGCGGGCGGGCTCCTGGGCGGCGTGATGGTGATTCACGGCAGCCTGGCCCCCGAGCACTTCGTCTGCTTCTTCACCGTGGCACCGATGGCCAGCACCTACGTCGGCCGGGCGGCCCGCCTGTCGCCGATTCGCCACCAGATCTCGGGTGCAATGACGCGCGTGTTCGAGCTCATCGACGTGGTGCCCTCGGTGCGCGACAACCCGTCGGCACGCCCGCTCCCCCGCGTCGCGGGGCGCGTGACCTTCGATCGCGTGTCGTTCGCCTATGCGTCCGGCCGCGAGCACGCGCTCGCGGAGATCGACCTCGAGGTCGCCCCCGGAGAGGTCATCGCCGTCGTCGGCCCGAGCGGGGGCGGCAAGACGACGCTCGTCAGCCTCGTCCCCCGCTTCTTCGACCCGACCACCGGCCGCGTGCTCGTCGACGGCCAGGACATCCGCGAGGTCACGCTCGCCTCGCTGCGCGCCCAGATCGGCCTGGTGTCCCAGGAGGCGATCCTCTTCAACCACACGGTGCGCGACAACATCCGCTACGGGCGGCTGGATGCCGGCGACACCGACATCCGCGCCGCGGCCGAGGCGGCCAACGCCGTCGAGTTCATCGAGCGCCTGCCGGCGGGCTTCGACACCGTCGTTGGCGAGCGCGGGGTGGCGCTGTCGACGGGCCAGCGACAGCGCCTGACGATCGCCCGCGCGATCCAGCGCGATCCGCGCATCCTGATTCTCGACGAGGCCACCAGCGCGCTCGACTCCGAGAGCGAGCAGCTCGTGCAGGCCGCCATCCGGCGCATCATCCGCGGCCGGACCACGCTGGTCGTGGCGCATCGCCTCGGCACGATTCGCGACGCGGATCGCATCGTCGTCCTCGAGCGTGGCCGCGTCGTGCAGGTCGGTCCGCACGAACGGCTGATCGCCGAACCCGGGTTGTACCAGCGACTCTACGAGCTGCAGGTGTACGGCCCCGGTGCGCTGGAGCGCACCGAGCGGCAGGTGTGATGGCCGTGGACATCTCCGTTCAGATCTGCACCTACAACCGGGCCGCGCACGTGGCGGCGTGCCTCGCGGCGCTGGCGCGCCAGACGCACCCGGCGGACCGGTTCGAAGTCGTGCTCGTGGACGACGGCAGCGACGAACCGCTGGCGGTCCACGTGGATGCCACGAAGTACCCGTTCGCCCTCCGCCTGCTCCGCATCCCGCATGGAGGCCTTGCCCGGGCGCGCAACGCCGGCATCCGGGCCGCCTCCGGCGACGTCGTGCTCTTCATCGACGACGACACGATTGCCGACGAGCGCCTCGTCGGCGAGCACTGGCGCTCGCACGAACAGTACCCGCATTCGGTGGTGCTCGGCTGGGTGAACCACGTGGATCCGGACAACGCGTCGCGGCGGCGCCGGCCTCGCCTCGCGGACTTCTCGACTTCGTTCTTTTGGACCTCGAACGTATCGGTTCGCCGGCAGGACCTGGTGGCCGCCGGCCTCTTCGACGAGGCGTTCACCGAATACGGGTGGGAGGACGTCGAGTTCGGAGAACGACTGCGCGATCTCGGCCTGGGACGCCGGTTCAACCGGCGTGCGGTCGTCTCCCACGTGAAGCGGCCGTGGCGGAGCGCCGATGTGCCGGCGCTGTTGCGGCAGGCCGAGGCGAGCGGACGCAGCGCCGTCCTGTACGTGGCGAGGCGGCCCACGAGGCGGGCGCGGCTGGCAACGGGCGTGAGCCCGCTTCGCATCGCCGCGAACCGGTTGCTCGAACCGGGCGAATGCTGGTACCGGCGCCGTGTCGATCGCGCGGGCGAACGACCGCTGCAGCGGCTGGACTGGATCGCCGCGTATCTCTGGACGCGGGTCGCGTATTTTCGCGCCGTGCGCGCCGCCCTCGGCCACACGGCCGGCCAGCGCGCATGACGGCCGCACCGTCCGATGTCCGCCGGGTCGTCGCGATAGAGACCGAGCACATCGGCGATCTCATCGTCGCCACGCCGGCACTGCGAAACCTGCGGAGGTCGCTGTCCGACGCGCATGTCACGCTCGTCTGCCCGCCTGCGATCGTCGGTGTCCTGCGCGGCTGGGACGCCGTCGATGAGATTGTGGGCTTCGACGCGCATGGCGAGCCCGAGGAGCGCCGCCGCGTGGTGTC
>Ga0315279_10009246_pt1 | contig 11794 bp, 11 predicted proteins | sample YL17G06_20_MG_FD_203694 | JGI IMG/M metagenome (GOLD analysis project Ga0315279, IMG submission 203694) | Sediment microbial communities from Yellowstone Lake, YNP, Wyoming, USA - YL17G06_20 | ecosystem: Environmental > Aquatic > Freshwater > Lake > Sediment | place: USA: Wyoming | collected...
CCTGAGCCGAGAGCGAGTCGCAAGGCTCGGACAAAAAGAACCGGCCCTCCGAGGGCCGCTTCCATCTCATCCTTCACGCCGGACCATTCTCAGGAATAGCCGTTTGGCACTTCCCAACCGGGGATGAACTTTTGCCATTCGACCTGGCGTTCCAGGTAGTCGTAGAAGAGGTAGTAGGCCGTGGCAGGCGGACGGGTCGGCTGGCGCAGCAGCCGCAAGCGGGTCTCGCCCGGCATCTTCCCTGCCTTGCGATGGTTGCAGGGCTTGCAGGCGGATACAAGGTTGTCCCAGGAGTGTGCGCCGCCCTTGTTCCGCGGAATCACGTGATCGAGTGTCAGGTCGTGGCTGCGCTTGCCGCAGTACTGGCACGTGTAGTGGTCGCGATTGAATATCTCCTTGCGGGTGAGGCGCATCTTTGGTCGCGGCCTTTTTATGAGGTAGACGAGCCGGATCACCGACGGCAGCGGGAAGCAGTGGCTGGGCGTTCTCAGCTTGCCGTCGTTGTGCTCCAGGACTTCGGCCTTGCCGCGGTCGACGAGCACGAACGCGCGCCCCGCGTTGCAGACGTTAAGGGGCTCGTAGTTTTGGTTGAGAACGAGTACTGGGGAGTTGACCATCGGCATTCTTGCTTAGAGACATTCTGTCGAGTGCATGATAGCAAAACGCTTCTCCCACAGGCAACCGAAGAGAGCGGGGGAAGGAATCAAGCTAAAGGGCGTCTACTGCGTTCCGAAACTCGACGGGGAGGATACGCAAGAGTACGGGTATGCCGTCCAGGAACATCGGGCCGAACATGGAATCGCGGATGTGGTCCTTCAGGCCAAACGCCGGGAAGGTCACGAAAAGGATAAGCGCCACTTCGACTATCACCATCCCTTTCACGAAGCCGAACGCAGCGCCGAAAAGGTGGTCGAACGTGCCCAGCATGAGAAGCGAAGCGGTGTGCTTAAGCAGCATCCCGGCCAGCTGGCCCGCCAAGAAACAGGCCCCGAAGATGACGAGGAAGGCGATGATGTTCGCGGCGTTATCGTTGTCGACGGCCAGCTTGACGTCGCTGGCGAGGTCCTGGTAGAAGAGCCCGGCGAGAACGACACCGAGGGCGACGCCGGTCATCGTCACTACCTCGCGGATGATGCCGGCCGAGAAAGCCGAGAAGGTGAACCAGGCAACGAGGACGACTACGGCTATATCCACGTAGTTCATTGGCTATTTCTCAGCCCCCTCGCCTCCGACCTGAGCGACGCAGCAGCACGGCCATGCCGGCTCGATCATCGCAAACCTTACGACTCGCACAGCCCGCCGTCAAGAGCGGCCGCGGGGCTCCCGAGCAGGGAAACCACCTCTCTGGTATATTCTCGGATGATCCGCGAGATGTTGGCGACGAACCCTCTCACGCCTGGCGTCTGCCGCGCATTCGTTCGACGGCGAGGCGATAGAAGAGGAAAACCGGCGCCAGCGCGATCAGCCCGAAGACATAGCCGCCGATGACGTCGCTCGGCCAGTGGACGCCCGAATACACTCGCGCCAGGCCCGTGGCGACGATCATGAACACACACAGGGAGCGGAACAGCAGCCGGGCGCCCTTATGCGGGACGAGCGCGCCCGCAAGCAGAAAGAGGGCGCCGTAGAGCACCATGGCTCCTGTCGCGTGGCCGCTGGGGAAGCCATGGCCCCAGGCGTGGTCGCGGATGTCGAGGAGGTCGGCGGACGGCCTCGGTCGCGCGACGATCATCGCCAGGAGCTGCCTTAGCCCGCGCGGGATAAAGGTCAAGACCAGGACTGCCGATTCCGGGGGGCGCCTCAGATGCAGAAAAACGCCGGCGAAGGCGAGGGTGATGATCGCGGCGCCGAGGGTGTCGCCGGCAGCGTTGGTGAAGGACGCCAGCGGGCCGAAGCCAGCGTCGTCGAGGTCCTGGACGTGGCGCGCGACAGCCAGATCGCCCGGGAAACGGTCGGTGACGGCCGCGAAGCCGCACATGACGCCGAACAGGCAGACGGCCGCAATCCATGCGAGCCAAAAGTATTGCCTGTCGGCGACCGGCGTTTGCTCCCTCACGTTCCCTCGACGGTCGATTATGGCAGTCCAGGCCCGGCCGCTCAAGCCGCGCGATGGCTGCTATAGCTTGACACCCGTCGAAAGCGCTACCTACAATCGTCTGTTGAACACGTTCGAAGAATGGAGACGCTATGAAGCCGCTCACTGAGGATGAAGGCTTGTTGAAGGGACTCCGGTCGATGCTCGACGGAGCGCCGGAGGCGATGCTGAGCACGGTCGCCGGCGACACCGTGCGCAGCAGCCTAGTCCCCTTCGCCGTCGGCAGCGATTTCACTGTCTACGTCTCGCTGGACCGGGGCGACCTTCGCTTGCTGCAGCTCGGCTTCAACCCGGCCGCATCGCTGCTAGTGGCACAGTTGGAATCGACAGGCGGGGAGACGACTGAGGTCGAGATAACCGGCAAGGCGCTTCTCCTGCGAAAGGCATCGGAGAAGCAGAAGGCACGCGACCTTTTGGCAAGGCGAGCGACGTCGCCGGGAGCAGTCGACGAGCAGGAGCACATTCGTGTCATGCCGGCGCGCATTGAGGTGAGGCGGAGGCTGGCAGACCGCGTAGTCAGCTGCGAGTCGGTGGACTTCGGCGCCAACCGGAGGGTCGTGAGCGAGGGGGCGCTGCTGCGGAAGAAGGCCTTTGCCTGGTTCCTCGCCGTGCGGATGCCCTTCCTGACCGCCAGCATCACGCCCGTCCTGCTCGGCGGCGCCGTCGCCTGGGCGACGCAACACGAGTTCAGTTGGGGGCTGCTGTTCCTGACTATGCTCGCCGGCGCCCTGATGCACCTCGGCGTCAACGTGATCAACGACTACTTCGACCACGTCAGCGGCAACGACGACATCAACGTGGAATTCGTGCGGCCCTTTAGCGGCGGCAGCAGGGTCATTCAGATGGGCCTCCTGTCGCCTCTGGAGATGCTGGTCGGTGCTGCGGTTCTCTTCGGGCTTTCCGGCGCCATTGGCGTCTATCTGGCCGCGGTCACTGGGCCGATGGTGCTGGCCTTCGGCGCGATAGGACTGATGTCGGGCGTCTTCTACGTGGGGAAGCCGTTCAACTGGGGAAGCCACGGCATCGGCGAGCTGCTGGTCGGGCTGAACTTCGGCACCTTGATGACGCTCGGCGCCTACTACGTGCAGACCCAGCGAGTCGACTGGACGCCGGCGGTCGCCGCCATACCGATCGCGGCCCTGATCGCCGCCGTCCTGTACGTCAACGAGTTCCCGGACTATGCTGCCGACATGGCCGTGGGCAAGCGTACGTGGGTCGTTCGTCTGGGCCGTCCACGGGCGGCAAACGTCTACGCCTGCCTGATGGCGATTCCCTACGTGTCGGTGCTGCTCGCTGTCGTCGCCGGAACGCTGCCGGTGACCACGCTTCTTCCGCTTCTAACGCTTCCCCTGGCGGTGCGCTCCGTGCTCGTCGCATATCGCTTCCATTCGCAGCCCCTGGAGCTGGCGCCGGCGAATGCCCTCACGATCGTGACGCACCTCTCCGTAGGCCTGCTCCTGACGCTGGGCTACGTATGGGAAGGGTCGGACATCAAAGGGTTGGGATACGTCATTGGCCTGGCCGTCCTCTTTACCCTGATCGTCGCCTTCGTGAGCAAGGGGATCGAGCAGGAAAAGCAGGCATTCCTCGCCTCGCGGCAGGCGCTACCGGCCGGTCGCGGCTAGCCGGGCGGCGCGGTGGAAGAGAAGCGGGGCCGCGCGCGTTACGTCCGCGGCCTTTTCGACAGCATAGCCTCTCGCTACGACCTCGCGAACGCGGTCATCACCCTGGGCCGGATCAAGAAGTGGCGGCAGCGTCTCGTAGGTGAGATCAACCTTCCTGACGCGCCCCTCGTTCTCGACCTCGCGACCGGCACCGGCGACCTTGCGCTGGCGATTGCCCGCCGTTCTCCGCGGGCACGCGTCGTCGGCGTCGACCTGTCGCTGGAAATGATGGGCCACGGTCGGGAGAAAGTGCGTCGCGCCGGGCTGGACGGGCGGATTTCGTTCGTGCTGGCCGACGTCACGGCACTGCCCTTCCGCGACGACGTCGCTGATTGCGTCGTCGACGCGTTCCTGCTGCGGCACATCCCTTCGCTGGCGGACGCGTTCGCCGAATTCAAGCGCGTCCTGGAGTTCGGCGGCGAAATCGCCTCGCTGGAGCTGACGCAGCCGACGAACCCGGTGTTTCGCCCCGTTTTCGGGTTCCTGTTCCGGAACCTGATCCCCCTGCTCGGCGGGCTCGTATCAGGCGACTATCAGGCGTTCCGTTATCTGCCGCGGTCGCTCCAGCCGTACCCCGGTCATGCGGAGATGTCAGCCATCATGCGAGGCGCGGGCTACGAGAACGTCAGATGCCGGTTGATGTGCGGAGGCGTGGTGGCGGTGCACGCTGGGACGAAGCCCGACTAGGGCGGCTCGATGCGATAGCTGCACGCCGCGTCGCCGCGGACGATGCAGGTCTCCAGGCGCGCCGACGTCTCCAACAGGTGGCCCACGAACTGCGAGTCGAGGTAGCAGAGGTCCTTGTGGGCGCGGGCGACGTCCGGGTAGGGACAGGTTAGGCGGTTGATGAAATGCGCGCCGCCTTCGATAGAGGTCGACACAAGACAGCCCTCACCCTCCATGATCCGGGCCACTTCGGCGATGCGCGCCGGCAGGTCGAGGCCGGCCACGCGGCCGAGGTAGGGCTCCGCTTTTCGCCTCGCCGCCTTCTGTAGAAGCTCCTGTACGCCCTCGTCGCCGCCCGCCGACCTCACCTCTTCCAGGAGGAGCGAAGCGAGCGTCGCGTACTCTTTCGGGTAGAGGGCATCGCCGAGACCGGTGAGCGAATAGACGAGCGCCGGGCGGCCGACGCGACCGCGTTCTTCGTGGCCCTGGATCAGGCCGTCGCGCTCGAGGATCGTGAGGTGCTGGCGGATGCCGGTGGAGGTGAGACCGAGCAGTTCGCCCAGCTCTTTGACGGAGCCCTTTCCGTAGCGACGGAGGTGGTCCAGTATTTGCCGGCGAGTCGGTTGCATAGGCTCTTGCTAGGGTTAATGCACAATGGCCAATAACATCTGACTGAAGTATGCTAACACAGCCGCCGGTGATCGACAATCTCTGTCGTCGTCGCTCGCGTGCATCACTGGCGGCCACTATAATCACACTGGAGAGAGTTTCTATGGTAAGTGAAAAAGGGCCGATGGCGCGAAAGCTGCAGGCCGACGTCGTGATCGAGACGGCGGCCAGGCAGATGCGTGAGCTTCTGCAGGAGGCCGTCGCTCGCCTCGACCCCTTTCCGCCTTTCCCCGGCTCGTTCTTCACCTACGGAGTCGAGGTCGAAGGCGGCGCCGCCGAGGGCGCGGAGCGCGGCTGCGTCGTGCTCGGCCCGGACGGGGAGCTATACGAGCTGGAGATAGGCATCGACTTCACCCAGGGGAACATAGATCCGGTCGCCGCTCGCGATGAGTCGCTGAAGCCGCTGGAGCTGCACCCCCGCGACTACCTCGTGTATGCGTATAACGCCCTGACCCGCGTGACCGAGCTGCTGATGGAGCAGCAGGCGGAAAGGCCGAGCTGAGCGCGCTCCTTTTCCGATGTGCCGGCGCCTTCGTTCGGGAGGCGTCGTTTTTGGTATCATAGACGTTGCGTTCTGAGGAGGCTTTTCGAAGGCGATGCTAAGTCAGGCTCGGCGCCTCGGCAGCGAATCGGGGAAGGGGCGGCACTCGCTTAACGGCGTGCAGACTGCCTCCTTCGCCCTGGCGCTGGCCGTCCTCCTGGTGCTGGCGCTCCTGCCGGTGTTTCCTCGTCAGCTCGAGACCAGGGAGGGCGACACCGCCTCGCGCACCTGGCAGGCGCCTCGCGATTTCTCCTTCGAAAGCCAGGTCCTCACGGAGAAACAGCGCGAGCAGGCGGCTGCTGCCGTTCCCGATGTTCTCGTCTTCAGCGGGGACGTGCAGAACGAGCAGATGGGCAAGCTTGAAAGACTGATTACCGACGTCGAGAGCGTGCGGAGTTCCTCCAACCTGACCCGCTCGCAGAAGCTGAGCGCCCTCCGCGGCACAGAGAACCTCTTCGCGCCCGACTACGAGCCGTTCATTCTGGATATGCCGTCCGACCAGTGGCAGCGCGTATCGGAGGGGGCGAAGAGCGTGCTCGACAAGGTGCTCGCCGCCGCTGTCGCGCGTGGCCAGGAGAACTCGATGGCGGACCAGGTACCCCAACTGATCGATCCTTCCCTCTCGGTCGAAGAGGCGACGCTCGTCAGCTCGCTGGTCAAGCCTCTCATCGTGCCCAACCTGGAGGTCGACCACACCAAGACGGCCGAGGCCAGGGAGGCCGCGCGGGCCGCGATTGCGCCCGTCCGCGTCTCCTACACGAAGAGCCAGGTGATCGTCCGCAGCGGGGACGTTATCGACAGCACCGCGATGGAGGCGATGCGGGAGGCGGGCCTGCTGTCGCGGCGCCTGGAGTGGCGGAGCGTGGCCGCTGTCGTCGTGCTGTCCGTCATCTCCGCGGGCATGCTGGGCTTTTACATCTACGCCTTCAGAACGGAAAGCGCCGCCGATTTCCGGCGATTGGTCCTGCTCCTCGCGCTGACGGCGGTCGCGGTGCTCGCCGCGAAGCTTTACGTGCCACTCGTGTTACCGGATCACGAACGGCACTTCCTTGCCTATGCCTTGCCGCTCGCCGCCGTGCCGATGCTCCTGGCCGCCCTGGTCGAGGGGCAGTTGGCGGTCGCCGTCGCGGCCGTGCTGGCGGCGCTGGTCACGTTCGTGGTCGTGTACCTGCCGGATGTTTCGGCAAGCATGACGTCGAGCCCGCTTGATGCGCTCCGCGCTCTTGGAGTATACGGCTTCGGTGGTGTTGCCGGCGCGCTCTCCGTCCACAAAGCCGAGCGTCTAAACCGCTACGTGCTGGGTGGCCTCTTGGTCGCCGCGGTGTCGATGGCGGTGTTGTGCGCGGTCTGGTTCCTCGATGCCGACCGAAAGGCGTGGGATATTCCCTGGATGGCTCTGGCCTCGGGCATGAACGGCCTCCTCTCGGCGATACTGTCCGTTGGCGCCTTCGTCATGCTCGGCTTCATGTTCGGCATCACGACGCGCGTCCAGCTGATGGAGCTGGCGCAGCTCAACCAGCCGCTTCTGCGCCGCCTCCAGGACGAGGCGCCGGGCACCTTCCATCACAGCATCATCGTCGGCAACCTGGCGGAGCGGGCCGCCGACCTCATCGGCGCCGACGCTCTCCTGGTGAGGGTCGGCTGCTACTATCACGACGTCGGGAAGCTGCGCCGCCCCGGCTACTTCATCGAGAATCAGATGGCGGGCAGCAACCCGCACGACAAGATCGATGCGCAGAAGAGCGCCCGCATCGTGTCGCGCCACGTCGGAGACGGCATGGACCTGGCGCGGGAGCACCGGCTACCCGGGCAGGTGCGCGACTTCATCGCGCAGCATCACGGGACGGGCCAGGCAGCCTACTTCTATCGAAAGGCACTGGAGCAGGATGGGGACGTGAACCCGTCGCTCTTCTCCTATCCGGGCCCAAAGCCGCAGAGCCGCGAGACGGCGATCGTGATGCTTGCGGACTCAGCCGAGGCCGCCGTCCGCGGCAGCTCGGAGCGCTCTCCGGCGGAGATAGACGCCCGCGTCGACGAGGTCATCGCGGAGCGGCTCGCGGAGGGCCAGCTCGACGAGTCGGACCTGACGCTGCGCGAAATGAACGTCATTTCGGAGTCGTTCAAAGCGACGCTGCGGGGCGTCTATCATCCGCGCCTCGAGTACCCGGCCGATCCCGCCGCTGCTGAGCCGAAGCCAGGCGCGTCGAAAAAGCGGGCACGCCGTCGCTCGCCTCTATCGGCCCTCGCCTCCTTCTCCGTCGGCGAAGACGATGCTCAACTGGAGGACGAGGAAGCGACTTCCCCTGAAAACGCCACGTAATCCTTTCCTCCCCTATTGCTAGGGCCATAGATCAGTTTATAATGGCTGTGCCGAAATCCCACTATCACTGAGGAGCCTTGATGCGGTTTGCTGTGGTGGTTTTCCCGGGCACGTGGAGTGACGGGGACTGCTACTACGTGCTCGATACGCTGATGGGTCAGGAGGTTGAGTACGTCTGGCACCGCCAGCACGACCTATCGGCCTTTGACTGCGTCGTTTTGCCGGGCGGCTTCTCCTACGGCGACTACCTGCGCGCCGGCGCCATCGCGCGATTCTCGCCGGTGATGGAGGCGGTCGCTGCCCACGCCGAAAGAGGCGGCCTCGTTTACGGGATCTGCAACGGCTTCCAGATTCTCTGCGAGGCGGGCCTCCTGCCCGGTGCCCTGATGCGAAACGATAGTCTCCAGTTCCGCTGCCAGCCCGTGCACCTACGCGTTGAAAACGTCGACACGCCGTTCACGACGCAGTGCGACTTGGGCCAAGTGCTGACCATCCCCATATCCCACGGCGACGGCAGCTACTACGCGGACGCGGCGACGCTGGCGGCGCTGGAAGAGACCGGACGCGTCGTCTTCCGCTACACGACGCCTGGCGGCGTGATCACGCCCGAAGCGAACCCTAACGGGTCGCTGAACAATATAGCAGGGATCATCAACGAGCGAGGGAACGTCCTGGGGATGATGCCCCATCCGGAGAGGGCAAGCGAAGCGCTGATGGGTGGCAAGGACGGGCTGCTCATCTGGCGGTCGATATTGCAGAGCGGGGTGGCCGCTCTGTCGGGCTAAACAGCAAGAGGGAATGGCGGAGATTCTTCAAGAAGGAGGCCGAGTCATGACAACCGAAGGCTCATCACCTCCCCTCCCCGTAGAATGCGACGTCGAGTATCCTGAGAGATCGTCGCGCCTGCTTATCTTCTTCAAGTGGCTCCTTGTTGTCCCCCACATCATCGTGCTCTACGCGGTGGGTGCTGTCGCCGGACTGTTCACCGTCATCGCCTGGTTCGCGATCCTGTTCAGCGGCCGCTATCCCAAGGGCCTGTTCGACTTTTCGGTCGGGACCCTTCGCTGGATGGCGCGCGTGAATGCGTACATGCTATTGCTGCGGGACGAGTACCCGCCGTTCAGCCTGAGGTAGCCTTGTGACGGTAGCGGCGAACCCGTATCCAGTCACGCTCGAGGTCGACTACCCCGAGCGGCAATCGCGCTGGAAGGCGCTGCTCCGCCTTTTCCTGGCGATCCCCGTTCTCGTTTTCGCCGTCTTCCTGCTGTCCGCAGCCTACGGGATAGCGATCGCGACCTGGATTGCCATAATCGTGTGCGGCCGCATTCCCGGCTGGCTGTTCGACTTCCAGGTGAAGCTGATCGATTGGCAGGCGCGGGCGTTCTCCTATGCGCTCCTCCTGACGGACACGTATCCGGCTTTCGAAGGCGTCTACCCGGTCCGATTCGACGCGGTGTACCCGGAGCGCGTTTCCCGCTGGAAGGTGATTATCTGGAAGTACATCACTGCCCTGCCGCACTCCATCGTGCTGCAGTTCCTGTGGATCGGCGCCTTCTTCAGCATCGTGATCGGCTGGTTCGCCATCCTGATCACCGGTCGCTTCCCCAAGGGGCTGCACGGCTTCGTCGTCGGAGTCGGCCGCTGGAACCTGCGCGTACAGGCGTACATGCTCTCGCTCACCGATGAGTTCCCGCCTTTCAGCCTCTCCGGCAACGCGGGGGCCGCGGGTCGCGATACCTACGTCATCTCCTCGATCATCGGCGGGCTGCTGGCCGCGGCCTGGATCGGCGTAATCGTCGTGGCAGCCGTGGTGATGCCGGGCGGGGACCGGTTCTCCGTGTCATATGCTGCGCTGAAGGCCGGCAACGGCGGGATGACGATACACGTCTCACAGACGGAGGTGTCCCTGGTGCGGGCGACGGACCCGGCGGATAGCCAGTTCCCGCTCCTGACGCCTAGAGAGGGCAAGCGTTTCGTCGCCTTTCAGTTGGAGGTCCGCAACGATCGTCGCTGGCTCCTGCACATCCGGAACGGCGACTTCCGGCTGAAAGACAACGAGGGCAAGGGCCACGACCCGACGCTTGTCGTCGTCGGTGGGAGCGTGGCGCCGGTCAACATTCCCGACCATTCGTCGGCCACGATATACGCCTTGTTCGAGATAGACGATCAGGCGCAGCCGACGGAGTTGCACTACTGGTCGCCGCCGACCGAAAACCGTAAAGTCATCTGGGAGTTCAAGTGATCCGTGACCGTTGACCAACGCCTAATCGAGGAGCTGTCGCTGTCGCTTGACGAGTACCGCCTCATCGTCGAGCGACTGGGCCGCGAGCCGAACGAGGTGGAGCTGGGCATGTTCGGCGCCATGTGGAGCGAGCATTGCGGCTACAAGCACAGCAAGCCGCTGCTGCGAATGCTCCCCAACAGCGGCCCTCGCATCCTCACGCGCATGGGCGGCGAGAACGCCGGCGCCGTCGACATCGGTGACGGCATTTGCGTGGTAATGAAGATAGAGTCGCACAACCATCCCTCCGCCATTGAGCCATACGAAGGGGCGGCGACCGGCGTCGGCGGCATCGTGCGCGACATCTTCGCCATGGGCGCGCGACCGATCGCGACGCTCGACTCGTTGCGTTTCGGCCCGCTGTCCGAGCCGCGAAATCGCTACCTCTTTAGCGGCGTCGTCGGCGGCATCGGCGGCTACGGGAACTGCCTCGGCATCCCGACGGTGGCCGGCGAGGTGAGCTTCGCCGAGCCGTACTCCGCGAACCCGCTGGTCAATGCCATGTGCGTCGGCCTGGCGCGCATAGACCACCTGGTCTCCGCCCGGGCCGCCACGCCGGGGAACATCGTGCTGCTCGTCGGCGCCGACACCGGCCGCGACGGCATCGGCGGGGCGAACGTGCTGGCGTCGCGCGTGTTCGACGAGGGGAGCGCTGAGCTGCGTCCGACCGTCCAGGTGGGGAACCCCTTCATGGAGAAGCTGCTCATGGAGGCCTGCCTGGAGCTGGCGGAGAAGCACCTGGACTGGATCGACGGCATCCAGGACCTGGGTGCGGCCGGCCTCACGAGCTCAACTGTCGAGTCGGCGGGCCGCGCCGGGAACGGCATAGAGATCGACGTCGCGTTGGTTCCGCGGCGGGAACGAGGGATGGTCCCCTACGAAATCATGCTCTCGGAATCGCAGGAGCGCATGCTCGTCTACCCGAAGAAGGAGCACGAAGCCGACGTGCGCGCCCTCCTGGAACGCTGGGAGTTGAAGGTGGACGTAATCGGGCACGTGACGGCCGGCGGCAACGTACGCGTGCTGGACGGCGGTCAGACTGCTGCCGACCTGCCGGTGACGATGCTGGTTGAACCACCGGAATACCGCCGTCAGGGAGTGAAGCCCGCCTATCTCGATGGGCTGCAGACGTATGACTTCGCTGCTCTGGCCGACCTGGAGGGTCGCGACGCCGCCGGCAAGGCGCTTCTCCGTCTTCTCGCCTCGCCCGAGCTTGCCGACAAGCGCTGGGTCTGGCGCCAGTACGATCACCAGGTCCTGACGAACACCGTCGTCGGGCCCGGCAGCGATGCGGCGGTCCTGCGTGTCAAGGGCACGCGGAAGGGCATCGCCCTGACCACCGACGGCAACGGTATCTACTGCTATCTCGACCCTTACGCCGGCGGCGCCATCGCCGTCGCCGAGGCGGCGCGAAACGTCGTCTGCGCCGGGGCCCAGCCGATTGCCGTGACCGACTGCCTGAACTTCGGCAACCCGGAGAAGCTGGACGTCTACTACCAGATGGAGGAGACGATACGCGGCATGGCCGCAGCCTGCGAGAAGCTGGCGACGCCCGTGA
>Ga0315279_10009248_pt1 | contig 11792 bp, 7 predicted proteins | sample YL17G06_20_MG_FD_203694 | JGI IMG/M metagenome (GOLD analysis project Ga0315279, IMG submission 203694) | Sediment microbial communities from Yellowstone Lake, YNP, Wyoming, USA - YL17G06_20 | ecosystem: Environmental > Aquatic > Freshwater > Lake > Sediment | place: USA: Wyoming | collected...
TCTGTTTTTTCGTATTCCTTGAGGTATTCAAACATGGTGGGCACACCATAAAATGCGGATGCCTGGTATCTTTCCATGGCTGATAGGATATCGTCTATGTCAGGTGTGGTGAAGAGGACCATTGTGAAGCCCTGACTAAGACTCGCGAGCATCACGACCACCTGACCATAGATGTGGAAAAATGGCAAAAAGGCCATGACCAATTCATTGCCTTCTTCGAAGAAAGGCCAGAATGCCATCACTTGCGCTTGTAAGGCCACCATATTGGCGTGGGTGAGGATAGCTGCCTTAGGAAGCCCTGTGGTGCCCCCCGTGTAAGGAAGAGCTGCGATGTCCTTCACCGGGTCGATCGTTACTTTGGGAGGCTGAGGCGGGTATTTCTTTATGAGGTCCTGAAATTGAAGGAGACCGGCCTGTTCCCTGTGCGTGGGAGTAGGAACCTTCATTTCCGAATAGACTTTTCCCAGGGCCCCCTTGCCTAAAAGCCTTTTGAGCGTGGGCAAGTAATCGGCAATGCTGGTAAGGATGACATTCTTCATGGCAATGCCGGTCTTCTCTACATTATCATAAAGGATATCCTGACAGACCACGGTCATCGTATCGCTGTCCTGAATCTGATGTTTTATTTCATGGCTGGTGTAAACAGGGCTGATGGGGGTGACTTTCGCACCGATCTTCAAGGACGCGAAGTAGGCGATGACATATTGCGGACAATTCAGGAGGTAGAGGGCGACGGTGTCGCCCTTCTTTACGCCTAAATCGGCTAAGGCTGTAGCAAAACGGTCGATCAGTTCTTTCAGCTTTGCATAGCTGATCTTATTCCCATAGAAAATCAACGCAGTCTTATTGCCGTATTTCTTCACGACCCGGTCAAAGAGTTCGGGGACGGATATAGCGGGAACTTCAATGTTTTCAGGGACACCTTCGGGATAGTGCTTCAACCAGGGTTTTGCAGCGTAGGCTTCCTTTGCGTTCATTTTTTTATCCTCACATAAGATGCTCGTTATTAGTTGAGTATCTAGACTCAGTATTTTTACATGTCATTGCGAGCCCGAAGCCCGGCACTGCCTGGTGTTCAGGGCGAAGGGCGTGGCAATCTCGTCTTTCATGGGATTGCTTCGTCGCTTCCTGCCTACCGCAGGCAGGCTCTCCTCGCAATGACAGCCTACTTAATGCGTTTGTACTAATCCAACGGCGCTGTACACACGCGGCACGTATCACGCGTGGCGATATTTCTGATTTTACACCGGGGACATTCCTTTTCTATCTTGTCCCGCAGCCAACGAAGAAGGCCATCAGGCATATAGAGAAGAATTAAAAGGACCACGGCAGCGAACATCAATGTTCGATACTCTTGCCAGAAACGCAGAAACTCTAGCAAGGGGAAAAGGATGAATACTGCCCCCACCGGGCCATAGATAGTTACAATTCCACCGAAGATAGCCCAGATGACAACCGTGAAAGACATTGATACTTCAAGGGTTGAAGGGCCTGCTATCCTCATGAAGTGGGCATAGAGTCCTCCGGATACGCCGGCAAAAAAACCGCTGAGACAAAAGGCCAGAAGTTTATAGCGTGTCGTGTTGATACCGGCTGCCCTGACAGCCAGTTCATCCTCCCGGATGGCATGGAAAATAATGCCGGTATTGGAGTCGGTTATCTTCCACATGATTGTGCACAGGCCGAGCATCACCACGACTGAGATGTAGTAATTAGCGACACGAGACTGGGCCAGCCGAGCGATTCCAGAAATTCCAAGTTCTCCACCTGTAAGTCCAGGAAGGGCAAAAACGACGCCCATCAGGATGATGGGGAAGGCAAGGGTGGTTAGAGCAAGATAAGTACCTCTGAGTCGGAGGCATGGTATCCCTATGATCAGGCCTGCCAGAACTGCGCCCAGCGCCCCAAGGGGGATGGTGCCCCATGGAGGGATACCCGCATATTTATTGAGCAGAGCTGCACCGTAAGCTCCCACTCCAAAGAAAAGGGCATGTCCAAAATTCATCTGGCCGGTGAAACCGGAAAGCAGATCCCAGCTCGCAGCCAATATGGCAAAGATACTGGTGAGAGTGAAGATGCGCAGAAGGTAAGCATCTTTGATAAACAAAGGCAAGAGTAGCAGAATGAGAAAAAAGAGGACGGCAACGACCCGGGAAGGGAGAACAAGCACTTCATTTTTGAGTACGGTAAAAAGCTTCCTCACGTAAAATAGAATGAGGCCCATGTCTACCCCGTTAGAAAGCCCCGCTGCTCGGAGCGGGGATGAAGATAACATTCCTTTTGGAGCGAACCCCGTTAGAGATTTATCCCTAAACGGAGCGAACACTCAGTTAAAAGGCCCATGTGAGCCCTCCCGTTAGAATGGCGAACGCCTTCTAACGGGGTTTATCTTTCTTCCTCAAAGGACACGCCAAAGAGGCCTTCCGGCCGTATGAGCAATACAAGAATCATGATGGAGAGGGCCACCGAACCCTTCAGAAAGGCGCCCATGGGAGCAAGAAAGACCACCAATGCCTCTGCAAAGCCCAGGATGTATGCCCCCATGAAGCTGCCCTTGAGACTGCCAAGCCCACCCAGCACGACGACTGCCATCATCATGATCAGTGGATGCATCCACATGCCCGGTTCAAGTACGGTGAGGGGTACGACGACGGCACCTGTGAAAGCGGCTAACCCAACGGAGATACCCATGGTTATCATGGCTACCTGAGCCTCGTTGATCCCCATGAGGTTGGCCACTTCCTTGTCTTGAGCAGTGGATCGGATGGCCAAGCCCAGTTTGGTCTTCATCAGAAGGACCCAAAGCGCTGCCATAACGAGCAAGGCCATGCAGAAGGTCAGGAGCTGTTGATAAAAAACTTTTACGCCCAAGATCAAAAGATACCCCTTGACCAGTGAAGGTACACTCAAATAGGTACCCGTGAATATGAGAGTCATAATCTCCTGAAAGGCCATTGCCAGGGCGATGGTTGCTATCAGCACAGCACCCTCATGCTCTCGGATAGGGTTTATGAAGATCTTGTAGGAAATCATGCCCAACAAGGTGACCAGAACGATGGCTGCGACCATGCCCCACATCGGATGGAAGCCCATCTTGTGAGTGACGAAATAGATACAGTAAGCGGCCACCATATAGAAGGCGGTGTGGGCGATGTTTACAATGCGGGCTACACCGAAGATCAGGGAAAACCCAATGGCAAGAAGGGCGAATACACTCCCGCTAATCAGGCCGCTGACGATGATGTTCAGAACCAGTCCCATGTTCCTTGTCACATAGAAAATAAAAAGTCCGTGTTACGGTAAGGGCAACGACGCCCGTTTCGTTATTAAAAGGCTACGGTTGTCGTCTTATAATTCGATATACGTAACCATTACCGGTAACCGATACGGGCTTCGTAGCCCTAACCCTGACCCTAACCTTTTCCGCAGACACTACTTCTTATACTTCTCGACCATCCAGGGCGGTAGCTTTATGGAAACGATCCCCTTGTACGTGACTTCAGGTGCCTCTGGTGTAGCCTTCCACTTGTAAGGCCAGACTCCCATTATCTTCCCATCCTGCCATTGAGTGGCAATGCCGGTCTGGAACCCCGGTCCCCATGTTATCTCATGGAGAGGTTTTCCTTCGGCATTCTTCATATACTTGATGACGCCGCTAGTATCTTTGTACACACGCTCCTCCAGAATGGCTACCAGCTTGTCAGAATCCAGAGTTCCAGCCTGCTCAATAGTCGGCGCAAGTGCGTGGACAATAGCGTCGTAGGTACCCGCATTGTAAGTAGGCACCTCGCCGAATCTTTTTATATAGCCATCAACAAAGGGTTTTGTGAGTTCATTGACCTCAACGCCCCGGGCATAGGTATTCGAGGTCATCACGTAGTTGCCCATCCCCTGGGTTGCCTGCCAGAAGCCCTCCTTCTGGGCCTCCACATTGATGCCGACCTGAAAGGCCGGGATCTTGAGCTCGCCTGCCTGCCTGGAAAACGGGATCCCCACGGATGAGGAAAAGATTTCGAATATGATATGGGCCCCCGAACTTTGAATGGCAGACAGTTCCGGGGTGACATCCGTGGCGATCGAAGAGGGTCGCCAAACGCCTGCTATCTCCATACCCATCTTAGGGATGGTCGCCTCGGATGCTGGGACCATCGGATCCGCCCATGCAGCCTTCTCCATAACGACAGCAACCTTTATTTTAGGTATGTTCAAGGACTGTTTCACTACGGCTGCCACAGTTCCCAAATGGATGAAGGCGGTTTTGACAAGGAATGTGGAGTTGAAAGGGGTCATCCGGAACCAGTATTTGTAGGTGGTATAGTTCTTAGCTACCCGGTTACAGAGCTCATCATGCGCAGCCCCACAGCCGATAAAGATCTTTTTATTCTCCATGGCAATGTCCTGCATGGCCAGGACAGCCTCGGTCCGGAAACCACCGATAACGAAATCCACTTTGTCTTTCGTCATGAGCCGCTCCATGGCATTGGTAGCATCCGTTACGTTGATGAATTCGTTGGAATCCGCCTGAATAAGCTGGATTTTCATCTTTTTGTTGCCAACCTGAATACCCCCTTTGGCATTAATCTCCTCGGCGGCCATTGTGGCTCCATTCCAATGACCCTTCCCCTGAACAAATTGCATCGGGCCGATCACGCCAATCTTAATCTCCTGTCCAAAAGCAACTGACCAGAACGACACTAAAAATAAAGAAACGATTGCTAACACGAAAATTCTTTTCTCCCACCTTTCCATTTTGAAACCCTCCTTTCTTTTTGATGGCTCAAAATACTAGCCAAAGATATTTGAAATTTTTCCAATATATTTTCCCTCCCCCTCTGAGGGGGGAGGGTCAGGGTGGGGGTGGACAACGCATTAGGTCCCCCCTCCCCATCATCCCCTCCCGCCAGGGGAGGGGAGGTTATTTTCGAGGCGATCAAGAGAGCGTCGCTTTCCCATAAAAATTGCGTCCCGAATCAGCCATCTCTTTGAGCAAAGAGGCAGGTTTGAATCGGACTCCGTGCTCCTGCTCCAGCTTTAAAAGATGCTCATAGACATTCCGTATCCCCCAGACGTCTGCATAACGGAGAATGCCGCCGCGGTATGGAGGAAATCCTAATCCGTAAATAATGGCCAGGTCCATATCTTGAGGTCTGTCGCAGATTTCCTCCTGAATCATGTAGGCAGCTTCGTTAATAGCCCGGGCAAGCATCCGATCTACGATCTCCTTGTGTGAAGACTTCTTGGATTTGATCCCTTTCTCCTTTAAATATTTTTTGATCACCTCCTGAACCTTTGGATTCGGGACAGGTTTCTCGCTACTGTAATCGAGCCAACCCGCTCCAGTCTTACGACCATAACAACCAGTTTGGTAAACAAGCTCGTAAATAGGTGACATCTTCCAGCGATCTCCAAAGGATTTCTCAAAATTCCTTCCCACGTGATAACCGATGTCGATGCCAGTGAGGTCGCTGAGAGTTGCCGGTCCCATGGGCATTCCGAAATTGAGGACCGCTTCTTCAATAAGGGCTCCATCCACTCCCTCACCTATCATGAAGGTAGATTCGCCCATCAGGGCTCCAAGCTGCCTTGATACATAGAAGCCAGGACCATCATTCACCACAATGGGCACTTTGCGTATCGCCCTCGCAAAGGCCACACTCGTTGCCAATGTCCCGTCCGATGTTTTCTTTCCGCAGATGATCTCCAGCAATGGCATCCGTTCCGCAGGATTAAAAAAGTGAAGCCCGATCATCCGATCTGGATCTTTCAGGACGGAAGCCATCTCTGTGACGGGAAGGGCTGATGTATTGGTAGCAAATATGACATCCGATCGACAGATCCCTTGAAGGTTTTTCCAGATCCCCTGCTTAATCCCCATATCCTCCAATACAGCTTCGATGATTAGATCAACGCGCTTCATGTCATCAAGGGAAGTCGTGGTGGTCAAGTGATCCTGGATCTTGCGATCGAGCTCTTCCTGGGTCATCTTCCCTATTTTTATTGGGTAAGCAAAAGTCTTCCGAATTGCCGACAGGCCTTTCTGGATAGCCTCATCATTGATATCCCAGAGAATGGTCTCGAACCCATTGATGAGAAAGAGGTTTGTGATGCCAGATCCCATTGCTCCTCCTCCAAGCATGGCCACGGTCTTGATCTTTTGTGGCTCCACTCCTTTAATTCTTGGGAGCTTCCCCGCTGCCCTGGTGTTTAGGAAAATCCCAATGAGGTTCTTGGCCACATCCGACACAGCACAATCGCTAAAGAGTTCAGCCTCTACCTTCAGGTCGGCTTCGAAATCGTCAGAGAGACCTCGCTCCATGGCCTCAATGGCCTTGAAAGGTGCAATATATCCTTTGCCCTTCTTGTTTGCCTCATCCCTGGCGTAAGAGATGATCATTTTTTTCGTGATGAAGTTTGGAAGTCGATCCTTCTTCAGGCGCGTCATCCGATCTCGGTGATTTAATTCACCGGATATGAAGCGCTGTGCGGCCACCAAGGTTTTCTCCAGAAGGGACTCTGGAGGAACTACCTCATCAATGCAACCTTTCTCTAACCCCTCCTCTGACGAAATGGCTTGTCCTGTTGCGATCATCTTCAGAGCATCAGGAAGCCCCACAAGCCGGGCAAGTCTCTGTGTTCCACCAGCCCCCGGAATTAAACCGATCTGAACCTCTGGCTGTCCCACTTGGATTCCTTTTGCTGCAATTCGATAGTGGGAGGCCATGGCGATCTCCAATCCTCCTCCAAGGCAGTTTCCATTAAGGGCAGCAATCACAGGTTTGGGTCCTTGTTCTATTGAATTGAGGAATCGGTTGTTCTCCATGACCAGGGGCAAAATGAAATCCCTGTCTTTTACTTGTTGAATCTCGGTGATGTCTGCGCCTGCAATGAAGTTCTTCTCGGTCCCGGTGAGAATGACGGCCTTGACCTCATCGGCTCCATAAGCTGACATCAACGCATCTCTAATTTCCTGCACAAAGGGTTTGGAAAGCTGGTTAACAGGCGGATTATTTAATCTTAGAACAGCAATTCCTTGTTTGATTTCAACTTTTATCGTCCTGTAATCTGATTTCATGGGTTTCAACTCCAGTGAATAAGGCTTAGGTCAAAGATCTCCATGCTCGACTTCGTTATTCCCACCCAGACATGGTGACAAAATCGGGCCTTTTCATTTTCAACGCTTTTATACGTTCATCTGGGAAAAAAATCAATTGAAATAATACGCCCAAATTCTCCCATTGTTTACCCTGTTAGAAATAATGCCCCGCCGCTCCCTCCGGGCCAGCTTCCGGCTCGGAGAGTCTTCCAGCTCGGAGAGAGGCCCTCTGGGCCGGCGGCTGCAGCGCGGTTAGGTTTTATAATCATTCTGGCGGGGTATAATACCTCGCTGGAATTTCTAACGGGGTTTACGGTTCTTTTTCGATGATGGTGGCCACCCCCTGACCCCCGCCAACGCAGGCGTTGGCCAAGCCATAGCGCCCACCCCGCACTTTCAAAATCCGGGATAGGGTGCCCACCAGACGGACTCCAGTTGCTCCCAAGGCATGCCCGATGGCCGTGCCTCCTCCCATCACATTAACTCGATCTGGATCGATCCCAAGCTCCTTAATGCAGTTCAAAGCAACAATAGCGAAGGCCTCGTTGATCTCCCAGTAATCGATGTCCTTAACCTGCAAACCGACCTTCTCCATGGCCATACGACTGGCGGGGACAGGACCCACCCCCATGATGGTTGGGTCCACTCCTGCAAATCCAATGGAACGGATGGTTGCCATGGGCTGGATCCCCTTTTTCTTGGCGGTTTCCTTGGACATCAGGATCATGGAAGCTGCAGCAGCATTCAAAGGGGAGGAATTTCCAGCAGTGACAACCCCATCCGGTTTAAATGCTGGCTTGAGGTCCTTCATCCCTTCAAACGTAGCATCATCACGAACGGCCTGGTCTCGATCCACGACCAGAATCTTTCCGTCTGCCTGCTCGGCTTTGATGGGGAGGATTTCGTCTTTGAAAAACCCTTCTTTATAAGCCATGGAAGCGAGTTGATGAGCACGAGCCCCCCAGCGATCCATATCTTCTTTGGTCAGTCCACTCAGGGTGAAAAGTTTCTCTGCGGTGAGCCCCATATTTGTGGATGTCGCCATGTCCCAGTGCTTGTAAACAGGATCTGCAGAAAGGCGCTCATTCGGAGAGATGGCTCCCTTTACCAGGTAGGGTCCGAACATAGGGACTCGGGTCATATGTTCCATCCCGCCGACCATCACGATGTCTGCAAAGCCGGCTGCGATCTCGAGAAACCCAAAATGGATGCAAGCCATGCCAGACCCGCACTGCTGATCAACAAATTTTGCCGGAATCTTCTCCGGCAGGTTTGCCAAAAAAATCGGGAATCGACCTCCATAAGTCCACTGCTCATTTACCCCGTAAGCAGATCCAACAATAAAATCGTCAATCTCCTCGGGCTTAATCCCTGTCCTTTTAATGACCTCTTGGAGGAGTTCTGCCAGAAGTTCTTCCGATCTTATTTTATGGAACCAGTCTCGAGGCGGATCATTTGGCCGGGACCTGGATTGGGCAGTTCTTAAATATCCAGCGATGACGACTTCTCTCATTTTTTCCTCCGCGCTCACTCTACACTGTCCGGTATTGGAAACTCACGAATTTGAATCATAGCAAGCCCAAAAACACTGCGAAGCGGATTAAGGGAATTTGAAAGTTAATCCCCAATGCATATTTTTTGCAGGAGGTTATATCGTAATTCCTCCGTCTATGGCGATAATCTGGCCTGTGACATAACTCGAAGCGTCCGAGGCCAGGTAAATAATGGCCCCCACCATCTCTACGGGTTCAGCTGGCCGGCCCATTGGAGTTTTAATCATTGCCATTTTGAGAATGTCAGGATTTTTCCAGAGGGCTTCGCTGAAACGAGTTTTCGTTAAGCCCGGTGCGATGGCGTTCACGCGGATATTATATCGCGACCATTGCTGGGCCATTACCTTTGTGGCCATATTGACGCCAGCTTTACTTATGGAGTAGAGAGGTAAGATGTCGGGGGTAATCCCAGCGACGGAGGAGACATTGATAATTTTGCCTCCACCTTTTTCCCTCATTCCCCTGGCGACTGCCTGACTTAGGAAAAATAGCCCCTTGAGATTGAGATTCATAATGGAATCCCAGGCGCGCTCGTCAACATCTATGGCCGAAGCCATCGTAGGATTCGTGGCGGCATTATTCACCAAGATATCGATCTTCCCGAATTCCTCCAGGACTCTCTTAACAAGCTGATTGATTTCCTCCACCTTACCCAGATGGGCCTGTACCGGTAGGCATTTCCTTCCTAATTTCTTTACCTCTTCCCCTACCTTTTCCAAGTCCGGGAGTTTCCGGCTGACGATGGCAAGGTCAGCACCAGCCTGGGCCAATCCTATAGCGGTTGCTTCACCAATTCCCCGACTGGCTCCGGTGATCAGAGCGACCTTATCTTTTAAAGAAAAGTCCATTCTTTGTTACCTCCTTGCGAGAACGAGGTTTCTTGCACTTCTCAATTACGGCTCTCTCTATGATAGTAGCTACCCCCTGGCCGCCGCCGACGCAGGCGTTGGCTAGACCATAGCGTCCTTCCTTGATTTTCAAAATCCGGGCCAGTGTGCCCACTAGACGAATCCCTGTAGCTCCTAAAGCATGCCCGATGGCCGTGCCCCCTCCCATCACATTAACTCGATCTGGATCAATACCCAACTCCTTGATGCAGTTCAGGACGACGATACAGAAGGCTTCATTAATCTCCCAATAATCAATGTCCTTGACCTGCAGACCGGCTTTCTCCAAAGCTTTGCGACTTGCAGGGACAGGACCCACACCCATGATGGAGGGGTCTACTCCGGCGAATCCCAAGGAACGGATCGTTGCCATGGGTTGGATGCCCTTTTTTTTAGCAGTCCCCCTAGACATCAGAATCATCGAGGATGCTGCGGCGTTCAAGGGAGATGAATTGCCTGACGTGATGACGCCGTCAGGTTTAAAAGCCGGCTTGAGGTCCTTCATACCTTCCAGCGTCGCGTCATCCCGAACGGCCTGATCTCGATCTACGGTCAACATCTTTCCATCTGCCTGCTCGGCTTCAATGGGAAGAATTTCATCTTTTAAAAACCCTTCCTTATAAGCTTTGGAAGCCAGTTGGTGGGAGCGAGTTCCCCAGCGATCCATATCTTCTTTGGTAAATTCCCTCTGGGTAAAAAGCTTCTCCGCGGTGAGCCCCATATTCACGGCTGTCATCATGTCCCAGTGCTTGTAGGACGGCTCTGTAAAAAGACGCATATTCAGAGAGATGATTCCCTTTTGCGTAAGCGTTCCGTCCATGGGGACCCGGGTCATATGCTCCATTCCTCCGACCATTACGATATCTGCAAAACCCATGGCAATCTCCATGAAGCCGACATGAATGGCAGCCATGGATGAGCCACACTGCTGGTCGACGAACTTGGCGGCAAGCGTCTCCGGCAAATTGGCCAACCAAATGGGAGTACGGCCCCCATAAGCCCACTGCTCACTCACTCCTATGGACGACCCCACGATGAAATCATCAATCTCCTCAGCCTTAATGCCTGTTTTTTTAATCACCTCGGGAAGAAGTTTAGCCAGAAGTTCATCAGCTCTTAGTTTGTGGAACCAGTCCCGGGCCGGGTCATTGGGTCGAGACCTGGATTGGGCTGTTCTTAAGTATCCGGCGATCACCACTTCTCTCATTCTTCCTCCTTGTTTTAATACTGAGAGATATTATTTATGAAATATCACTTGCAAAGAATTCCTCGATCTCCACCGAGGTAAGCATCCCTACCTGCTCCGTACCATATTAGGTTCAGGGCCTGCGGTAGACAGGTCAAGCTAAAATGGATATTTTCCTATTTTAATCACGGAATCTGCGATTTCCCGTCTCAAGGCAATTGTATTCACTGGAGTGAAACGAGTCAGTTTCTTGAGAGCGGATAACTGTGTCCTGAGCGTATCGCCCTCGGCAATGGCAGCGAAGGCCTGTTTCGCAAAACCTTCCACACGACCCAGGGCGTCATTCACATAGACCTTTACCATAGCCTTTTGGATCTGAGATTTTTCATCGCCAAACTTCTCCATGGACTTGATTGCTCGGAGTAACGCGCTTTCCATGGCGAAGACCTCAATCACTATATTACTGATCAGTCCCACGATGTCCTCTTCCGCTGGTTCTCCCAACTTCATCATATACTTCTGAACCGCAGCACCGGCCACAAGGAGTCCAATCTTTTTTGACATCTCAACCATTTCCGCCTGTAAGGTCAGTTTCGCATCATCCATTTCTATTTTCGGCCGAAGCGTGAGAAGTTCGTTCGCCACCTTCTGAGCTGCTGCAAGCACGGGGAGGCGATTCTTCATGGCCCGTTTCGTCAACATATCCACGATCAGCAGGCGATTGATCTCGTTCGTCCCTTCCCAGATCCGGTTAATCCGCTCATCCCTGTAACCCCGCTCAACCGGATAATCATGAATATACCCGTACCCTCCGTGGATCTGAACGGCTTCATCTACAACATAGCCCGCCATCTCTGAACAATAGATCTTGTTGATCGAGTCTTCAATGGCATACTCCTCAATCCCTTTTGCCATTTGGATCCCAACATCTTCAGCCTGGCGGTCGATGCGCCGGAGAATCAGATCGGTCAGGCCTCCTGTTCGGTAAACCATGCTCTCCGAGACGAAGGTCCGGATTGCCATTTCCGAAATCTTGTGTTTGATCAGACCGAACTCGGCAATTGGCCTGCCGA
>Ga0315279_10009249_pt1 | contig 11792 bp, 8 predicted proteins | sample YL17G06_20_MG_FD_203694 | JGI IMG/M metagenome (GOLD analysis project Ga0315279, IMG submission 203694) | Sediment microbial communities from Yellowstone Lake, YNP, Wyoming, USA - YL17G06_20 | ecosystem: Environmental > Aquatic > Freshwater > Lake > Sediment | place: USA: Wyoming | collected...
AGGGCGAGGCCGAGGCGATCGTCAAACGCCTGCCGGGAAGCCTTATCACGGTTCCTTCCGAAGGCCAAGGGATTATCTCGCTCCGCGGCGGCCCGCCTCCGTGGCTGGCTCAGATCCGCAAGCGACTCGTAGTCCAACGGCCGGCCACGGTGATGCACGTCAACGTGAAGGCGATCGTCCGCATGATCCAGGCGTCCGGCGACCCGGAGGCCGAGGCGGCGATCCGCGCCCTGGGCCTGGACAACTTCACCTCCTTGGCGGTGGTGTCGGGCTTGGAGAAAACGGGCTATGTGAGCAAGATGCTCTTGTGTACCGAGAAGCCCGACGGCGACTTCCTGGGCTTCCTGGGCGGCAAGCCGCTGGAGGCCAAGGACCTGGCCCCCATCCCGCGCGACGCCACTTTGGCCGCGGCCCTGCGCCTCGATGCCTATCAGCTTTGGCAACGCATTCAGTCGATCGCCAACCAGGTCGATCCCCGGGCCGGGCGCGAGATGGCCGACGCACTCTCCGAGACCGAAAAGCGGCTGGGCTTCCGGATCGGCGAGGACCTGCTGCAATCGCTCGGCGACGTGTGGTGCATCTACAACTCGCCGGGCGAGGGCGGGCTGGTGATCACCGGCCTGACCGCAGTGGTGCCGCTCAAGGACCCCGACCGCGCGGCCGCAGCCCATGCAAAACTCCTCGCCTTCTGGAACATCTCGGCGGCGATGAAGGCCGTGGGGCCGGACCGCCCGGGGGCCCGCGCGCGGCCCGCGCCGATTCAGCACGTCCGGTTCGCGGACAAGACGATCTTCACCGTGAATCCTCCCGAGACGGGCCTTCCGCTGGCCCCGTCCTGGTGTCTGACGGACAAGGAGTTGATCGTTTCCTTGTTCCCGCAGAATGTGAAGGCGTACTTGTCGCGGGGAGCGGATTTCCAGTCGCTGGCGGCGGCGCCGGAGATGGCTGAGCTACTGAAGTCGGAAGGCGGTCCGGTGGCCATCGGCTACCAAGATACGCCGGAGCTGTTCCGGCTGGTCTACCCGATCGTGCAGATGGTGGCCAATCCCATCCTCAACAGGCTGCGGCGAGAGGGGATCGACGTAGACCTGTCGATCCTGCCTTCGGCCGCCTCGATCAACAGGCACCTCCGCCCGGCGGTCAAGGCTGTGCGGCGGACCAAGGACGGGATCGAGGTCACCGTCAAGCAGAGCTTGCCCGGGTCGGGCGCGGGGGCCCTGGTGCCGCTGGCGGCCGGTACGCTTTTGTTCGAGAGACACGGCCCCTTCCCGGTCTCTCCGCCGCCGACCGCCAGGGTGCGGAGCATGAACAACCTGAAGCAGATCGGCTTGGCGATGCACAATCACCACGACGTCTTCAAGAGGTTTCCGCCCGCGTATACCGTGGACAAGAACGGCAAACCGCTCTTGAGCTGGCGGGTGCCTATCCTGCGTTTCATGGAGCAAGAAGCTCTCTATCGACAGTTCCATCTCGATGAGCCTTGGGACAGCGAGCACAACAAGAAGCTGATCCCGTTGATGCCTCAGGTCTACCGGGCCCCCGGCAGCAAGGCCGCCCCGGGCAAGACGAATTACCTCACCGTCCGCGGCAAGGACACGGTCTTTCCCGGCGCGGAGAAGATCACCATCGCGCAGATCCGAGACGGCACCTCGAACACGATCATGGTCGTCGAGGCCAGCGACTCATCGGCGGTGGAGTGGACCAGGCCGGATGACTTCGTGCCCGACCCCAAGGAGCCAGCCAAGGGGCTGGTGGGCCTGCGCCCGGGCGGGTTCTTGGCCGTATTCGGCGATGCGAGCGTGCAGTTCCTGCCGGCCAGTGCCGATCCCGACAAGCTCAAGGCGCTCTTTACGCGGGCCGGAGGGGAGCCGGTGAGCCCGGAGGACCTCCTCGGACCACCGCGCGCCGGGAAGGTGCGCGTCAAGTCAGCGATCAAGGAGATTGAGGCCAAGCCAGTGATCATCGAGTAGCTCGGGCTCGGGCAGCGCCCCAAGGTCGCGGAGGGAAATGACGAATGACGAAAGCCAAATGACGAATGAATGACGAAGCACGAATGGGTCAAGGATACCCGCCGAGGCTTCGATCAGGCATTCGTCATTTGGGCATTCGTCATTCCTTCGTCACGGGGGCCGATGGGTCTGCCGGGCCAACCGTCTTCTCCCCCGCTTGCTCGGTCAAGTACTGGACAGATACGCTTAGCCCATGCGGGAGGCGCGCCGGCCGACGTTTCCGATGCCCTGGCTCACGGCTGGGAAGGCAAGCCAGCTTTCTCAGGCGTCGGCCTCGTAGAGTCCGGAGTCCTCAAGGTGCCGTAGGTCTGCTCGTCGTCGATGAGTTGGCGGTAAGCCGCTGTGGGGTCCGCTGGGGCGACATTCTGCGACCGTGTAGCACTGCTCTTCGGGCTCGACGACCACTCGGCCGGCGAGTACGGGCCTCGCCCTGGCGCGGTAGGCGCGGGCCAGCCGAGACCCTCGGCCTCGCGCAAGAGCTGGTCCAGGCGTTTCTGGACGATCTCCTGCCGGGCCTGCTGGCGCTTCTGGATCAGATCGCGGAGCCGCTGGACCTGGGCCTCCAGTTGCGCGACTTCCGACTCGGCAGCCTTCTGGCGCAGGTCAAACTGGCGCTCCAGGACCTTGGTCAGTGTGGCCCTGGCCTCAGCACGCGCCTTTTCGTCGGTGCTCTTGGTGTACTTGGCGAGCAAGCTCTGGGCTTCACCCTCGGCAGCGTCAGCGACGGCATAGGTCGAAGAAAACCGGCTTCCGCCCCGAACGAATGGAGATTCAGACGTTTTCAACTGGAGCCAGGACACGGCCCCACCGTCGCCTTTCCCGGTCCCTAGTCCGCTCGCGGCCGATCGCGGTCCGGCCGAGGACGTGCTCGCTCCCGTGAGTGTACCGCCAGATGCAGGTCCGGCGGACTCCGGGCCCGCCGGCGCGGGTTCGCCGGACGCAGGGGGAGGGGCAGATGGAGGTGAAAGTGTTCTGCTCGGTATGCTCGGCGGAGGCACTTCTTGCGCCAGGGCGTGCACTGCAACGATCGCGGCCGCGCCCACAGAGAGCGCAATCAGCGCGGTCCAAAGGACTGTCTTGGAGTTCATGGAATCGTCTCCTTGTTGAGCGAATGTTGAAGGGAAAACTCGGAAAACAACACCTCGGCTAGGGCCCTGCCGAACTAAGCTCACGCTGGAGCCGCTCCAGGTCCGCGCGGATCTTGGCGGGATCCACAGGCGGAGGCGCGGCGGCGTACTGGCTTGAGGGTCTGAAATGGCTCTCCACGTATTCTGCCTGGCGCTTCGCGCGATCAATTTCCTCTTGCAGGAGGTCCCACTGGGCAAATGGCGCCTGGAGGACTGAGGCCGGCGCCGGCGCCTGCCGGTGAGCAGCCCGGTCCTGGGGAATCCCCTGTGCAGTCTCCTGATCGTCGGGTTGGGGCGGCGCTGCCCCGCCGGGCCAGAGCCATGCCGTGGCCGCCGTGGCCGCGACTGCCGTGAGCAGCAGCACGCCCAGCGCCGCCTTGCGCCATGCCCGCTGCCGTTGGCAGCGCGACGCCAGCGACCGATCCGGCAACTGCGGCGGCATGGGCACAAGGGCCGGCTGCTGGAGATGCGCAAGGTAGCGACCCAGCAACTCGGCGACCTCGGCCGCCGACTGGAATCGATGGTCGGGATGCTTGGCGTGCAGCCTCTCGACGATCTCGACCAGCCGCTCGGGAAGATCCGGGTTCAACTGGCGCATGGGCCGCGGCGCGTCTTCGGCGATGCGGCGCAGCACGGCCAGCGTGCCGTCGGCGCGGAAGGGCAACTGCCCCGTACACATCACATACATCACGCTCCCCAGGCTGAACAGGTCGGCCCGGTGATCGACGTGCTCTCCGCGGGCCTGTTCGGGGGCCATGTAGTGCGGGGTGCCCGCCAGGTAGCCGCTGTGGGTGAGGCTGGCGTCGTCGGCGGCCCGGGCAAGCCCGAAGTCGGTGATCTTCACGCGCTCCACGCCGTTCTCCAGGAGGATATTGGCGGGCTTGATGTCGCGGTGGATCAGTCCTTGGGCATGTGCGGCGGCCAGGCCTTCGGCGATCTGCATGGCGATGCGGACGATTTCCTTCGCTTCGAGGGCCCCGCCTGCATCGAGACGCTCTTGGAGCGAGGTGCCGCCGACGTAGGACATGACCAGGAACGGAAGCCCCGCCGCGCTGTCCACGGCATGGATCGCGACCACGTGATCGTGGACCACGGCGGCCGCAGCCCGGGCTTCGCGGGCAAAACGCTGCCGGGCGGCGGCACTGGTCGCCAGTTGGGGAGCCAGGACCTTGATGGCCACGTAGCGGTGCAACTTGGCGTCCCATCCCTTGAGCACAACACCCATGCCGCCCTGGCCGATCACCTCCACGATCTCGTAGGGACCGAGCCGGCCCAAGAAGGCCGGATTGTCGGAGGGTTCAAGGAAGTCGGGACGGCGTCGGCGGCCGTGCGCCGGGGAAGGGGCCTCGACGGGATCGGCGGGCGATTCCGGCGGAACCGCGAGACTGCCCGGGCTCCCGGAGGGGTCTGCGTGGGGACGGAGGAACTGCCGGGCCTCGGCCCACCACTGGGCGTCGCCCGCCATGCCCTCCAACTGGAGCCGGCAACTGTCGCAATGGTCCAAATGGCACTCCACGTCGGCCCGTGCGTGTGCCGCGAGACGGTTCTCCAAGAGCAGCTTCAGCCGGTTGGGATCGCAGCGGGAAGGTCGTGCCACCATGTTATATCCCTCAAGCGACGGTCATCGCCCGCCTTCGACTTGTTCGATGATCTGCCGGAGGCGCGCCAGGATCCGGCTCCTCGCAGTATAGACGGCGCCGATGGTCAGGCCCAATGTCTCGGCTGCCTGGCGGATCTCCTTTCCCTCGACCGCGGTCAGCCAGAAGGCATTCCAGGTCGCGTCGTGGAACTCGCCCCGAATCCGCTCTGCCGCCCAATGGAACAACCGGCGGCGCGACTCTTGTTCAAACAGTGCGGACTCCTCGGGCGACGGAGCCGCGTGCTCGTCCAGCAGGGCTCGGACGGCCGTGTCGCCGCTGGCCTGGGGCCGCCGCGCCCGTGCCGCCAGGGAATCGTGGATCAGGTTGCGCGCAACGCGGAACAACCACGTGCGGAACTTGGCCCGCGCCGGGTCCGGCTGCCAGCGGTCAATGGCCGAAGCCACGGCCACGAAGACCTCCTGGGTCAACTCGGCCGCGTCCGCGTCCTGCAACCCCCTCTGCCGGGCGAGACGGTAAACCGTGGGCTCGTAGATCTCGACAAACTCCGCCCACGCCTCCTCGTCGTGACGGCACCGCAGTCGGGCCAGCAGGCTGGCGCGGGTCTCGGGGGCAAAGCTCATGGACTCATTCCCTGAAGGTATACACTCCCGGCGCACGCAAACCTGTCAGGGCACGTCGGAGAAGCGGCCGTCCGCCTCTGCCCGCCGCCGACCCATCCAACGGGGCGTGTGCAGCGAAGGCTTCAGGGCCGGGCATGAGCCCTACGCGCCTGCGGCTGGCGGGGTGAAGGTCCGGGCGCCCAGCTCGCGGTCGAGGATGAAGAGGGCCGCCGGAGCGTCGCCGGCCAGCTTCAACTGCTGAAGGATCAGGTCGGCCGTGGCCTCCTCTTCCACCTGCTCGTCGACAAACCACTCCAAGATCGCGTGGCTGGCGTGGTCGTTCTCCTTGATGGCCAGGTCCGCCAGCTTGTTGATCCGACCCGTGACGTGCTGCTCGTGGGCCAGGGTCGCCTCAAAGGCGGCCAGCGGCGAGGCCCACTGGGTCGGCGGGCCGGCGATGGCCGCCAGCTTCACCACGCCCCTGCGGTCCAGGACGTACTGGAAGAACTTCATCACGTGGACCATCTCCTCCTGGACTTGCACCCGGAACCAGTTGGCAAAGCCCTTGAGATTGGCCGAGTCGGCCCAGGCCGCCATCGACAGGTAGAGGTACGACGAGTAGTACTCGGCGTTGATCTGGTCGTTCAGGGCGTCTTGCATGGTTTTGCTAAGCATGAGAATGATCCTCCAAAGGCTTTCGTCGGAAAAACACCGGAACGCCGGTTTGCATTGTCATTGGGCCAGGAAAGTATTCTCCCGGATTCCGGCCCCGCGGCAAGACCCATTTTCCTAACTATCTACAGTGAAACGGTTTAGAACGGTATCTCTGGCGAGAAACCACGGCCAGGGACCCCGAGGAGTGCAAAATGAAAAATGCAAAATGCAAAATGCAAATTGCAAACTGCTTGACAGTGTAAACATGACCACTGACCATTGCCGTTCTTCAATTTGCATTTTGCATTTTGCATTTTGCATTTTGCATTTTGCACTCGATCCGTCCTTCCTATTCCGCCCAGCCCGGCCTCCCGCCCCGCGGCCGGGCTGCTTCCCCGCTGGCCGTCCGGTATCATGGAAGTCCTGCGATCAGCCTCCAGACCCGCCACTGTTTAAGGAGCCCCCCATGTCGCATTCCCCCGAACACCCGGTGAAGCCTGAAACCTCGCGTCGCGATTTCCTGAAGCTATCGGCCGCGGCCGCCGGGGTTGCGGCGGCGGGCCAATTGAGCATCGCCCGGAGTGCCCATGCCGCCGGGAGCGGCACGATCAAGATCGGCCTGGTCGGCTGCGGCGGACGCGGCAGCGTGGCGGCCGTCAACGCCATGAACGCCGGCAACGACGTGCGGCTCGTGGCCATGGCCGACATCTTTGAGGACCGGCTCAAGGGCGCCCGCGAGCGGATCAACAAGGAGAAGCCCGAGCAAGTGGACGTGCCCGACGACCGCTGCTTCGTGGGCTTCGACGCCTACCAGAAGCTGCTCGCAAGCGGCATCGACGCGGTGCTCTTGGCCCCCGCGTCGCACTTCCTCCCGATGCACTTCAAGGCCGCGGTGGATGCGGGCAAGCACGTCTTCTGCGAGAAGCCCCACGCCCTGGACGTGCCCGGGCTAAAGCTGGCCATGGCGGCCTGCGAAGAGGCCAAGCGCAAGCGTCTGAGCGTCGTCTCCGGCCTCTGCTGGCGCTACGACACCGGGGTGCGCGAGGCCATGAAGCGGATCCGCGACGGGGCCATCGGCGAGATCGTCGCCGTTCAAGAGACCTACATCACCCAGCCCTACGTCCTCCGCGAGCGCAAGCCCGGCTGGAGCGAGATGTATTACCAGATGCAGAACTGGTATCACTTCAACTGGCTCTCCGGCGACCAGACGGCCCAGCAGCTCATCCACAGCATCGACAAGGCCTCTTGGGCCCTGGGCGACAAGCCGCCGCTGAAGGCCTGGGGCCTGGGCGGGCGCCAGGTCTGCGTCGAGCCCAAGTACGGCGACCAGTTCGACCACCACGCCGTGGTCTTCGAGTACGAAAACGGCGTGCGTGTGTTCGGCTTCTGCCGCGACATGCCGGGGTGCTACGACGAGACCTCCGACGTGATCTTCGGCACCAAGGGCCGGGCCTACCTGCCCGACCGCCCGCAGATCGAGGGCGAGACCAAGTGGCGCTACAAGGGCGGTCCCAACAAGATGTACGACAACGAGCACGCGGAGCTATTCGAGTCGATCCGCTCGGGCAAGCCGGTCAACAACGGCAACTATATGTTTACGAGCACGATGCTGGGGATCCTTGCCCAGATGGTCTGCTACACGGGCCAGGAGATTACGTGGGAGAAGGCGATGCAATCGTCGCTCTCGTACAGTCTGCCACGGTACGGCTTCGACGCCGAGCCGCCGGTGAAGCCTGGGCCGGACGGCACGTATCCGACGGCGATGCCGGGGGTGAGGGGGTGACGGGGAGAAGAGGAGAAGAGGTGACGGGGTGACGGGGTGACGGGGTGATGGCGCGGCGTTGACGGCGGGTCGCTTACGGCGGTAACATAGTGGTGGGGGAAGGAGGACAGGCATTCCTGCCTGTCATGGTAGGACAGGCATTCCTGCCTGTCATAAGGAACCATCCCATGTCTGTCTCCGCTCAACCTGATGGCCCCGCCGTTGATCGCGCCCCTCCGGCCGTGCCGAGCGATCCCATCTGGCGGTTCAGCGTGCGGGAATACCACGACATGATCCGTGCCGGGATTCTGGCCGAAGACGCCCCGGTTGAACTCTTGGATGGATGGCTGGTGCCCAAAATGACCAAGTCGCCCCCACATTCCGCCGCGACGCGTCGAGTGCGCAAGGCCCTGGATCGGATCGTCCCAGACGGATGGTCCGTTGACGCGCAGGAGCCGATCACGCTTTCGGAAAGCGAGCCCGAACCCGACGTGGTCGTCGTTCGCAGCGATGATCGCGAGTACGCGGACGGCCATCCCGGCCCGAAAGACGTGGCCTTGGTGGTGGAAGTGGCGGACGCGAGCCTCCAGCGCGATCGGACCTCCAAGAAGCGGCTCTACGCCCAGGCCGGGATTCCGGGGTATTGGATCGTCAACCTCGTCGAACGCTGCGTCGAGGTGTTCACCGACCCCTCCGGCCCGGCGGACCAGCCCGACTACCACCAGCACCGCAGCTTCAGCAAGTCCGAAGAAGTGCCGCTGGTCGTAGACGGGCGCGAGGTGGGCCGCATCGCCGCAAGCGCGATGCTCCCGTGAGTGGCGTCGGTTTCGGAAGGAGCTGCGTCGCCGTTTCGACTGCCCTTGGTTCAAGCAATCGGCTGTCCACTGCGACGAGACAGGGAGGAGCCTGCCATGACAGACTGGAGGGACAACACGCCGGGAACAGATCCCGTGTGTGTAGTCGGGGCGGGGTTCTCCCTCGCAGTCCTTGAATCGCCACCCCCCTCAACGAGGGACTTGATTCCCGATAGCGTTTGCTACCATGCCGTCAAGTTCCCCATCCTGAAATGCCTCGTCCAGGACCTTCCCACCGCCGTGAATTCGGGGTTCGATCCCGACATAAGTATCAATTCTGTCTGGCGCAGACTCGGGGAGTTCGGCCAATTCCTATCGTCTCATTTCCGGCAGGTTTTCGACGACTACGCGAAGCAGCCCGACGACTCACGAATATGGAACGTCGTACGCCGTCTGATCCTCGCCTATGATCCAAGTCGGTTCATTGAAATTATGCTCGAGATTGAGTTGAAGCGCATGGTGGCGCTCCAATTTGACGGGTCAACGCTACGCCCCAAACCTGTGAGAGACTTTCCGGGCCTTGAGGCATTGCTCGAGGGTCAACACTCTTCTACGACCACATGGATCTCGTTGAACTACGACACAGCGTTGGAGGTTTTGCTCCAGGCAATGACCAAGGCGGGAGCTTGGCGGTATTGCTTCGACGGATGGTTCGCAGGCGATGCGGCAATAGATGGTGCGCGCCACATTCTGGCCAAACCTCACGGCAGTGTGAACGTCTGGTTCGACACTGTGTGGCAGGTGCCGCCCCTGCACACCGTGTACTTTGCAGACCCCCAGGATCACCTGAAAACGTGCTCGGAGGCGAAGGTTGGGGGCGACAACTTCCGCGAAGGTGAGTCACCAAGGGAGTACCGGCCATGGCTTGTCGGCTACGTCCCAGATGAGATGAAGTACGAGCTTAACAGCCCGGGCTTCTACGCGGACGCGGCGCACGATCTGTGCAAGGGCAATCTGGCGTTCGCCGGGCTTTCGCTCCAGAAGGCGACGTCCCTATACGTATTGGGCTACAGTATGCCCACGGAAGACACCTGGATGTGGAGCCGCGTCGGCGGCATGCACGATAAGAGCGTCCCCGTTTACGTGGCGTCGAGGGGCGATACGGAAAGCATCGTGAACCAGTTCCGCGTGCGTGGCTTCAGCAGCGTTTACAACTTGAGCGACTCAGGATGCATCTAGCTGCGTCGCCGTCTCGACTTCCCGTCGAAGTCTCGGCTCCCTAAACTACCTGACTCCGTATTTCGCCCCTGCTGTAGAAGTCCGTAGGGTCTGCCCCCGAGCTGCAGCAGGTCACCCACGACTCGCTTCACGCGTCAATCCTGATCGCTCCGGAGCTCTTCCAGGTACTTCCTCGCGAGTTCCTGCCATGGCCCGCCCTCTTCATCCCGAGCCTGCTTATGGTCCTCGGTGCGACGAAGGCCTTTGAAGCAGCCGACCATGGGCGTGAGCTTCGCGACAAGCGCCTTCAGGCACTTACGACAGAATCGGCCGTCTTTCGTTATCGCAGACTCTTTCCCGCACTCGGCGCAATACCCATCCGATCGAGCGCTAGGAAGTGCGACCGGCGCGGCGGCCGCGTCAGACGATTCCGGCTGCTTGGCGACGTGGACGGGCGGAGGCTCCGCGCATTCCGGTTGTTCGGCAGCGGCAGTGATCCCAGCCTCTCGGACCGCGTTCCGTTGAAGGTCTGTCGGGTACCATAGCAACCTCTCGTCCCGAAAAACGCTGCCTCGCAGCGCGTGGTAGATCAGAGAATCAACCTCGCGGCGTGTCAGCCCGAGACAGTGGGCTATCTCCCTCGCGCTGCGGCCAGGCTGATCGGTGATTGCTTTGAGGATTCTGTCCGCGTCGCTCACGGCGAATTACCCCCAGCCCGCGTACGCCCCCGCATCGTAGCGCACGCGAGAAGAGACAAACTCCCCGCACCACGATCCCGAGGTATCCGGATGTCCACACCCGCCTATTCTACCACTGCCCGCCGCTCCCGTCCAGCGGCGTCCGGCCGCGTCACCCTCTCACCCCGTCACCCTCGCACCCTCTCACCCTCTCACCCCATCACCCTCTCACCCCATCACCCTCTCACCCCATCACCCCGTCACCCCGTCACCCACCACCCCGTCAATACGGATAGAGCCCCTTGAGCTTCTTCTCCGCGGAAGTGCCGGGCATCTCGTACTCGATGGAAAGCGGTGCTTTCTTGACCTCGATGGCGCCGAGCTTGGGGTCCCAGAGCCAGGTCCATTTGCGCAGCTCGTCGCGGTGCATCATGACGCGGTGCATGACCCGGGTGCGGCGGTCCTTGGCCCAGCCGCCGTATTGCCAGGTGTATTGCCAGATCTCGAAGCGTATCGTGGCCGCGCCGGCGAAATCGCCCTCGTAGCTCGTCACCTTGTCGCGGATGAGCATCATGAGGATGCGGACCGGCTGGTTCTCGCCCTTGCCCTGGCCCAGGTAGAGCGGCGCGACCTTGTTCTCGTATTGGGGCGACTTCTTGACGTGGTCGACGATTGCCTCGCGGGCCTCTTCCTCGACGGTCGCACTGCCGGGGTAGAACGGATCGAACTCCAGCATGGGGGCGAACTCAAAGCCCTCGATGCGGACCCGCGGCTCGGCCAGGATCACCAGGTCGTACTTTCCGGCGGGGAGGTCCTTGAAGACCCATTGGGTGCTGCTTTCCTTTTGGGCCGTGTAGTCCACTTCGGGGGCGTCGATCTTGGCCTTGGGATTGACCTTCTTGCGGAGATTGCCGTCCTGGTCCCAGCGATCCAGTGCGCCGACGAAGGTGACGCTCTGGGCGTTCTTGATGTCTACGGTTACCTTCGCGGCAGACGCGGTCGAAGGGGCGGCCCAGGCGAGAAGGAGCAGGAAAAAGCACGAAATCCGGAATCCGAAATCCGAAATGAATCCCAATGATCGAAATCGAAAATCAAAAACGCCGAACTGAGCGTTTTGCACATTTGGATTTGGGCTTTTGAATTCGTTTCGGATTTCGGATTTCGTGCTTCGGATTTGGTGTTGCATTGCTTATCTGACTCCCAATAAGTCTACTGTTTCACTGCGGCGGGTTTGCGGGCTTTCTTCGCGCCGGCCGCCTGGTCGGCCTGGAGCCCGGCGATCCGCTTCTTGATTTCGGGGACCATCGGGCTGCCGGGCTGGTCCTTCAAAAGCAACTGGAGGGTCTTGATC
>Ga0315279_10009250_pt1 | contig 11792 bp, 6 predicted proteins | sample YL17G06_20_MG_FD_203694 | JGI IMG/M metagenome (GOLD analysis project Ga0315279, IMG submission 203694) | Sediment microbial communities from Yellowstone Lake, YNP, Wyoming, USA - YL17G06_20 | ecosystem: Environmental > Aquatic > Freshwater > Lake > Sediment | place: USA: Wyoming | collected...
CACAGGCGGTCGCGCTGGGCCATGTAGCGCCCGCGGATGCGCCGCGGTATCAGGTCGCCCATCCAGGTGTACCAGGCCGGCGCTCCCATGTGCGCCATGAGCGTGGCGATCGTCAGCACGGCCAGCATGGCCGCCACGGCGCCCGGAGACGGCGCCGGCAGGACCAGCGGTATCAGCGGTATCAGCAGCCACATGGCCCGGCTGATGGTCGTCACCTCGATGAAGTGGAACTTCGTTAGGCCGCTCCGCTCGACCATGATGGTCGCGGCGATCTGGACGAAGGCCGCCAGGCTTGGGATGGCGTTCATCAGGCCGAAGGCGAAGTCGTCGAACCCCAGCATGCGGCAGAAGCTTCTGACGTGGCTGCCGCCGACGCCCACCATCCAGACGACCCCGAACATCCAGGCGACGGTGACCATCCGCAACGAATGGCGCAGCTCGCGGCGACGGACGCTCAGGGCCGGCAGGACCTCGTAGGATTGTCTGCGCCAGGACATCAACGGCGACCTTAATAACGCAGCCGCGCGGGCGGACACCGCTCGGCCACGAAGGGCACTCTATCCATCTTCAGCCGGCCCGCAAGGTATTTCGAGTTGCTCGGCCGTGAAAATCCGGGCATTGCGCCCGGAAGGATGTCCGCTCCGCGCACCGGGTTTGCCCGCCAGGCGAAGCTATCTCGCCTGCCCCCGGCCTACGCATTACAAAGGCGTGTCGATGCGTAAGGGCGGAACCGTTATGCCTCATATGGAACATGCTTTTGACGCCTGAGGGTCATAAGGTCGTGGGTCAGGATGCGGAGACGGATCTGGCGAGACTGGCTGTGATTCTCTTTGGTTCGGACAATAAGCGCACATTCACAGCTTGGAGGCAGGTTGCGATCGGAAAAGATAGAGGCCCGCCACCCGGTTTTCCAGCAGGAATACCCGCACGCCCAAGTCAGATCGGGAGTAGTAGCAGTACCCTTTCTTGCCCTCGATATCCCGGTAGAGCACACCATCCTTGAACTCGTTCTTCCCGCCCGTAACGGTCTGTGTCGGCGGGCCCAGAACATCCAGCATGTCCTCCAACGTGGAGCCGACATGAATCGCGTTGCCGAACGTGTATCCCGGATTCTCTATGCGAATCTCCTCGACAGAGTCTTTCTCGACGAGGACTTGCAGCTTGTCCGGGTAGGCCATGATGTAGATATCCGGCAGGGAGCTTTCCTGGAACGTGCTTGAGCCCCACATGTAGGCCGTCGGCTTACCCAGCAGGCCAATAACGTCCTGGCGGGTTGACTTGCCGATCTCAATCCGCGGGATTGCCGACAGGGCCTTCTGCCGGAAGGCCGGATTCGCTTCGGAGGTTGGCTCCGAACGTGAAAGCTCTCCAAGCTTGGCCAGATCTCGCGCCACGGAGGCCTTGTCCGAAAGGTAGCCCTTTTCCATCGCGGCAACGATCGCGCCCGGGTCAACGATCAGGCCCAGGTCCTGCGTTGTGCCGGCCTGCGCCACTTTCACGGTCCTCCCCGTTCGTAGCGCCAAGGCCCAGAATGTCTCCGGGGTAATCCGGCCGTCGGCCTGCACGGCCAGCGCGTATAGGCCGGCAATATACGGAATGGCCCAGCTCCACCCGCTGTCGGCGTAAAAGGCATACTGCGTCTGTCCTGTTTGGCTGGCGGTGGCTCGACTGTCCATCGGAACCAGCAGGCAACCTTCCCGGAGGCCGCTGCGGCGGAAGTCGCCTTCCCAGAACCTCCCCGGGCCGTACGACTCGACATCGTCCGGGTCAGCCATCGGCTCCCGGCCCAAGCCGTTGAACCTGAACCCATGTACCTCCTGCGTGTTCGAGCACATCACCAGGAGGCCCTTGCGCTTGGCCTCTTGCATGGCTTCGTCCATTTCCTGGGCATACGGAGTACCGGCCGACCAACCCATCGACATGGAGATCACGCGGATTTTCTTGTCCGCGGGCAACACCTCGTTAATCTCCAGAATCCGCCGCACCGCCTGCACGCGGTATCGCAGGCTCACCTGCATTTCCCCCTGGTCGGCCGGCCGGGTGGGCGCGGTGGTCGGGTCGGTTCGTCGCTCCAGCGGCCAGGTGGCAACATAGTACACCTCCGCCTCCGGCGCCACGCCCACGGTCCGCCCGACCGCAATCGACGTAACGGCCGCCCCGTGCATGTGGGCGGGAGCGCCCTTGACGTCGATCTCCTCGTAGAACCGAAGGCGGTCCGCATATTCCTGATGATCCACCAGCAGGGGATTGTCGATGATCGCGATTGCGACGCCTCGCCCGGTGATCCCGCGCTTATGCAGATCGCGCACGTGCAGGCCGGGATTCTTGCCTTTCTCCAGGATCGCCTTGTAGTCAAAGCCCTTCGGCAGGCGGTCCTCCGGAGGCCAGACGGTCCGCTCGTCGAAGCACGCATGAATCAAGTCCGCAAGCCGATCTTGCAGGTCCAGCCCGGAGGCGTCGCGGCAGCGGAGATCGACCTGGAATGGTCCCGTCGAGTCAGGATTGAATCCAGGCAGGGCCCGCAACTTAGGCGCCTGCCAAAGCGCGGTCATTGGCCGCTCCTCCGTGGAAGACCCTGGGTCGGGCTTCCGGTCGATCTTGGGAAGCACCAGCCCGGCCGAGGCTTCGGCGCTGTTATCCACGGCTGCCGAGGGGCCCGGTGCAGCCCCCAAGGGCAGCGCGAAGGTAATGATCGCCACAAAGAGGCCCGTCCCGATCAAACTGGTAGCGCGCTTTCTCGTCATCGCGGCCATGTGTTGCTCTCTTTCCTTAACGGGGGGTTTCCCATATAGCCTTGGCCCACGACCACCGCAGGCCTGTCCCATCTCATTGTTTCTCGTTTCCATGATTGTGCAAGCATTTCTCAGGCGGGAAGCCTTGATAATCGGGACCGGTTACTGTCTATCGCCTGGCGCCACGGCTGCGATGTTCGCAGGAGTGCGATTGTCGAAGGTGCTATCGGCCTGGCGCTGCCCTGGCGCCACGGCTGCGATGTTCGCAGGAGTGCGCGAAGCCTATTGAGTGTGTCGGCAACGTGTGGCCGGGGCGGGTCTTGCCGCCTCCAACCGACGCGTTTGCGCGCGCAGTTCCGCGCGGGATTCAGCGGAATCGGCAGGAAAATCGAAAAAATGTTATCGCCGGCCCGGCCGGAGGTTGCCGCGGGGGCCTCCACCCCAACAGTGCCGTTTGCGCGCGAAAACGAGGTAGGTCGCGTGTAAAGGTGGATAGCGCGCGATCCGCGCGCAGGCCTGAAGCTGTTTGACAACCGAATAGAGGGCATGGTCCAAGCATGGCAGGTGCCACTGCTGCGCTTTGTGCAGCAGTGCTGACCGCTGCCCTGACCAGCACGGCTGCCAACGGCGCAGCCGTGGCGCCAGGCCCTTGGCGTCTGCATCTCCCTGGGTGGAAACACCTATGCTGGAGCGAAAAACACGCGTGTTTGCGCGAGGCAAAACGGTAAGTGCCGGCCAAGCCGGGAGTTGGCGGAAAACAACCGCGCGAGATTCTGCACCATTCTGCGCGATTGCGCACGATCCTGCACGATTCGGCGCGCACTGGGCCGTTTTGGCGCCCATTGGGCCGATTCGGACCGGTTCGGCCAAGTCGGCTCGCCAGGGTAATGTACCCGGTAATGTGCTACGCTTTGGTGCGGGGCGGCGCGATCTGGTACGATCTAGCGCGGGCAGCCGTTGCCCTACGGCGTCACCAACGCGCAGGCGGCGCAACCCGGGCGAGAAGGAGTCGCCGCCAAGTGACACGCGCGGCCGTGGGCAATACAATGCCGTCAAATGGCCAAACCGAGTTCAGTTCGCAGCCCCCACTCCGTCGCCGCCCGCCCGCCTGCCCCGATGGGGCCGCAGAGAGCGAGGGAGGCCCGCATCAGGCAGGCAGGCGGGAGAGTCCTGGCGGCGATGGCGGTGGTTGCGGCCTTGGCGCTGGCGGCGGTGCTGGCTGTCCGCCCGCTGGCCAGCCCGGACCTGGGCTATCACCTAGCCTACGGCGAGCAGTTCCTCGATTCCGGGCGGATCGTTGACCACAATCCGTTCATCTACACGCTGCCGGTCGGCTTGCAGCGGGAGGGCCGGCCGACAGGCGGGGATGCCTCCGCCGCCGGGGCGTGGCCGGTGCGGCCCGCCCCCGGCCCGGGTTGCTGGTACGACACCGAAGGCAACTACCGCTTCGCCAACGCCAACTGGCTCAGCCAGGTCTTCATGGCGGCAGCCTGGCGGACAGGAGGGCCGACCGGCCTGTGCCTGCTCCAGGCCGCACTGGCAGCCGGCGTGTTCGCCGCGATGCTGCTGGCGATGCGGCGTCTGGGCGTGCCCTGGCCCGTCGCGGCCGCCGGGCTGATGCTCGCGGCCCTGGCCGCCCATACACGGTTCAACGCGCGGCCGGAGGTATTCGGCTTCCTCCTGCTGGCGATCCAGCTCTGCGTCCTGTCCAGGCGGCGTGTCACCTGGCCGGCCGTCGGAGCCCTGGCTGCGATGCAGGTCGTCTTCGTCAACTGCCACGGCTACTTCATGCTCGCGTTGGGGATGACGGGCGCGTTCCTGGCAGGCCGGCTTGCGGCGCTGGCCTGGCGAGGGCTTCGCCCGGCGAACATGGGCTACGAGCGGCAGCTCTCAGCCGATTCGGCCCGTCTGGCGGCGGCGCTGGCAGGGCAGTTGGCCGCATGCTTCGTCAATCCGTGGACCTGGCGCCTTGCCGCCTTGCCGGTTCAGACCCTCGCCTTTATGCACGCCAACAACATCGCCGGCTCGGGACTGACAGGGCCAGGCGGGCATCCCTGGTCATACATCGGCGAGTTCTTCACGCCCTTCGCCGGCCCGTTCGCCGACGCCAAAGCCACCTACGCCTTCTACGCACTGCTTGCGCTGGCGACTGCCGGGGTAGCCTGCTCGGCCGCCAGGCGTCGGTGGGACTGGCTGCTGCTGATAGGCGGCATGACGGCGGTGTCGCTGACGATGAGGCGGAACATCGCCCCGGCCGCCATCGTCGTCACGCCCGTCGCGCTGGAGGCGTGTTGCTCAACGCTTCGGCGCTTCTGGCGGCGCCGTTCCCCGCGTTTTCGCATGGAAGTTGCGAGGGAGACGTCCGGCCTGCTGATAGTGGCGGCAGCGATGATGTGCTACGGCGTGGTGACGCAGCGGTTCTACTTTGCCGACCGATCGCCAGCGCGGTTCGGCGTGGGGTTGTCGCGGCTTCAACTCCCGCTGGACGCCGCCGAGTGGCTGAATCGCCACGCCGCCGGCAGGCGCGTCTGGACCGACTACACCAGTTCGTCCAACGTTCACTACTTCGCCGGCCGGGAGGCTCCAGTCCGCGATGGACCGCGATCCGGCGACCGCTTCGAGGTTCCCATCGTCACCAACACCTGGGCCTATCCGCCTGAGGTCATGCGGCGGGTGCTGGAGACCTACGTCGATCCCGCGGCGTTCGAGGCGGCCCGGGAGCAATACGGCTTTGAACTGGTCGTCCTCCGCGCCGACCGCGCCACCTCGGCGCTGGTGGCGAGGCTGGCGGCCGACGCTCAATGGAAGCTGGTGCGTCTCGACGCGCAGCACGTTATCTTTGCGCGGGCGGGCTTCCCCGCCCCGGCCGTCACGCAGGAGGGCCTGGACGTCCCCGCCCATCTGGCGGCAATCAGGTCGTCCGACCCCGTGCCCGCAGGCGCGCTTCATATTGGCGGGCTGACTTTGTATCACCTGGGCTGGCTGGGCCCGGCCGCCCAGGCCTTCGCCGCCGCTGCCGCTGAGGACCCTTCCTACTACGAAGCGTGGAACATGAACGGCTACTGCCTGGCCACGCTTGGCGCCGCCGACCTCCGCCAGACCGGCAGGAAGGACAAGCTTCTGGAGGCCCGTGACTGCTTCCGTAAGGCGTTGGAATTGAAGGGCGATTACGCCCCGGCCGCAGCCAACCTGTTGCTGGTCGAACAGCAGCTCGCGGGTAACCGGACGCCAGGCGCGTATGCGGACTAGAATCCTCCAGACGGCGCCGCTAGACTGCCGGACTTGGGAAGCCGATGCGCCGACGGAAACCGGAGACACTGGGATGGAAGACGCCTACGGCAAGCTCATAAGCTCCCTGGCTAGGGAGAATGACAAGCGAATCTGCCTGCTGGTAATGGACGGCTTGGGCGACTGCGACAACGCGGGCAAGGGCACCGCCCTCCAGATCGCGCGGACGCCGAACCTGGACGCCCTGGCGAAGGTCTCGGCGCTGGGCCTGAGCGTGCCGGTCGACCTGGCGGTGACGCCCGGCAGCGGCCCGGGGCACCTGGGGTTGTTCGGGTACGACCCGCTGATCTATCAGGTCGGCCGGGGCGTGCTCGGCGCGCTGGGCATAGAGTTCAGGCTCACGTCGCGCGACGTGGCGGCCAGGCTGAACTTCTGCACCATCGACGCCAACGGCAACGTTACCGACCGCCGGGCCGGCAGGATAAGCGACCAGGAGAACCGGCGGGTGATCGCCAGGATCCGCTCGGCGCTGAAGCCGCCAGCCGGCGTGGAGGTGATTTTCGAGACCGAGGCCGAGCATCGTGGCCTGCTTGTGCTGCGCGGCGACGGGCTCGACGACAACGTCGGCGAGACCGATCCGCAAGCGACGGGCGTGCCTCCGCTTTTACCCACGCGCCCGCCTCACGATAAGTCGCCGACGGCCAGGGCCTACGCCGACGTGGCCGGGCAGGTCCGCGCGATACTGGCGGGCGAGCCGGAGGCGAACATGATACTGGCCCGCGGCTTCGCGAAGGTCCCGCGCTGGCCGACGTTCGCCGAGCGGTTCAAGCTCCGCCCGGCTGCGGTGGCTGGATACCCGATGTACCGGGGCGTGGCGCGCCTGGTGGGGATGGAGGTCGTCGCCGAACCCACCACCGCCAGGGACGTCTGCGCGGAGGCGGCCAAGGCGCTGGCCGGCTACACGTTTGTCTTCGCCCACTTCAAGTACACCGACAAGGCCGGCGAGGACGGCGACCTGGCCGCCAAGGTAGGGCGGATCGAGGAGATGGACGCCGCGCTGCCCGTCCTGCTTGAGGCGAGGCCCGACGCGCTGGTGATCACGGGCGACCACTCGACCCCGCCGAGTCTGAAGGCCCATAGCTGGCACCCTGTACCCCTGCTGATGAAGGCCCCCGCCCTGCGGGGCGGCGACGGCGGAAGGTTCAACGAGATCGACTGCCGCTCCGGGCAGATCGGCACGATACCGGCCAAGGCGATCATCCCCCTGGCTATGGCGCACACCGACAAGCTGGAAAAGTTCGGGGCATAGGACCACATGACAGAAAGGAACGACCTTAACCACGGAGGACGTAGGGAACACCAGGAGTTCCCCTCTTCCCAGAGGAGTCTCTAGCTTCCTCGGTGTCCTCAGTGACCTTGTGGTTCCTTAGGGCACGCTTCCAGGGGGGATCGGGCTGGGTTGGTCCAGCCGAAGTCTGTGGAGGCCCTTGGCGATCAGCAGCACCACCGCGCCGGCCAGGCATCCCGCCAAGCCCGTGGCCTGCCGGAAGAGTCGCCCGGCCGGGTCAGTGGACATGGCCGCGAAGGCCAGCACGACCATTGCCCCCAGGGTCGCCGCTACCGCGACGGCTGACAGAACGGCGCCGCTCCGCCAGGCCCTGTCGGCGTGGATGATGGCCAGGTGGGCCACGATCGTCATGCCGATCAGCACAGCCGTCTGAAGCTGGACTCCCATTGCCGCCAGGTGGGCTACCTGCGCCTGCCAGATGGTGGCGGCGAGCAAGGCCGGGGCAATGGCAAGCACCACCAGCAGCGTCCTGCCGCTTCCGGCGAACAGCACCGCCCCACTCAGCAGGGCGGCGGCGGGGATGCGCAGGTCCTCGATCGGCCTGACGGGGATGGGGGCCGAGCCATGCTCGGCGAGCCAGATGGCCCCGGCAAGGCCGGCAAGGGCGCCCGAGGCGCACAGTGAGGCAGCCAGCGTCCACCGCTGCCGGCGAGGGCCGGGGTATCCGACCAATGCGCCAGCCAGGACCACCGCGCCGACGGCCAGGCAGGCCAGGCTCACCAGGGCCATGCTCAGGACGAATGGCGGCCTGTTGGACCAAGGCAGCGGGCCGCCGGGCAGGCCCGCCGGAACCAACTCGATCCAGCGGGAGAAGACCCCTTCCGGGGCGGCTACCGCCGGCCCTTGAAAGCTGAGACTGAGCGCCAGAAAAACGGCGACCCCACTAACGAGGGTGACAGCCGGGCTTGGGGCCCGCAGGCCGGCTGTGAGGGCGGCGTGCAAGGCCCCCATCAGCAGGCCAGCCGTCATCCCCGCCAGAAGGACGGCGGCGGGGGCCAAGCCGCTCCTGGCCGCGACCGCGGCGGCCACGCCGCCAAGGGCGGTTACGGACCACACGCTGAGGTCGATGGCCCCGCATCTTAGGGCGAGCGCAAAGCCAAGGGCCGGCAGAAGGCGGAAGCTGTACATCTGGGCGACGACATCCTTGAAATGCCTTTGCTCGTCCGAGCCCCAGCCCGCAAGGAGCACGGCGGTGAGGACTATCAGCAGGCTGGCCCCCAGCAACTCGCGCAGCCAAGGGTGGTCGCTTGGGCCAGGCCTGATTTTCTGCTCCAGGGAGGTCACTGCGAAGGTCTCCGGCAAGAATGCCTGCCAGTCTAAGCCAACCGGCCCCGCAAGAGAAGCGCGGCCGCCTGGCTCGCTGAGGCCGCTACAGCCAGCCGGTCATCTCCGCCAGGAGCCGGCTGTAGTCCAGGAAGTCCGGCCAGGAAACGTCCGCCGGCACGCCGTGATCGCAGCCGGGGATGTAGCCCCCGTCGCGGAGGACCGGTTCGAGCCGCTTCAGCTCATCGCGAATGGCCTTGCCGCCGGCGGCCATGGCGCGCTTGTCCACGCCCATCCTGTAGGCCATGCGTCGGCCGAAGGCGCAGCGGAAGGCGTTGATGTCGTTCTGGGCGGCCGCCTCGATCGGGTCGCACACGTTGATGCCTGACTCGATCCACAGGGGTATCAGCTCGCCGATGAAGCCATCGCTGTCCACGTCGATCAGCGGCACGCCGGCAGACCTGGCCTGGCGGGTCCAGTGGTCCCAGCTCGGCTTGCAGAACTGCCTGGTCATGGCGGGCGATATCATCGCCTTGGCTTTGTAGGCCATGTCCTCGCTGACGTGGATCGCGTCGGGGACGACTTTGTCGAGGACTCGCTCCAGCAGGCGCCCCGCGAAGTCGGTATGGAACGCAGCCATCTCGGAGACCAAGGCGGGCTGGTCGATCATCATCATGCAGAGCCCCTCGAACCCGCACCATTCGCGCATCTGCCAGAATGGTCCGGAGATGCCGATCGTAAGGACGTAGTCGCGGCCGGCGGCAAGGCGGCAGCGGCTGGCGAAGTCGTCGGGGAACCTGCCGGGCGCGTTCACGTCGTAGCGGGCCTTCATCTGCTCCCAGTCGTCGCGGCCTTCAACCGGGCACCTGATCCAGCGGCGGGTGACGAAGTCCTTGGCTGTGCGGAGGTACGTCACGTCGTACCTGTCGGATATCTCGCAGACGTTGCCCTTCCAGTCCTGGACGATGTAGTGCCCCTCAGCATGGGAAAGGACCTTCTCCTGGAACTGCGGGATCATGCGGAAGTCCAGCCCGAGGTCAGCTCCAGGCCGGTCGGGCTGGGGCTCGATGCCGAGCTGCTCCAGCAGGAAGGCATGCCAGTCGGCCTCCCGCGGCAGGCCCTGGGTGCGCCAAGCGGCCAGCGTGGATTCGCGCGGGCGGCCGGGCTCGAACGGGACCCTGTCCGGGTCGCCGAAGGTTAACGTCTCGATGTATCGCTGCCTCGGAGTCACCGTGGCGTGCCTAACATTCAGGGCGATTGCCGTTCCGCGATAGGCCGCCGGCCCCGACTCGCCAGCGTATAGGCCGGGCCTGCTCGCCCGAATGGGCGGGCCCGCAGTTCGGCCTGCCTGCCTCTGGCCCGCCTGCTGCGAAGCAGGCAGGCAAGCTCACCGCCCCGAATCCGTCGAGGGGGCCAGAATCTCGAAATCGCTGATTGCCGATGTCTCGCCAGAGCAGACCTGCTCAACCAGCATGCCGACCTCAGGCATGCGCCAGCCAAGCCAGTACCTGGCGACGGCCTTCTTGCGGGGGTTGGCGGCTGCATGCTCGCAGAACAGCGCGCCGACGACCAGGTACACGCCCACGTCCACCAGCTTCCTGGCGTAGAGGTCGCGGTACTGCACCCCCGGGCTGGCCTTGACGTACTCCACGGCCTTGTCCATCAGGTCCAGGCCGGCGCGGACCTGGTCGGCGAGGTCCTTGACCTCGGCGGGCCAGCCGTCGGCCGGCGAGAGGATGTCCTCAACGACGGTCCTGGCAGTGCCGGATATGACCCCGGCCACCGCGGCGATGACCTGGAGCTGGCTGGTGCCTTCATAGATGGTGGTGATGCGGCTGTCCCTCAGGTGGCGCTGGCAGGCGTAGTCCTTCATGTACCCGCTGCCCCCGAGCACGGCGACGGCGTCGTTGGAGACGCGCATCGACATCTCAGAGGCGTAGTACTTAGCCATCGGGGTGAGCACCTTATTGCACCGGCCATGCTTGCGGGAGTCCTGGCGGAGCTGCTTTCGCAGTTCGGCGTCCTGGACGTCTCCGAACTCGAGCTGCCGCAGGGCCCCATTCTCCAGATCGACGTTGAAGGCCGAGAAGTACGTCAGCGCCCTGGCGGCCTGGAGGTCCACGCTGCTCTTCACCAGCAGCTCCCTGACGGCTGGGAAGTTCTCAATGGCCGTGCCGAACTGCTTGCGGTTATGCGCGTAGTCGCGGGCGACGCGGTAAGCGGCCTCGCCGATGCCGAGGGACTGTGCGGCGATGCCTATCCTGGCGCCGTTCATCAGGCTCATGACGTAGGTAATCAGCCCCCGCTGTCTCTCGCCGATGAGTTTGGCCGGGGCGTCGTTGAAGAATATCTCGCAGGTCGGGCTGCCGTGGATGCCGAGTTTGTTCTCCAGGCGGCGGACGTGCACCTTGGGCCCGCGCTCCACCAGCAGCAGGCTTAGGCCGCGCCCGTCGGTTATCTCCAGCTCGGTGCGGGCCAGCACCAGGAGCACGTCGCCGCAGCCGTTGGTTATGAACCGCTTGACGCCCCTGACGAACCAGTTTCCGTCGGCGTCCTGCCAGGCGGCGGTCTTGACCGACTGGAGATCGCTGCCCGCGTCGGGCTCCGTGAGGACCATCGCCCCGGTCCACTTGCCGCCGGCCATCGGCGGGAGGTACTGCTGCTTGATCTCCTCGCTGGCGAAGGCGTTGATGGTCTCGGCGATGCCCTGGAGGCCGTAGATGTTCATCAGGGCGGCGTCGGCCCGGCTGACGATTTCGTTGGACATGGTGTAGACGGTGTTGGGGCAGTTGAGCCCGCCGAAGCGGTAGGGCAGCGTGAAACCCATGAGGTCGGCCTGGCCAAGCCCCTTGAGGGCCCCCTCTATGCCGGCCGGCCTGGTCACCGAGCCATCCTCGTTGAGGGCGTTGCCCACCAGGTCGGTCTGCTCGGCAGAGGGTGCGATCACCTCCGCGCAAAGTTGCCCGAGGGCCGTGAGGATGCGGCGGTAATTGTCCACCGCGTCGTCGGCGTTTTCGGGCGCGAAGCCGAACTCGCCCGCGAAGCGGAAGCCTTCCTCCATGATGCCCGCGACCCGCGCAAGGTCCACGTGGTCGAAGAGGAACTGGATGTCCTCGTTGTCGGTGAAGAAATTGGCCATGTCTCTTCCTACGCCTTTGCCGCCTGAGCCGCGTGATGGACGCTCCCGCCGCGGATCGCCTTGATCATCTTGGGGATTACCT
>Ga0315279_10009251_pt1 | contig 11790 bp, 11 predicted proteins | sample YL17G06_20_MG_FD_203694 | JGI IMG/M metagenome (GOLD analysis project Ga0315279, IMG submission 203694) | Sediment microbial communities from Yellowstone Lake, YNP, Wyoming, USA - YL17G06_20 | ecosystem: Environmental > Aquatic > Freshwater > Lake > Sediment | place: USA: Wyoming | collected...
AGGCATCCGGCTCCAGGTAGCTGAACGCCAGGTCTTCCAGTTCGCCCCGGATTTTGCTCATCCCCAGGCGGTGGGCCAGCGGCGCGTAAATGTCCATGGTCTCGCGGGCGATGGCCTGCTGGCGCTCCGCGGGCAGGTGATGAAGCGTGCGCATGTTGTGCAGCCGGTCGGCCAGCTTCACCAGGATCACCCGGATGTCGTCCACCATGGCCAGCAGCATCTTGCGCAGGTTCTCGGCCTGGTGGGCTTCGGAGGTGGAAAAATCGAGTCGCGAGATCTTGGTCAGGCCCTCGACCAGGTGGAGAATCTCCGCGCCGAACTGGCCGCCGAGGTCTTCGGAGGTGACCTCGGTGTCCTCCAGGATGTCGTGGAGCAGCCCGGTGGCAATGCAAATGACGTCCAGCTTCATCTCCGCAAGCTGGTAGGCAACCTCCAGCGGGTGGGAGAGGAACGGCTCGCCCGACATCCGCACCTGGCGCAGGTGATGGCGGGCCGAGAAGTCATAGGCCCGCCGCAGCAGGTCCAGGTCGTCGCTCGGCCGGTTCTGCTTGACCAGCTTCAGCAGGTCGCGGAAGCGCGTCAGGGTCAGCAGGTTGGTCGACAGCGTCTGCCGGAATGTAGGTCCAGAGTCCAAGGTCCAAAGCCCAAGGTCCAAGGGTCCAAAGGTCCAGGCAAGACCAAGACCGTCGAAACAAAAAAGCCTTGAGGCGGCTGGACCGCCCCAAGGCTCATTATAGCCGTTACGACATCCGTGGTGGACCCTTGGACCTTGGACCCTTGGACCCCTACTTAGCGGCGGTCGCCGCGCCTTTCTTCTTCTTGATCTCCAGGGTCTTCTGGATCCACTCGTCGGCGATCTTGTTGTCTTCGGCGCGGGCCGCGGGCGACGCTTCGCAGTCACCTTTCTCGCGGTACATCAGGTTCACGTAGGCCATGGCATCGTCGTAGTCCGGGCGCAGCTCGATGGCTTTTTTCAGCATGGTGAACCCTTCCTCAATGATGGGCAGGTTCTTGGCGCACAGTTCTTCGCGCACCTTGGCGTTCTTGATGGGCTCGTCGGGCCGCAGTCCCTCCCTGGCCTTGACCTCCATGCGCGGCTGATAGGTCTGCGTCCAGTCGATGACCCCCACCGAGTAATAGGACTCGGGGTTCTTGGGGTCGAGCTGGATCTGGCGGTGGTACCACTTTTTGGCCTCGTCCATCTTCTTCATCTGGAAGTAGATACTGGCGATGCCCTGGACGCTGCCGAGATTGTTGGTGTCCTCCTTCAGCACGTTCTCGAACTCGGCGATGGCCTGGTTCCCGTTGCGCAGGTTCTCCTCCGATTCCACGCCGGGCATGAACTGTTGCGCGTAGGCCGTGGCCAGGTACAGCCGGGCGTTCAACAGCTTGGGATCCAACTGGACGGCCAGCTTGAAGTGCTCGATGGCCTCGGCATAGCGGGCGGTGCGGTAGGCCTGCACGCCCTTGTTGAGCTGGTCGCGGGCCCTGAGCTGGCTGCAGCCGGTGACCAGCAGGGCCGCCACCAGCACAAGTGCGATGCCCATAAGCTTGGTATGAGAGCGCATCTCTCCTCCTGGGCTGGAGGCCGGAGACTGGAGGCTGGAGGGCACGCGCGGCGACGCCCCGGCCCTCCAGCCTCCGGTCTCCAGCCTCCGGCCTTCTTATTGGCCGGCCTCGACCTTTTTGGTCATCAGGCCGACTTTCTCGATCTGGGCCCCCTTGGCGATATCGATCACCCGCGCGACATCCCGGAACTCCAGCGACCCGTCGGCCTTCACGAAGGCCACGCGCTCGGCGCGGGTCTTGAATATCTCCTCCAGGCGCTCCCCGAGCTGCTGCTCGGTTACGTCGTCCTGGTTGATCTTCAGGTGCCTGGCCGCATCAATCTGGATGACGATGGTCCGCGAGTTGTCCGATTGCGGTTGCTGGGGATTGGGATTGGGCTGCGGCACCAGGGCCTCCAGCCCCTTGGGCAACTGCGGCGTGATGACCATAAAGATGATCAGCAGCACCAGGAGAACGTCGATCAGCGGCGTCATGTTGATGTCGGACTTGGCGCCGCCACTACCTCCCACTGCCATTGCCATATGAGTCTCTCCTTGGACTGGCGGCCGGTCTGGTTTCCGCATCCGCCGCCAGCCGTCAACCTGTTATTCGCCGGCTGCCGCGCCTCCGCGCTTTTCCTGGATCTTCTCGGTCAGCAGACCAAGTTGATCGACGCCCGCGGAGCGAATATTATCCACCACGTCCACCACCGTGCCCCACTTGGCCCGGGCGTCGGACTTCACATAGACGGTCTTGTCCACGCGGTTGACCAGCAGGTCCTTGACTTTCGGCGCGAGATCCTCGGGCTGGACCTGGACCGCCCGGGTGGCGCCGAGGAACACTTTGCCATCCTTGGTGACGGCCACCATGATGGCGTCTTCCTTGTCGGCGTCCTGCATGTTGCGCGGGTTGCGCGTCTGCGCCAGATCGACGCTGACGCCTTTCTGCAACATGGGGGTGATCACCATGAAGATGATCAGCAGCACCAGCATCACGTCCACCATGGGCGTGACGTTGATGTCCGACACCGTGTGCATGATTCTACTGGCTGGCATTGTGCCTCCCGAAATTCAGGCTGTGGGCCGTGTGCCGTGGGCCGTAGGCTTCTTCCGGCTACAGCCTATAGACCACAGCCTACAGCCCACAGCCTAGTTTACTTGCGGGCCGTGCGGATCTGCGAGCGCTTCAGGAAGTAATCGATCAGCTCGCTGGAGCTGTTGTCCATCTCGACGTCGAAGCCCTCGACCTTGGAGGTAAAGAAGTTGTACATCCAGACGGCCGGGATGGCCACGAACAAGCCGATGGCGGTGGTCACCAGGGCCTCGGAAATGCCGCCGGCCACAGCCGCCAGACCCGTCGATTTCTCCGTCGAAATGCCCTTGAAGGCGTTGATGATGCCGACCACGGTGCCGAACAGGCCGACGAAGGGCGCGGTGGAACCGATGGTTGCCAGGCCGCTGAGCCCCCGCTTCAGCTCGGCGTGGACAATGGCTTCGGCGCGCTCCAGAGCCCGCTTCGAGGCTTCGATCTCCTCGCCGGGAATCTCGGCACTCAACTGGTGCGCCTGGAATTCCTGCAGGCCGGCGGTTACGACCTTGGCCAGGTGGCTCTTCTTGTGGCGCTCGGCAATATGAATGGCTTCATCAATCTTGCCTTCACGCAGGGCGCCAGCCACGGCAGGCGCGAAGGCCCGCGACTGCTTGCGGGCCGCGGAAAACGCGATCCAGCGGTCGATCATCACCCCGATCGACCAGGCCGACATCACGAACAAGGCAACGACGACCAGGCGCGCCGGCCAGCCCATCTGCTTCCAAAGGGACACAGGGTCCCATCCGATAGCGCCCTCCTGGAAAAGCCACAGCGCTGCGGAAGTAATGTAGGTGGTGAACATGGTCTCTGATTCCTCCGTGAAATTAGGCTGTGGGCTGTAGGCTGTGGGCTCTGGGAGCCCACGCCGGCAGCCCGATTCCAACAAAAACCCGCTGTGCCAGCTCCAGGTCTGTCGGCTCCCATAGCCCACAGCCTACAGCCGAAACACTACTGGCTCAACGTGAAGTTCACGTCGATGGTGGTGGCCACCTCCACCGGCTCGTTGTTGAGGAAGGTCGGCTGGTAGCGCCATTGCTTCACCGCTTCCAGAGCCGCCTGCACCAGCAGGGGGTGGCCCGAGATCACCTTCAATTCCTCGATCGTCCCGGTCTTGCTGATAACCGCCTCCAGCCGCACCGTGCCCTGGATGCGGGCCTGCTTGGCCAGCGGCGGATAGAGGGGCTTGGGCTGGCTGATCAGGCGAGCCTGCTGCACCTGGCCGCCCACCCGGATGCGCTTGGGGGCCTCCACCTTCTTTTCCACCGGAGGAGGAGGCGGCGGAAGCATCGAAGTGGAACTGATGATGCCGCCGATGACGCCGCCGGGCGTGCCGCCCGGAATGCCGCCGGGCACGCCACCCACAACGCCACTGGCGCCGGCCGACGGCGGAGGGATATCGCTCTCATCGATGATGGCCACTTTCCTGGGGATGGCCTTGGGAGCGATCAGGCGGCCGTCCTCAAACTCGCGGACAATCTTCTGCACCACAACCGGAGCCGGCGCGGCCGGCGGCGGCGGGGGCGGGGGCGGGGGCGGGGGCGCGACCAGGAAGGTCAGAAGCTGCTGCTTGGGTAGCGCCTCCGTGTAAATCAGCGGGACCAGGATCATGATCCCGATGAGGAAGCACTGCAGGACGAACGAAAAGAATACAGTGACCGGCTTCTTGGTCCGGCCCATCTGCGCGTATTCCAACAGACTCTGCTCAAACATTGGTTCTCCCCCCGTTCTAGGCCCCAGGCTCTGTCTCGGATGGCCTGTCCTGCAACCCGTAGCCTGCGGCCTGTAGCCTGCTATGCCTTAACGCGTGCACCCACTTTCGGCTTCTGCGACCGATCTCTATCCAGGGTGATCACCCGGCCCCGGTTCTTTCGCGCTTCATACCACTGCTGCCAGACCACAACGATCGGCGCAGCGATGGCGATCGACGAATAGGTGCCGATCAGAATACCAACTACCAGGGCGAACGCAAACCCATGAAGAACTTCCCCGCCCCAAAGGAACAACGACAGCACCGTCAAAAACGTCAGGCCCGAGGTCAGGATCGTCCGGCTCAGCGTCTGGTTGATGCTGCGGTTGACGATGTGCGCCAGCTTCTCGCGGCGCAGCAGCTTCAAATTCTCCCGAATGCGGTCGAACACCACGATGGTATCGTTGGTCGAGTAGCCGACCAGCGTGAGCAGCGCCGCTACCACCGTCAGGCTGATCTCCTTGTGGAACAGGGAGAAGAAGCCGATGGTGATGATCGCGTCGTGAAACGTCGCGATAACCGCAGCAACACCGTAAACCCACTCGAACCGGAATGCAATATATAACAACATGCCCCCCAACGCATATAGGGTTGCGTAGAGGGCCTGGCGCCGGAGGTCGCCGCCGACCTTGGGGCCGACCACCTCGGTGTTGCGTAGCGCGTAAGGAGCGAAGTAGGTATTGGCGGCCAGGGCCCGCTCGGCCTGCGGCGTCATGCCCGGCAGGCCACGCAAGTCACCGGCGCCGTTCAGCAGGCCCGACTGCTGGGTCCGCTTGGCCACAATGGCGTTTGCCAGCGCCCCTGCCGCCTGCTCACCCATGCCCGCCTTCTCCATGAGCAGGCCGGCCAGCACGTCGCGCCCGACGTTATTGAAGTCGGCCTTCTGTCCTTCCTGTCCGGCGAACGTCAGCCGTAGCGTATCCAGGATCAGTTGCTTGCCCGCGTCGATGGATTGACCGCCCTGGCCCTTCTGCTCCAGGCCGATGATTACCTCGTGGTCGCGCTCCGGCCCATAGGCCTGAATGCTGCTTTCTCCCAACCCGCGCGCTTTCAGCGCCTGGCGCAATTGATCCAGCGGAGGCTGTTGCTGAAACTTCACATAGACCAGCGTGCCGCCGCGGAAGTCAATCCCGTACAGGGGCCCGCCCTTGGTGATGAGCGAAATCATGCCCGCCAGGCTGAGGAGCAGGGACAGGCCGATAAAGGCCCACTTCCATCCCAGAAAGTCGTAGTTCGCGTTGCGAAACAGTTCCATGTAGCCGCAAACCCTTCGCCTGCGCCGGCCCGTCCTGCTAACCATAGACACCGGCCCAGTGGTTTATGTTCCCAACTTCCGGCTGCGGGCTGTAGGCCGTAGGCTAAATGCTTGTCATTCAGAGGCTTCCCCACAGCCCACAGCCCACAGCCTACAGCCTTTAAATACTGAGACTTGCCTGCCGTTCCGGGCGCGACAGCAGCCACTCAAAAATCGTCCGGGAGACAAAAACCGCGGTAAAAATGTTGGCCACCAGTCCGATCACCAGCGTGACGGCGAACCCGCGAACCGACCCGGTCCCGAACAGGAACAGGAACAAGCAGGCGACAACGGTGGTTACGTGGGTGTCGATGATGGTCAGGAAGGCCTTCTCAAAACCCGCCTTGACGGCCGCCGGCACGCTCTTGCCGCCCCGCAATTCCTCGCGAATGCGCTCGAAGATCAAGACGTTGGAATCGACCGCCATGCCAATCAGCAGGATAAGGCCGGCGATGCCCGGCAGCGTCAGGACGGCCCCGAAGTAGGCCAGCGCCGCCATCACCACCACCAGGTTCAGCACCAAGGCCAGTACCGCGTTGACGCCCGACCCTCGGTAATAGAAGAGCATGAAGCCGGCGACCGCGGTCAGCCCGATGACGCCCGACAGCAGGCCGCGCCGGACCGAATCAGCCCCCAGCGAGGCGCCGACGGTGCGCTCTTCCAGGTAGGTAATGCTGGCGGGCAGCGCGCCCGCTTTTAGCACCAGCGCCAGATCGCGGGCCCGCTCCCGCGTGAAGCGCCCGGTGATCCGGCCGCTGTCGGTGATCCGGCTCTGGATGACCGCCACGGTGTAAATCTTGTTGTCCAGCACCACGGCCATGGAGTTGCCCACGTTGGATTCCGTGTAGCGGCCGAAGCGCTGGGCGCCGTCGGTCTTGATCGTGAAATCGACCTCCGGCTGGGCGTTTTCATCCTGCCCGATCCGCGCGCTGCGCAGGTCGCGCCCGGTGATGACCGGAGTGCGCAAGACGATGTACCACTGCTCAGCGCGCTCGGTCTCGGTGCCGCTGCGGTCGCGGTCCACCGACTTCAGAATGACCGTTCCTTCCGGCAACACGCCCCCGCGCGAGACCAGGGCGGACTCCGGCGAGGGATACGGCTGCGGGTCCTTGACCTCCTTGATCTCCAGCATCGCGGTGGTCTGGATGATCTCCTTGACGCGGGCCGGATCATCCACGCCGGGCAACTGCACCAGGATCTCGTGCTGGCCGCTGCCCACCTCGCGGATGTCGGGCTCGGTGAGGCCCAGCTCGTTGACGCGCCGGTCGATGGTTTCCAGCGCCTGCTTGACCGTGTCGTCCTCCAGCGCGGCGACCACGCTGGGCTTCATCCGCAGCACCCACTCGTTGCCGGATGCCGAAGCATAATCCCAGGTCCCGCCAAAGCGCTCGTTCAGCAAGTCGCGGAAATCGCCCGCGCGGTCGGGCGGGACACCCTTGACCGCGACGTGCTGGGCGTCGGTGACCTCCACCTGGTCGTAGTTGATGTTGTTTTTCTTCAGCGCCTCTTTGAGCCTGTCGGCCGCCTGGGCGGCTTCGGCCGCCACCGCTTCCTGCACGTGCACCTGCAGCACCAGGTGCGAACCGCCCCTCAAGTCCAGGCCCAGGCGGACACGGTCGGCAGCCGTCTTCCTGGCTTGCGACCAGTTTCGGGGAAACCCGAAAATCCCGAACACGCACGCCAGAATGACCGCCACGATGAAAACGCTCTTGTAGACGAGGGTTCGTTTCATATGCCGAGTCTTATGCGGATTTCTTTCCCTCTTCGCCCAGCAGTCCGGCCACGGCATTCCGCGCTATTTCCAGGCGGATGTCCTGCGGGGGTACGCGAAGATGGAGGCAGTCGTCCTTAAGGGAGACAATTGTACCCCGAATCCCGCCGGTGGTTACCACCCGGTCGCCTGTCTTCAGGTTGGCCAGCATGTGTTGTTGCTGTTTCTGACGCCGCTGCGAAGGCAGGAACAGCAGAAAGTAAAAGATAACGAAGATCAGGATGAAGGGAAGCAGGCCGGTGATGGCGCTGCCGCCGCCACCTATTTGCAGCCAAATGCTCGCGAACCCCATCTGTTTTCCGAGTGCCTGGCGCATCGGCGCCGCGGTGCTCGCCCCCTGTGCGCCCCGTGTATGTAAGGCGCGGCTTCGGCCTGCGCCGCCGCATTCGGCCCGGACTAAAGCCGGGACCTACGCACTCCAAACTCCTTCTTACCAAGTGGTGTGAAACGGTACCTTGCGATGCAGGGTTGCCCCTACATCAGAAAGGACTTTAGCGACGTCCCAACGACGATAGCCTGCCGGATTCTGCGCATAGTGTCAAGGTAAAAGTGGAGATTATGCACGGTATTCAGCACGCTGGAAAGCAATTCTCCCGACAGGAACAGGTGACGCAGGTAGGCGCGCGAGTAGCGCCGGCAGACCGGGCAGCCGCAGCGCTCGTCGGGCGGGCGGGAGTCGCCGGCGTAACGGCTGTGGCGGATCACCAGCCGGCCCTGGGAGGTGAACAGCATGCCGTTGCGGGCATTGCGGGTGGGCAGCACGCAATCCATCATGTCCACCCCCATGGCCACGTATTGCGGCAGCTCCTCGGGCAGGCCCACGCCCATCAGGTAGCGGGGGCGCTGGCGCGGCAGGCGCGGCTCCACCGCCTCCAGCAGTTCCCAGGTGAGCGAGCGCGGCTCTCCGACCGACAGCCCCCCGATGGCGTAGCCGGGCAGGTCCATCTCCGCCGTGCGCCGCGCCGACTCCGCCCGCAAATCCGGGTAGGTCCCGCCTTGGACAATGCCAAACAACGCCGGGTCCAAGGTCCCAGGTCCAAGGTCCAAGGTCGCTGCACCACACTCTTGACCTTGGACCTTGGACCTGGGACTTTGGACCTTGAACCAGTGGCAGCGGGTGCGTTCCAGCCAGCGCGCGGTCAGCTCCATCGACTGGCGGGCACGCTCGTGGCCGGCCGGGTACTCGGTGCATTCGTCCAGGGGCATGGCGATGTCGCTGCCCAGCGCCCGCTGCACGTCCAGCGCGGTCTCCGGCGTAAAGGAGTGCTGGGAGCCATCCAGGTGCGAGCGGAACACCACGCCCTCTTCGCTCACGCGCCGCAGCGGCGCCAGCGACAACACCTGGTAGCCGCCGCTGTCGGTCAGGATGGGCCGCGGCCAAGACATGAAGCGGTGCAGGCCGCCCAGCTCGGCAATTCGCGCATGGCCCGGCCGGAGATAGAGGTGATAGGTATTGCAGAGGATGATCTGCGCGCCCAACTCTTCCAGCGTTTCTTGGGGCACGCCCTTGACGGTGCCCAGCGTCCCCACCGGCATGAACACCGGCGTGTCGATCGTGCCGTGCGGGGTGTGGATGCGCCCGGCGCGCGCCCGCGTCTCCGGATCGGTGGCCAGAATCTCAAACGAGAACATTCAGGAATTCATTTCACCACAAAAAAGGCCCGAGCCGCAGATTACGCCGATTACACAGATTCAATCTGTGCAATCTGCGAAATCTGCGGCTGCCGGCCCCATCCTGCCTAATGCTCGTCGGCGGCCGCTTGCCACAGGGCGCGGGCCAGGCCGGCGCCGAATTCGAGCCGGTCGGCGACCGCCGGCAGGCGGCCCAGCTTGCGGTTGTACTCGACCATCTGCTCCATCAACATCGCGGTCATGCCGCGGTCGTGAAACAGCGCCTGGTTCACGCTCATGCGCCCCGGCTTGCCCGGCGTGGTGCTGGGGGCCGCGTCGCGCGGCTGGGCGGTTGGAGCAAACGTCGTTGTTTCCGAGAGGATCTTGAACAGCCGCCCGATGCGCGTCCCGATCTCCGGGTTGGCGCGGAGCGGCCCTTCGATGAATTCCCCGCTTTCGGTATTGTGCAGCGTGAGGAAGAAATCGATCCGGCGGCCGGAATCCAGCCAGTCGAAGATGGCCTTGCGCTGCGCGGCGATTTCGGGCATCAGCTTGGGGTCCACGGCGTCCCAGTTGCGGTTCAGGTCGTAGCCGTTGGCGTTGAAGCGAACGCCGCCGCGCGCCGCGCCATCGGGGTCGGCCATCGGGAAGATCTTGAAAATCGCCGTGTCGCGGATGCGGCGGGCGGCCGGGTCGGCGGAAAGCAGGAAGCGCAGCGCCCCTTCCGCTACCCAGGATGTCGGCGACTCCCAGGCGTGCTGGCGGGCCATCAGCCAGATCACGCGCTTCTCATCGTCGGCCACTTTCGGATTGGTGATCGTGAGCAGCAGCATGTCCCGGCCGCCGACGGTCTGGCCCACGACCTCGCGCTTCAGCCAGGGGCTCTTCGAGAACTGGCCCAGCAGCCGCTCCAGGTCGCGGTTGGTGTAGGGCGGGACGTGCGCGATCCAAATCCGGTCGGCGCGCGGCGTGAAGCGCAGCCGCAGGCTCATGGCCTGCCCGTCCCATTCCACGTTCTCGTCGCTGAAATGCTTCCAGGTCTTCTGGTCTTCGCTGTAAACAGGGCGGGTCTTGCCACTGACCGGGTGGGTGCCCGGCTTGTAGTTATATTCGCCGACCAAATCGACCAGGTCGATGGTCACCTGCTTGCCGCGCCCGCCGTCCAGCCGGAAGTAGTACCAGCTTGCCTGGCGGTTGCGCTTGTCCTGATCGGCCTCGCCCTGGACCGCGCAGCGAAAATGCGCCGGGGCGACTTGTTCGACCTTGCCGAGATTCCCGCCGTCAAAATTCGTGTGGAACGTAATTGAAGTAAGGACAAGGAGAGCAGGAATGAACATGCGGGTTACCAGTCCGCGAGTCGAACTCCCGGGATTCTCGGGAAACTCCGCGTGTCGAGCGTCGCTACCTCCCAATCTTTCGCCACGGCTTCCCATGGTGATTCCGGCATTGGAGGCTGGTTCCTCAAGATCTCCATCACATCGTCGTAGAAACCCGGGTCAGGCTTTGGCCCCTCACGCAAAAACCGAACGAAGTCGGCAATGGTGCAGCGCACGGGTCGCGCGGGCACGATGCGGCAGATCGGCTGCCCGCCCCGCTCAACGATGAACTCCTCACCACCGTCACGGACCCGGTTCAGCAGTTCCGAAAAGCTCCGCGCCGCCTCGGTGTCCGAAATTCTGGATTCCATGACACTCAGATTTTACCACCGCCTGCTGCATTTCTTCGGTCGGCTTGCGATTGAGCGAAGGATCGTCTCGCTGGCTCTGAACGCCGCCGAGGGCGGCAGAAGGGAGCAGGATCGCAACACGACAACGGTCGCCGACACCCCGAACCCTACCGGTCTGGGTGGACGCCGGCGGTATAACATTACTGCTTCGCGTTGCCCCCTTCGTTCCGGATGACCTCGGTTCGGCCCGAAAGCGAAAGGGGCACCTTCTCGGCAGCACCTTGTAGACGGGTGTCTAATTCCGGGAAGCTGGCAAGGACGCCCCGTATCAGGGCGCCGGTTCCCTCGGATCCCTTGGCGCGGCCAAACAGCGCAAGCATGCCGTCGTGGACAGCCCTGGTGCAGTCGAACACCGGTAGGAGCGCCGAATCCCATGGTGCTTTGGAACCCTGAACCCCAGAGGCAGTTCGCGTGGCCGCACTGAAGCCGGAGATAGCAAATAAGATGGGTTCGACAAACTGGCGGGTTTTCGCCGCTTTCGCGCGCAAGTCATTCAAATGATCGAGGCACATTGCTTCCAACAAATGCCTGCTCTTCGGAGAAAGGTTGCGGTCCTGGCCGGAGCCGAACCGCTCGGCCAGTTGCCGTAGTGCCCATGCCTCGGTCATTAGGTCTTCGCTCAGAGAAACTGCGTCCTCAGAAAACCGTTCCGCCGCCCGGGCGGCCAGCGGGCCTTCGCCGGCAAAGTACTTTTCGAGTTCCTTGCTGATCGGGGTCCGGGTCGTGCGCGGGCCGGGAGTTGTCAGGTTGAGATTCTCCCGGCCGACTTCCCGCAAGGCCTCCTCCGTGCTCTTGATATCGATTTCCAGCCTGACTGAGCCGCCCAGTTCTGCCACCGCGTCGATCACTTCTTGCTTCCGCTGCGGGGTGCCGGTTATGCCGCGAACGAGCAGCGTCCCGTCCGTGCCCCTCACGACTTCCACTGGCTCGCCAAGGCAAGCCCGGACGCGGTGCAGTGCATACAGCGCCTCGATCTCGCGAGTCTTCGTGTCCAGAGCGGCGGA
>Ga0315279_10009252_pt1 | contig 11789 bp, 12 predicted proteins | sample YL17G06_20_MG_FD_203694 | JGI IMG/M metagenome (GOLD analysis project Ga0315279, IMG submission 203694) | Sediment microbial communities from Yellowstone Lake, YNP, Wyoming, USA - YL17G06_20 | ecosystem: Environmental > Aquatic > Freshwater > Lake > Sediment | place: USA: Wyoming | collected...
AGGGGATTGTGGGAGGTGGCTTACCTGTATGAATGCCCGTGCAGCTACTACGATAACTCTTGGAACTCTCAGGACTCGATATAGACAACCTAATTAACGCTCAGTCAAATCCTTAACATACATCGGCATTACACGGGGGCCAGGGCGGTTTTACCTGTCTCTCTGATTCGAATAGCCATCGCCGAAGCTATAACCAGTAATACTGCTATGAACACAAGCGGCAAAATATACGTACCCCTGACGCCGTGTAGAATGTCCATTACGGGTACGATAGCTACAGCCGCGCCGTTTCCCAGAAGCTGCAGATACGCTACAGAGATTCCCGCGTATTTTTCACCTGTTATCTCGATGGACATGGTAAGCATGATCGGCAGGGCCGATAACAGGAAGAAGCCCAGTACTATGCCATTGCCCAGATTAACTGCATAGCCGCTGCCGAACATAAGAACGATTACGCATATCGCTCCCACTAAAGACGCCAGGACCAGAAAAGGCTTTCTTTTTTTGATTCTATCCGAGACCATGGGAATGACAATACAGCCCAGCATGCCGCTGAAGACTAACACTGAAGATATGCTGCCGGCATCGACCATCGAAATGCCATGCAATTCATTTAATATTTTCTCCAGCCAGGTGGCCAGTCCATTGAAAACCCCGATACCGATCAAAGCTACAAATCCCAGAATGACAAAGTCCCTGATCCTTAAAATGCCTTTCAGACCTTCCCGGATGGAAATTTTTTCTTCCTCTTTCGATTCTCTGGCAGGCGTGGGAGGTTTAGCCCTGACCAGCGTAAAGAACAGCAACGTGCCCGCAATTCCCATGATGCCGTAAATTAACAGCATTGACCTAAGCCCGAGGGAGTCCACCAGGACAGGAGTCAGGCCCAGACTTATGACCATGCCGATGAATAGTGCCAGGGAACCCAGTCCTACTGCAGTAGCCTCTTCTTTCTGCGGAAACCAGACTGCCACGAGTTTGGTGATTGCATTCAATACGAAAGGCTGTCCTAGGGAGATTCCTATTTGTGAAATCAGAAGCAGGGGATATGAGTACGGGTCGATGATGCGGATGATACTGAAGACGCCGGTAAAAATGACTGCTATGCTTAAGCTGTACTTGAACCCCTTTCTATCGATAATCATGCCTGAAGGCAGGGAAAGCAGAACATATGTCAGAGGGAAGACCAATGCCAGTAAGCTGGTGCTGAATGCGGAGATATGTAAATTGTCTTCGACATAAGTATCTATAGCTGAGAAGTTTAACCAGTAGAGCTGGGTCAGGGCGGCTACATACATGAATACAGCCAGAACGACCCATCTATAGCTGTAAGCTTTGTATGTCTGCACCTTTTCCTTTTTGACCTGCCCGAATCAATTGTACCATCGCTGCCAATGGTCGCATTGTATGGGAGCTTTAATAACCTGTCAAAAAGGAGCCTGTTTATTATGTGGGAGTGCAGGGAGGGAATGCTTCCAAGACTGGGGGAGCCGAGGGGTTGCAGATAGCGTTACTGGAAGCTCTCAAAAAAGAGCAACTCGCTCCATGCTGCTTTGAAATCCAACATTCCATCGATTTGTCTATTTCTCCAGCCGCATCTTCATACTGTTCGATTCAGTCTTCGCGGCTAATCTCCGCAGCTGTCGTGGCTCCTTCCCGTGATGAGGTTTTCTTGATGCATTCGGCCGTGTCTGTGCATCGTGCTTCATATCGCCCTAACCCCCATGAGTCTTCACGCTGGGAAAAGAAAAAGTAGGATGGAATGCAGTTCCCAAACCCCTCAAGCCTTCGCCACTATTCTATCTTTAAAGTCATGAGACAGAAAAACCCGGCAGTAGCATTGCCCCTTCTCCTGGCACTCACTTAGTACTTCCTCGCAAGGGCACGCGCTGCGTTCTTCGGGCAAACAGGGACAACCCCCATCCTGTTGGACAACGCAGCCTGCCCGAAGTACCAGGTCAGTGAACCAGGCAAGCTCCAACTTGTTCTGATTGGCAAAAGTCTTCCACATCCTCAGCACCTTGTCTCTTTCAAGTATCATAAGTATCCGTTCCTTACGGTTCTTCATTCCGGAATCCAGCCACTCCGCGGGCATACCTCCAAAGTAAGTTGTATCGAAGTCCAAATCAAAAGGGTGAAAATCGGGATCACTTTGCCTCAATTCCTCCACGCACTTCATCAGCGATTCACGGGGTTCGGCTGATGGGTTCTGAGTTAAATCTTGGCGACGAAGCATGTTATATAGCGCTCGAAGCATGCGCTGCCAGGGGTTGGCGGTATTGAAAGAGATGTGCAACATCTCCTCGCGGACTTTCTTGTCTATCTCCTGCTTGTCCATTTTTATTGACCTTTTTGTAAAGCATGTGCAACTTACGGTCTTGAATCCAATTACATCACAACATGCCCGAAGCGTCCTAATACGCTTCGGGCTAGCAATTATATACATAAAAACGAGCAAACGGAACTTATGAAAAGAACTTTGATACCCAACTTTCAGATAATATCTGTGGCAACACTCTGCTCGATTATGTCGAGCTTCCTCTCCTCCCGGGTTCACCCCAGGTGCTGGAGCCTGAATCCGACGGTATCCCGGAGGTTAGCCATTCGATGCTGAACTTCTGCCTGATTTGCGTTAGTCTGGCACTGATTTCGGTGCTAAGATTCCTCATGACAACATATCCGATATGAGGATTCTGGTCGAACAACTCTAGCAACGCCGGGCCCAGGATGCGGATTTCTGCGCCAGATTCCACACATTCGGCGGAGGCAGTAAAGCTATATGGCGCTACCAGAGCAGACCATCCAAAGACTTCTCCTGCCTCAGCTCTGTGAACCACGACATTCTTATTCCAAGGCTCTCGGACCCACATCACGATATCGACCTGGCCACTACGACAAAGATGTATATTTTTAGCCCTCGTTCCCTCCGAGCAAATAGTCTCGCCTTTACTCATGGCGCGCTCGCTGCAAAGCTCTGCTATTGTGGCCAACTCTTTCTCGTCTAGACCTTTGAAGAGTCCAAACCCCTTCAGAACCAATGCATTGACCATCTCTTACTCCTCCTGTCCCTGTAGACTGAGATTATGTTTCATTGTCTCACTTCTATCCCCCAAATGGCCTAATGCAAATTCTGACTCAGCCTTTGCACCACCTGGCCTCTGCTGTCATAGATAGTTACCTCCATCGGTGCCTGGCCTAAAGCGTGGGAAGCACAGGCCCAGCAGGGGTCATAGGGACGCCACGCCATTTCAATACGGTTTAATAGCCCCTCAGTTATTTCTTTACCCGGCTTTATTAAAGCCTGAGCAGCCTTCTTAATGGACATGTTAATCGGCGCCGCATTATTGACAGTAGCTACAATTAAGTTGACTTTCTTAATCACACCCCTCTCATCGGTAATATAATGATGCGTTAAAGTACCTCGGGGTGCTTCCACAATACCTACGCCTTCGTCCGGCTTTGCGGTGGGGATAGTACGGATATCAGGGCTTGTGATCTCGGGGTCACTGCTGAGCTCCAGCAATCTTTCAGCAGCATATAGAAGCTCAACGAGACGCGCCCAGTGAGTTGCCAGAGTCTGATGCACAGGTTTGCCGCCTAATGTAGAGTAGAATCGCTGATATTCTGCCTGAGCCAATGGAGTTGCCATGCCATCAGCAGCGTTCAGTCTGGAAAGAGGGGTTGCCCTAAAGACACCACTGTCCTTTCCATCAACGAAACCCTTCCATCCGATCTTCTTTAGATAAGGCATTTTGACGTAAGTCCATGGCTCAACGTGCTCGGCAATGTGGTTGAGGTAATCCCTGGGAGCATACTTAACGAATTCTTTACCATCAGGGTCAACTACTCTAACTTTGCCATCATAGAAGTTGACCTTGTTATTCTTATCAACCAGACCCATATAATAAGTGCGGTGAGTGTAGGCATCGCTGAGAATCATATCAACATATGCTTTATTCTTAAGGACAATATCATCAAATACCTTAAGGGAGAGTTTGGCAAATTCCACGGAATCTTTGGCAATCTGCTCGACTTCTCTCCTTTCCTCTTCGTTAAGGCCCTTGCTGACGCCACCGGGCAAACCAAAAACAGGATGCACCGCTCTTCCGCCGAGTATCTGGATGATATGATGATTCTGCATACGAGTCCTAATTACTGTCCCGCCTAATTCTAACCCCACTTTGGCAATCACTCCCAAAATGTTGCGCTCGGCCACAGGGCTATCGGGGCCCATAACAAAATCGGGCCCGCCGAGAATATAGAAATGGGTAGTGTGGTCAGTAACGTAGAAGGCGCTATATAAGAGTTCTCGGAGCTTCTTGGCTGCACTTGGGGGATCGACATGGAACAAGTCATCTAATGTTTTCGCTGATGCTATATGATGGGCTTCGGGACAAACACCACAGATTCTCTGGGTTATCTGGGGCATGTCTTCAGCCAGTCGTCCCTCACAAAATTTCTCAAATCCCCTGAGTTCGGGGACTTGGAAATAGCTATTCTCAACCTCACCAGCATCGTTAAGAAAGATATCTATCTTGCCATGACCTTCCAGCCTGGTAATAGGGTCAATGGTTATCTTTTTCATAATATTCTTGCCCTCCTTAATAGAGAATCCGGGAGGCTGTAACGACAGAACGTACCTACCGGGTCCGGAATATTATCGACTATTTTTTGAATCTCTTCCGGGTCATTAGAATCGATGATGGAAGCTACAGCACTCAGGAAATGAGCTCCCTGGTCAATAGCGCCTTCCGGCGGTCCATAACATCCGGTACATGGCATATTCGCTTTAGGACATGGTGCACCGCAGCCACCGCGAGTAGCTATGCCAGCACAAAGGATACCCTGTTCCAGGAGACATTTCTCCGGTTCTGGAGTAATCTGGTAGGTGCGGTAAAAGGCTTTTACTTTCTTTGCTTCCTTCTTACGTGTACAATCGTCACATACTGCTTTGGCATTGTGGCTTATCACGGTATGTTCAGGAGGTAATTTGCCCTGGATGAGCGCCTCTAAAGCAAGCCAAGTCGTTCTCTCTTCCGGTGGGCAACCGGGGATGAAATAATCCACATCAACTGTCTGAGGCAAACTCTTGACTGTATCATAAAACTCGGGGATGGTAAGTTTGCCTTCAGCTACTTGAGTCTTCGGCTGAGGAGTCACATGCTGAGGGTTATCTGTTGAAGGCGTCTCAAAATAGACGCGTTCGAAGATCTTTTGCTTGTTGAACAGATTGCCGAGCCCCGGTATACCCCCATAGCCGGCACATGCACCGTAGCTAATTAAAATTTTGGATTTTTCACGAAGCATCTTGGCCATGTGCTCCTGCTCAGAATTCCTAATGGCCCCATTGAATAGACAGCAGTCTATACTTTTATCAGGCATAGCCTCGACATCTTTGTATTTAGCATCGATAGCTACTGGCCAGAAAACTATGTCGGCAACTTCAGCCAGCTTGAGGATCTTGTCGCCAATCATGAGTTGAGCGATTTCGCAGCCGCCGCAACTAGCAGCCCAATACAAAGCTAACTTCAGTTTCACGTTGATTCCTCCTCATTTCTATGCTAATAAGAGGTGGTTCTATAGACCAACTTCTGTGCCGAGGCGAATCCACACTAGCCGTAGATCTGGTCCGCCGACATTGCCTTGGATGTTCTCATCCTAGCTCCCAGCATACGACCCACATTACGATTAATTTTGTAACCTATACTGGGATTCTCTTCGCAAAAGTCGTTCAGCTTCACCGGGTTGATAACGACAACGCTACTCGGCCCTACGGCAATTGCCGAGGCAGTCCGCATGTAGGGTAATATCAGAGTCGACCAGCCGAGAACGTCATCGGTTGAAGCGGTATAGATTTCCTCCCCCTCCTCAATGCGGATAGACAGTTTACCAGACTCAACGATACATATTTCGGCGTCTTCGCCTTGTTTAAACAAGACACTGCCTTTCGGGTAGTATTTCTGCTTACCGACACTTAGGACTTTTCTGACCTCGTCATCCTCCAGCCCCTGGAATAGAGCTTCCCTTCTTATTTTCTCAGCATAGACTACTTTCTCTTCGACTGTCTTCGCTGTATCTTTGGCCGCAGTTGTAGGTATGCCTGGGCGCAGCGGCGCTTTTAACCCAATTCGCTGGGTGATCATGCCCATAATCGTGGGGTCTGGGTTGACTGGGCCACCACACTCAGGGCGATAACAGGTCACATCGGTATAGGCGCAGGGTAATTTGCAGCCCGGGCACCTCTCCGGCGGTTTTTCTCCTTCCAGAAAATAGCCACATTCCACACATTGCCACTTAGTCATGTCTTTTACCTCCCCTCTTTTGTTCTGCCTTTCTGTTATTTGACCTTGGCCTACAATCTGTTAATGTCGTCAAATTAAGTTAAACTACAGTGATAGCCAGTTTATTACACTTTTATCTTTGAAGGTCCCAGTTCTTTGAGCTCAGAAGTCATCTTGTCGACGGCCTCAGTGAAGTCATCTGCGCAGGAAGCGCAAACCCACTGCAGCCGAGCCCGCGGCTCCTCTATGCCCATCTGGTCAAGGTATTTCCTTAAGAGTGACATGCGCCGCAGTGTCTTATAATTACCATCAGTATAGTGGCAATCACCGAGGTTGCATCCGCAGACCAGTACCCCATCAGCGCCCTCCTTGAAAGCCTTTAGAACATACGTAGGCTCTAACCCTCCACTACACATGAGGCGGATCCCCACCACATTGGGCGCGCACTTCATTCGTGAAGTCCCAGCCAGGTCTGCACCTGCATATGAACACCAGTTACAGAGAAAAGCTACAATTTTAGGTTCAAAGCTCATAGCAACACCCCCTCAATTTCTGCCATAACTTGCTTAGCGCTGAAATCCTGGGTTGTAATAGCGCCGCTTGGGCAGGCCGCGGCACAGACGTTACAACCCTTACACAGGAGTTGGTTTACTTGTGACACTTTCGCGTTTTCGTCGAAGGAAATAGCCCCGTAAGGGCACAGATCGTTACAGACCTTGCATCCGGAGCATCTGTTTTCATCAATAGAAGCTGTTACTGCCCCTGTCTCCACACTGCCTCTAGCAATAACGGCTAGAACCCGAGCTGCGGCTGCCGAGGCCTGAGTCACCGTATCGGGTATGTCCTTGGGTCCCTGGCAACACCCAGCTATAAATATGCCTTCAGACATAGTAGCCACAGGGTCCAATTTAGGGTGCCGCTCGAGGAAGAAGCCGTCACGACTTCGGCCCAGGCGAAGCAGTTTCCTTATCTCATCTGAATCATGTCTCGGCTCAAGAGCCGTACATAGGATCACCATATCTACAGGGATATGAACCAACTCTCCCAACAAAGTGTCTTCACAGATAATAGTAAGCTTGTCCTTATCCTCCGGACTAGCTCCGTTGCTGCTAATTTTCGCCACTTTGCCTTTGATGAACTTGACTCCCTCTCCCTGCACCCGTTCGTAAAACTCCTCGTACCCCTTACCAAAGCAGCGCATATCGATGTACATCTGATAGACGTCGCCTCCGGTCTTTTCCTGGAAGAGGTGGGCGTATTTAAGGCCCGTCATACAACACAAGCGTGAACAGTATTCGTGATAATTGTGATCCCGACTGCCAACACAATGGATAATAGCCAAGCTCTGCGGCTCCCGGCCGTCGGCCAATTTCAACTTGCCGCCAGTCGGTCCAGAAGGGGAACATAGTCGTTCGAACTCAAGGCTGGTAAAAACGTTTGGTAGCTGCCCATATCCGTACTGTGATATCGGTGTTGGGTCAAAGACATCGTATCCTGTAGCAAGGATAATAGCACCTACTTGCAGGTCTATATACAAATCCTGCTGGTCGAAGTTAATAGCTTTTGGCTCGCAGAAGCGTTCGCAGGCGCGGCATTTCCCCCTTAAGAAATACACGCAATTCTCGCGACTAATAACAGGTACATTCGGTATCGCCTGCGGAAAGGGAGTATAGATGGCTTTACGTAAGCCGATACCAGCGTCGAACTCGCTAGGGGCGGTCCAGGGGCATTTCTCCTGGCAAACACCGCACCCGATACATTTGCCCTCGTCTACATAGCGCGCCTTGCGTTTAACTTTAACGGTGAAACTGCCTATGAAACCTGAGACATCGACGACTTCACTGTAAGTGAGCAGCCTGATATAAGGATTATTGGCAGCTTCACTGGCCTTGGGAGTAAGAATGCATGCGGAACAATCCAGGGTGGGGAATGTCTTGTCAAACTGGGCCATATGCCCTCCGATACTTGGCCCCTTCTCTACCAAGTACACGACGTGTTTGGAGCTGGCAATTTCCAGAGCGGCCTGGATACCTGCAATGCCTCCTCCTATCACCAGAGTAGCTGGAAATATGGGAACAGATTTCTCCTCCGCCGGTGTGTGGTAAGTCACCCGTCTTATCGCACCAGTAACCAACCGTTTAGCCTTCTCTGTGGCCATTGGTCCCTTCTCGTGAAGCCAGGCGCACTGCTCCCTGATATTGGCTATCTGCAACAAGTGGGGATTGAGGCCGGCTTCTCTGAGGGCGCCTCGGAAGGTTTCCTCGTGCAGACGGGGTGAACACGCTGCTACCACTACTCTGTTGACACCTAATTTCTTGATGTCTTCCCGTATCAGACTACGCCCTTTCTCTGAGCACATATACATATAGTCTTTAGCCACGGTCACATGCGCTTGCTCCTGAGCATGTTTGACTATCTCCGGTACATCAACGACGCCGGCGATATTGTGACCGCAGTGACATATGAACACCCCGATTTTGGCTTCTTCATTCATATTACTACCTCACGAACGTATTAAAGTGCCTCTTGAACCAGCTCCACCACATCCTTGACCTCGATAACCCCTTCCTTATTATTGGTTAATAAGGTATCTTCAAAATTAAGCATGCAGTAGGGGCAGGCCACCGCCAGGACATTTGCTCCCACATCGAGAGCCTGCTGTATTCTCAAATCAGAGAACCTCTCATTCTTTTTCGTTTCCATCCAGATTCTGCCTCCCCCTCCTCCACAGCAAAGGGCATTTTCTCGAGTGTCTGGCATCTCGACTATCTCAAGTCCGGGGATACTCTTCAAGACTTCGCGAGGCTCGTCATAAATTCCATTATGACGCCCCAGATAACACGGGTCGTGATAAGCAACCTTCTTATTGACTTCTTTGGAAAATTTTAACTTTCCATCGTTCACCAATTTCGCCAGATATTGAGTTATATGCATAACACTAAAATCTGCTCCCAGGGCGGGATATTCGTTTTTGAAAGAGTGGTAACAATGAGGAGAGCTGACCACAACCTGCTTAACTCCGGCTTCCGCAAAAGCCTGGATGTTGCTTTGAGCTAAGCTTTGAAACAGACTCTCATTACCTGCTTTACGGACACTTTCACCACAGCAGCCTTCCTTTGAGCCTAGGATGCCGAAGCTTACGCCGGACTTCTTCAAGACATTTGCAGTGGCTTTTGCTACCCTTGTGACCTTCGTGTCATATGCAGGGACACAACAGGAGAAATACAGAAGCCCAATTCCGTTAGTATAAGCCTGGACCCCCAGTTTCTCTGACCAGGCGGCTCGTCGTTCCGCTGGTTCTCCATACGGATTTCTTAATGTCGCAATACTTGTAGTAGCCACCCGAAGTGCCTGAGGGACTTTAGCTACCCCCATCTCCGCAATGACTCTACGCATAGCTCTCATAACGTCTATTATTTCTACACCCCGGGGGCAACGAGACACACAAGTGCGGCAAGTGGTGCACAGCCATATATCCTCGGATGCAAAATCGATTACACCCAACTGTGCCTGATGCATTATTCTACGAACAAGATAGCTCCTCACCAGATTCCAAGGACAACTTCCAGTGCAGAGACCACATTGGTAGCATAGGTCTAGCTTTTCTCCTCCCGCCTCCCTTATTACGTCTATGGCCTCTTTTGACGGAGTCGTTACTTGCATATTACCCTCCTTACCGTTATGAGAGGTTGTTTATTTCTCCTGTTTGTAAGCTCCAGTATTTGACAATGTTGATGAGAACTTAGGTTTCTTTAAGCTTCTCTCTATGGTCTGTACGAGTTCTCCCATATCAAAAGGTTTCTGAATGTGAGCCCAATGCTTAATCTCGGTTACCTTTCCCACGTGGGTTTCCAGGCCGGACAACAGAATAAGAGGCACTCTTTTCGTCCATCCGAGCTTCTCCAGGAGTTCTGCGATAAACCCGACATCGCACCCCAGTCTCTCCAAATCCACTACAATTGAGTCTGGCTTTACTTGTAGCAGATGCTTAACCGCCTGCTCCCCGTCTTGGAGGGCTTTAACGTCATAACCCTTTTTAATCAGGCATACGCAAATAGCCTTGGAAAGGAGCTGGTCGTTCTCTACAAGTAATACTTTTTCTTTTGCCACCCCAGACACCCCCACTCTAAAAAGCCTAGCCCTAACTGCCTGATACTCATTTGCGACAACGCCAGCTCAGGACAAATTATGAGCAAAAAAGCATAAGGAAGGCATAAAGAATTGATAGTAATTTATAAAGATTTTGTAAGGATTTTGAGCCTTGGAACAAGGAGGTGATAGTTTATGACCTGTGGATTTTAGGAAGTGACGCGGGCTTTAGGTTGAGGCAGTTCTGGATTCACAAAGCGATAGCCGATCCGTGGCACGGTCAGAATAAATTGGGGATCTGAGGGGTCATCTTCTATCTTGCGCCTGAGCTGCCCGATGAAAACACGAACATACTCACTCTCTCCACCGTACTCTGGCCCCCATACATTTTGCAGTATTTCGTTGTGTGACAGAACTTTTCCGATGTTATCAATAAGGTAGGCCAGCAGCTCATACTCTGTTCGGGTCAGTTTAACAAGCTCTCCTCTGAGATGGACTATGCGCTTTGTCATGTCAACTTCTAGGTCTCCTGCCGTGAACACTATACGGGCAGCAACTGGCGCACCTGCGGCATGCCTTAGCGCAACTCGGACTCTAGCTAATAACTCTTCCAAGCTGAAAGGCTTAGTTATATAGTCATCAGCGCCCTCATCCAAGGCTCTGACCTTGATTTTCTCGTCTTCTTTCACACTCAAGATTATGATTGGCGTATCCGCCCATTCCCTTAACTTACGACAGACCTCGATTCCATCCATTCCCGGCATAGCCACATCAAGCACGATTACATCCGGTAAGACACGCGCTGCCACTTCCAGGGCCTCAATCCCATCCTGAGCCAGATACACATCGTAGCCCCGCGCCTGAAGGTTAGCGCGAATAAACATACGTATTTTAGGCTCATCATCGACAACCAGTATCTTAGTTTTTTGCGACATAGAAGTAAAAATCCTCAATTATTGCTAAGCTGGGTAATTGGCAATCTAAAATAGAACTTCGAGCCCTGTTCCACTATGCTTTCAACCCAAATCTGCCCATCATGGCTGTGAATAATAGCCTGACATATAGCAAGGCCTAAACCGGCACCGCCGTGGTTCCTGCGTTTCTGGGTGCCTCTGTAAAATTTCTCGAACACCCTATTTAACTCTTCAGGTGGGATACCAACACCCTGGTCAGATACAGATACTTCTATGTTGTTATCTACGACCCTGGCCCTAATATTTATCTCGGTGCCTTCTTCAGAATAGGCTGTCGCATTCTCGACCAAGTTAATCAGGACCTGCCTTATCTGACCATAATCGGCTTGTATTTCTGGCAAATCGGGTTCCAAGTCGGTCCGAAAGATGTGGTTCATATGAATCCATTTTTGATGCTTTAGCACCTCATCTACTATATCTGGAATATAGCAAGTTTCTTTTTCCG
>Ga0315279_10009255_pt1 | contig 11787 bp, 12 predicted proteins | sample YL17G06_20_MG_FD_203694 | JGI IMG/M metagenome (GOLD analysis project Ga0315279, IMG submission 203694) | Sediment microbial communities from Yellowstone Lake, YNP, Wyoming, USA - YL17G06_20 | ecosystem: Environmental > Aquatic > Freshwater > Lake > Sediment | place: USA: Wyoming | collected...
CGTAATTGATCATGAACACGCCGATGAAATCCTCCGGATACTCGGCGGTGACGACCACCGATTCCGGCATATCGACGCGCGGCTTGTGGACCTTGCCCGCCGAGGCGTTGACCGCGGCCGGGTAGCCGGCGCCCATCAGCATGTGGATGCCGTCGTAGACGTGGGCGCCCTGGTCGGCGACGATGCCGCCGGCGTAATCGGAGAAATAGCGCCAGTGGCGAAAGCGAATGGGGTCGAGGGGGACGCGCCGCGCGGGTCCCTGCCACTGCTCCCAATCCAGCTTCCCTTCCAGCTTCACCTCCCGTGCCTCGCCCAGGTAGTTGTTGAGCCACCAGGAGCGGACCACGCGGACGGCGCCGAGCGTGCCCGCCGCCACCACCTTGCGCCCCTCGATGTACAGGTCGTAGCTGCGGCGCTGCATGCCCACCTGCACGATGTTCTTCGAGCGCTTTTCGGCTTCCACCAGTTCGACGCCTTGCTCGGGTGTCTGGCAGAGCGGCTTCTCGACGTAGACGTCCTTGCCGGCGGCCAGGGCGTCGAGCACCATGCGATGGTGCCAGTGCTCGGGCGTGGCGATCAGCACCGCGTGGATGGTTTTGTCATCGAGAAGCTGTTTGTAATTGCGGTATTCCTTCGGCTGGTTGCCCGGGACCTTCTTCGCCGTATCGAGGCCGCGCTCGAGGTTGGGCTCGTAGACGTCGCAGATCGCGCCGACACGCACCGCCGGGTTCTTCTGGAAGATGGTCATGACCAGGGTGCCGCGGCCGCCGCTGCCGATCACGCCGAGCACGATCTGGTCCGAAGGCGCTGCCTGCGCCGCGTAGGAGACAAGGCCGCCGCCGGCGGCGGCCAGAAAATTTCGCCTGTGAATGGGCATGGTCGCTCCTGAGCCGATCTGAATGGCGCCAGCCAGCATAGCACCAGCTCACCACAAAGGCACACAGGAGAAGCCATTCGACAGATGGCTGAAGCCGGTTTGGAGAAGGCTCTGGAGAGGTCCCGACACAGCGGACGCGGTCTTCCCAGGCGTAAACGCCTGAGCTGTCATAGCGTTGGGATTGGGCACTCGGCGGGGTCCTGTTGCGGACAACCGCCTCGGCGCCATGGAGACCATGGGCCGGCGGCCCATTCTCGCTACCGCGTTTCGTCGCCAGGTAATGGGAGCCCGCGATCCTTTTTACGCCTGTTCCGGGGCGCCGGGCGGGATATCTTCGGGCGGGGAAGCCAGCATGTCAACCTGCTCAATGTCGGGCTCCGGTGGGGCCGCCTTTCGCTGAGCCCGCCGCTCGGCTTTCGCGCGCTGCTTCTCTTTTCTTGCCATCTCTTTCCGGCGCTTCTCGAAGGTGGTCCGTCCACGTGAGGCCATAACGTCCCCCGAAAACCGAAGTGAGGGGACGCGACGCGTATCGCGCCCCCGAATCATGCGCGGCTGCTACCAGCGCGGCTCGCGCCGTTGGCGCACGGAGCCGCGGTCATCGTCGCGCGAGAACCCGCCCCGGCCACCACGGCGGGCACCCCCGGATTGCGTCTTGGGACGTGCTTCGTTCACGTTGAGCGCCCGGCCATTCATATCTTTTCCGTTGAGAGCCGCGATGGCCTTTTCGGCCGCTTCGTCCTCGGTCATCTCCACGAAGGCGAATCCCCGGGAGCGCCCGGTGTCGCGGTCGGTGGCGATGTGGATCTCGCCGATGTTGCCGAAGGGCTCGAATAACGTCCGCAGATCGCTCTCCGTTGTCTGGAAGTTCATGTTGCCAACAAACAGCTTCTTCATTGCTCTTTCCTCTCTGGTAGGTTGCATCAATGGGCGCCCGGCTCGCTTCGTCCGGGTGAACCCGCTCTGGCATCTAGCGGAGTCGAATGCGGCAGGAAGCAAACCACCGTGCAGAATGTATTCGAGCGAACTCGACTTCTCAGAACACCGCGTACAGTGTACCACGTCGCGTGACGCAAGCGGGATGGATTGCGAAGCCGGGGGTAATTTTCTTGCCCAGCCGGGAGGCCTTCTTTCCCGCTGGTTCGGCCGTCAAGGGCGAGCCGCGCCGGCGAAACTCAGGCTGTTTCGCCCAACCAGGAGTATGATGGAACGATGCTCGAATACACCGGGTTCACAGCTCTTGCGCTGGGCCGGGAATACGCTTTCGCCCTGCACGGCGCCGACGCTCCCGCGCGTTCCTTTACCCTCGTGATCGCCGCCGCGGCCTTCGGGCCGGGCCGCCTGAAGTATCAGGAAGGACCGGACCTCTGCTACGGCAAGCTGCAGGCCGCGCTCGCGGCGGAAGACCTGGATGGGCCGGTGCGTCCCAGACAGCAGGTTACCGAATCGGACATTATGGCGTACAGGGCTTCGGGCCGTGCCAAGGCGCGCAAACCGACTGAAGAACAGCGGCTGGAGGCTAAACAACGCGCCAAGGTCAACCGTTCTTCGCACTTCAATTGAGCATGCGAATTCTGCTCTATAGCCCCGACAACGGCGTGACGCGGAACTTCATGCCGCCCCTGTGGATGTTCCTTCTTCACGCGCTCACCCCGAAGGAGCACCAGGTGGTGCTGATCGACGGCAATGTGAGCGCCATGGATGAGCGGCGAGTGGTGCGCTTCGCGCTCGATAACGGCATCGGGCTGGCCGGAATCGGCGCGATGACGCGGCTGATAGCCAAGGCCTATCGCGTGGCCGATGCCCTGCGCGCCGCCGGCATACCCGTGGTCATGGGCGGGCCGCACGTCACCGAGATTCCCGACGAACCACTCGGCCGGGACGGAGGCCCGCGTCATGCGGACGCCGTCGCGCTCGGCGAGGCCGATGAAACATGGCCGCGGATCGTGGCCGATGCCGCTGGCGGGCAACTGAAGGATATCTACGCTCCGGTTGACGCCTCGGGCAAAGAGCGCAAGCCAATACTGCAGGGCTATCCTGAAATTCCATGGGAGGACCTGGATCTCTCGCAGTTCAACGTCGTTCCGCGGATGCTGCGCCGCGTAATCGCCCATTTCCGCGTGAATTGGGAATCGCTCTACGTGATTCCCATCGAGACGGGCCGTGGTTGCCCCTACGGCTGTGAATTCTGCACGGTCACCGGCTTTTTCGGCGATGCCATGCGGTTCCGCTCGAACCAGAGCGTCGTGAACGAGATGCTACGGTTGAAGGCGCGCGCGCGGCGGGAGCGCGGCCAGATAGCGGCGTTTTTCGTTGACGACAACCTGGCCATCAATGTGAAACGGACAAAATCCCTGCTGCGCGACATCATCGCCGCGGGCGCGCAGCTTTCCTGGGTCGGCCAGATCAGCGCGAATCTGCTGCGCGACGAGGAACTGGTGGACCTCATCGCCGAATCGGGGGGCAAGTGGATCTTCATCGGGATGGAGTCGCTGGATGCCGCCAACCTCGCGGATGTGAACAAGAGTTTCAGCAAGCCGGACGAATACGCGGCCGTGCTCGATCGTTTGGCGCGGCGTAACGTCTATGCCATCACGTCCTTCATTTTCGGCCTTGATCACGACACGCCGGGTGTCGCCGACCGCACGCTGGCGCACATCGGAAAGTGGCCGCCGGGTCTGCCGGTCTTCGGCCAACTGACCCCCTACCCCGCCACCCCACTCTACGAACGGCTGCAACGAGAGGGCCGGCTGACGCGGCCGAAGCATTGGCTCGATTTCACGCCTTTCCGCATGGCGCACCAGCCGCTCCGGCTGCGGGCCGGCGAGGTGCACGATGAAGTGCGCCGTGCCTGGACCGCCTCCTACAGCGCATCCGCCACGCGGCGGGCCGTCCGGAAGTTGGCAGGCGACCCCGTTCCCTATCAGATCAGCCATCTGATCGCGCGCCTTATTTTCCGGGGCATTTATTTTCCGCAGTTGAGCGGCTGGTCCTGGCTGAAGGTGCTGCTTCAAAACCGCGCGACGATCTATGATCTGGCGCGCGCTTCCTACACCTACTGGTCTGCTTCGGAGACGGTGGCGAAACCGGGTTTCGACTCGCCATCAGCGGACCCGAAGACCCCCTGACCGGCGCAGCGCTGCCCAGTCTTCACGCCGCTGACTCACGATCCAGGCCTGGCAGGCTTCCCAACGGATTCACCGCCAAGGCGCCAAAACACCAAGCTTGGTGTCTTGGTGACTTGGCGGTTCATGGCAAAGATATAATAGCGCGGAGAAGACATGAGATCGCTGTTGTTGACGGAATACAAGCGGCTGGAACTGGTGGACATGCCGGTTCCCGAGATCGGCCCGGACGACGTCCTGGTGCGGGTGAAAGCCTGCGGCATCTGCGGCAGCGACGTGCACGGCTTCGACGGCTCGACCGGGCGGCGCATTCCGCCCATCGTGATGGGGCACGAGGCGGCGGGCGTGGTGGCCCGCGCCGGCGCCAACGCCGGCGACCTCCGCGAGGGCCATCGCGTCACGTTCGATTCCACCGTGTACTGCGGCGCGTGCTTCTATTGCGCCCGCGGGCTGGTGAACCTTTGTGACCGGCGGCAGGTGCTTGGCGTGTCGTGCGGCGACTACCGCCGTCACGGCGCATTCGCCGAATACGTGGCGGTTCCCAGGCGCATCGTCTACCGGCTGCCCGATGCCCTCTCGTTCGAGCACGCGGCCATGATCGAGGCGGTCTCGGTGGCGGTGCACGCCGTCAACCTGACTCCGGTCATGCTGGACGACACGGGCGTGGTGGTGGGAAGCGGCATGATCGGCCTGCTGGCGATTCAGGCCCTGCGGCTGGCCGGCTGCGGCCGCGTGGTTGCCGTCGATGTCGATTCCGGCCGGCTGGAGCTGGCGCGGCAGGTGGGCGCCGACGCCCAACTGAACCCGCAGGCCTGCGACGTGCCGGCGGAGGTGGCGAAGCTGACCGAGGGCCGCGGCGCCGGCATCGCCCTCGAAGCGGTGGGCGCCACCGAGCCCGTGAAAACCGTGCTGGCCTGCCTGCGCAAGGGCGGAACGCTCACGCTGGTCGGGAACGTCTCGCCCGCCGTCGAGCTGCCCCTGCAGGCCGTGGTGACCCGCCAGATTACGCTGCGCGGCTCCTGCGCCTCGGCCGGCGAATACCCGGCCTGCATCGATCTGGTGGCGCGCGGGGCCATCCGGGTCGATCCCCTGATCAGCGCCATGGCCCCGCTGGAGGACGGGCCGCAGTGGTTCGCGCGCCTGTATGCCCGCGAGGCGGGTTTGATGAAAGTGATTCTGAGACCTGAGACCTGAGACTTGAGACCTGAGAGCAACGCGGCACTGCGACTCTTGGGTCTCAGGTCTCAGGTCCCAGGTCTCAGGTCTACTAAAGAAGGAGCCATGCCGAACCAACTGTTTGATTTGACCGGCAAGGTGGCGATTGTGACCGGCGCCAGCCGGGGCCTGGGGCAGTACTTTGCCCGCGCACTGGCGCGGGCGGGCGCCGACCTTGTCATCACCAGCAGGACGCTGGAGTCACTGGCGGAGTTCCAGAAGGAAATCGAGGCGCTGGGGCGGCGGGCGTTGCCGCTGGAGCTGGACGTGCGCGACTACGACGGCATCCAGCGCATGGCCGAGGCCGCGCACCGGCACTACGGCAAGATCGACATCCTGGTGAACAACGCCGGCTGTAACGTCCGCAAGCCGGCCGTGGACGTGACCTGGGACGACTGGAACCTGGTGCTCGACACCAACCTGCGCGGCACGTTTTTCGTGGCCCAGGCCGTGGCCAAGCTGATGATCCCCCGGCGCTACGGCCGGATCGTCAATATCGGATCGGTCACCAGCGTCTTCGGCTACGCGGGCATATCGCCCTATTGCGCCAGCCGCGGCGGCGTCAAGCAACTCACCATGAGCCTGGCGGACGACTGGGGCCGCTACGGCATCACCGTCAACTGCCTGGCGCCCGGCTGGTTCAAGACGCGCCAGAACCAGGCGCTCTACGAAAACAAAGAATGGGTGGAGTACATCTGCGACCGCATCCCGCTGCACCGCGCCGGGCAGCCGAATGACCTGGACGGCGCCGTCGTTTTCCTGGCCTCCGACGCCAGCCAGTACATCACCGGCCAGACGCTGCTGGTGGACGGCGGCATCTCCACCGGCTCAACGAAGGCCACCGTGTGACCAATGTGTTCCACGACCTTGGGCCAGGCATCCACGTCCGCATGCACGGGCGGGCTGGGGCGCGCTCATTTCGGGAATTCCGTCTGCAGGATTTCAGCGATCTGATCGCGCAGGATGGCAACGTCTCGCGCTGCCGCTCGCCATACTTCCACGATGAACTCAGCGATGGCGTTCGCCGCCGCGACAATGTCTTCGAGAAAGAGACGCTCACGCCGCATAGATCAGCCGCGCCTGGGATAGCGCGTCTTCCTTCAAGGCGTCGCGAAGCGCCCGCTTGGAAACAAGATCGACCCTTCGGCCGAGCAGTTCGGACAACTCGCGCTCGGCCGCGAGGTGTTGCAGGAGGCTTACCTCGGCATCCGGCAGGAATTCCACAAGCAGATCGATGTCGCTATCGGCGCGCAGTTCTTCGCGCGCGGCCGAACCGAAGACGGCCAACTCCTTTACGCCATAGCGGCGGCAGATGTGCTCGATTTCGGCTATAGGCAGATCGACACCCCCGATCATACTTATGCTCCTTGCGACCATTATAGTATCGCGCAGCGCGCGAGCCCTCGGAAAGCCATCCCGGAAAATCACTGTGGGTCAGCCAAAAACAACCTGATATTTGGCGGGACTGCGGGCGGCGAAACCGCGATCAGCGGCGCGCCTGCAGGGCACTGGAGAGCAGTTCGACGGCGCGCTGCACCTGGGGATCGGCGCCCGCGGCTACCTCGTCGCCGGCCGCCACGCCGAAGGTCAGGTTGAAGATCTCGGTTTTCAGCCGCGTGCGGATGAAGTTCCGGTTGTCGGACCACAGCTTCTCGTTGACCGGGATCTGCTGGTCGTTGAGGAAGGCGCGGAAATCATCGACCAATTGCGGCGTGACCTCGAAGTCCCGCGGGATGGGCCGGCCGCCGGCCCGCAGCTTGCGGGCGAACTCCAGGAACTCGGTCCGGCTCTCGAGAAAGGCCTGAAATTCGTTGTATCCGGCTGGCGGCGCCTCGACATCGGGCCGGATTCCGCCCTGAGCGGTGCGCGTGCGCTCGATGAAGCGGCCGGAGGGCGTGACGTAGCGGGCGGTAGCCAGCGCCAGACCAGTGCCCTCGCTCAGCGGGTATACAGTCTGGACGGTGCCCTTGCCGAAGGTTGTCTCGCCCACCAGTCGCGCGCGGTGGTGGTCCTTCAAGGCGCCGGCGAGGATCTCGGCGGCGCTGGCCGTGCGGCCGCCGACCAGCAAGACCAGCGGCAGTTTCTGGCCCGCCGCATCCGCCTTTTCCACCGTGAATTGCTTCGCTTCGGACTTGCGGCCCTGCGCGGTCAGCAGGGTGGCCCCCTGCGGCAGGAAGAGGCTGGCCGTTTCCACGGCCGACGCCAGCACCCCGCCGTGGTTCTCACGCAGGTCCAGAACGAGGGCCTGGAGTTGCCGGCCCCACTTCTCGATCGCTTTCTTCAGCTCCCCGGCGGTCTCGTTCTCGAAGCTGCTGATGCGCAGGTAGCCGATCCCCGGGCGCAGGAAAAATGCGCGGTCCACCGAGCTCTCCGCCAACTGGGCGGGAGTCGCGGCAATGCTTTCCACGCGGCTGCCGCTGGGGTGGAATACCATCATCTGAACGCGCTGCGAGCGAGCCGCGCTCAGCACTTCAACGATCTCCTCGACACTCAGCCAGGCGATCCGCGTGCCATTGACCTCCAAGATTTCATCGCCCGGTTGGATGCCCGCGCGCGCCGCCGGCGACCCGGTAAACGCTTCCAACACCACAACCCGCCCGGGCATCACCGTGACGATGGTGCCGAAGCCCTCGCTTTTCGCTTCCTGGTGCTGCTGCAGGGTGCGGAATTGCTCGGCATCGAAGAATACCGAATAGGGGTCCAGGCGGCGGAGCATGCCCGGGATCGCGCCCTGGTAGATCTGCTTTTCCGGAACAACCGGGTCAGCGTACTCTTCCTCGATGACGCTGTAGACCTTGGTGAAGCGCTTCAGGGACTGTTCAATCGGATCCTCGGGGACCGCTTGAGGGACCGCCTGGGGAAAAAGCAGGAGCAGAAGAACTGTCAAATTGCGGATTGCGGATTGCGGATTGCGGATTGCACCCCAGAAAACAAGCACACGTTCATTCTACCGCACGAGTCCGCGAAGCGCGGCAGGCCGCTCGAAATCCGCAATCCGCAATCCGCACTCCGAAATTACTTTGGTTCTTCGCCGGAATGATGGCCGTGCGCGCCGCTCTCGCCGGGCAGCGAATCCACATGGCAGCCGGGGCTGGCGATCTCGAATGGCGTCTGGCCTTTAGGGAAACCGCGGAAAGGCACTTGCAGTCTCAGCACCCTGGAGCTGGCCTGGTCTTCGCACGAACCTTTGGTGTCGTCTGGATCGCTGGGGGGCGGAACGGGCGGCTTATGTTCTGGCATGATGCCCTCGGGCAAATCGCAGTGATGAGTGACGAGTGATGAGTACTGAACGGCGCTCATCACTTGTGACTCATCACTTGTCACTCGTCACTCGTCACTGTCTTCACACTCCGACGCTCGATATTTCCACGCGCGTCCGGACGCCGGAAATCACGACGATCCCCGTCTCGCTGAGAAAATAACGGCGGCGGTCCTCGTCGGGATCGTAGCCGATGACGGTTCCAGCCGGCACGCGCACGTTCTTGCCCAGGATAGCGCGGTTGATGCGCGCGCCGCGCCCGATGTCGCACCCGTCCAGGATGATGGAGTCCTCGACGCGGGCGTGGCTATGAATGAACACGTTGCGGCCCAGGACCGCGCGTTGCACGACGCCGCCGCTCAGGATGCAGCCTTCGGAGACCAGCGAGTTGAGGGCCTGTCCGCGCCGCCCCTCGTCATCGAAGGCGAACTTCGCCGGCGGATCGTTGTAATTGGCCGTATGCAGCGGCCATTGGCGGTTGTACAGGTTCAGCGAGGGCGCAATGGCGCGCAAATCCATGTTCGCTTCCCAGTAGGCCTCGATGGTCCCCACGTCCCGCCAGTACCCGCGGTTCTCGATGGGCTCGCCGGGAATCTCGTTGTGCTCGAAATCGTAGGCGTACATTGGATAGCGGTGCAGCATCGACGGCAGGATATCGCGGCCGAAATCGTGCTGGCTGTCGGGCCGTTGCGCGTCCTCGTACAACTCGCGCAACAGCGCCCGCCGGCCGAAGATGTAGTTCCCCATGGAGATCAGCGACCACTCCGGCCGGCCGGGAATGGACACCGGATCGGAGGGCTTCTCATGAAAGGCGGTGATCTGCCAGTCGGGGCCCACCTCGATGACGCCAAACTCGCGGGCCAGCTCGCGCGGCACCCCCAGCGCCGCCACCGTCACCGCAGCCTGCTTCTCCTGGTGGTAGGCGATCATCTGGCCGATGTCCATGCGGTAGATGTGGTCGGCGCCAAAGATGGCCACCAGGTGCGGTTCGGCCTGCTCGATCAGGTTCAGGTTTTGAAAAATGGCGTCGGCCGTCCCCTGGTACCACGTTTCGCCGGCCCGCATCTGCGCCGGCACCGGGATGATGAACTGGCTCTTGAGCAGGTTGGTAAACTGCCAGCCGTCGCTCAGGTGCTGCAGCAGCGACTGGCTCTTGAACTGCGTCAGCACATAGATCGAGTAGATCCCGGAATTGATGAAATTGCTCAGGACGAAATCGACGATGCGGTACTTGCCGCCGAAGGGGACCGCGGGCTTGGCCCGCTCCTTGGTCAGAGGATAGAGCCGGGTGCCTTTGCCTCCCGCCATTACCATTCCCAGCACGCGCAGTTTCATGGCCGTTTACGGGCTATTAGCATACACCCGCTTCCGGCCGCCAAAGCGCAGTGCAACCATGCCGGGCGCGTGCTATGATGAAATTGTCTCATCCGAGGCCCGTGAATGAACGCGCGTTTCTGGAAGCAGCTCGCGGTCATCCTTAGGCGCCTGAGTCCTGGGTCTGTGCAACGTGAAGCCCAGCGGCCATTCTCGCTGGCCGTAGTGGGCGCAGGGGAGGAAGTGTGTCGCTGGCGCGACCGGCTGGCGCCGCCCAGCCTCGCCGAGCGGAAGCGCGACCAGGCCCTGAAGCCGCTCTTTACTGTTTCGGCACCCCTGACGCCCGCTTATGCGGAAATGCTCCCGAGGTTCGACCTGCTTTGGGTCACACCTTCGGCGGCCGGCGAGGTTCGCGGCCTGACGCGCCGCTATACCCTGCTGCCCGACGCGCCGGACGGAGGGGCAGAGGAATCCGCCTGGGCCGACGCCATTATGGAGGAAGTCCGCGACAAGCATGCCGGCTTCCGGCTGGCTTTGGCCCGGCACTACGAGCCGCTGCGGAGAGCGGCGATCAGCCAGGTGATCTCGACCATCGCTTTGGAGAATGCGACGTTCGCAATCTTGAGCGCCATTCCCAACATCATTCCCAGCCCCATCGAGTTGCCCTGGGCCATCGGCGAATTCGCGTCCGACACGGTGGTGATCACCGCCAACCAGTTGAGAATGGCCTTCATGATCGCCGCCGCAAGCGATTCGCCGGTGGGTTGGAGCCGGCAGAAGGGGCAGTTGGCTGCGATCGCCGGCTCGGCGTTCGGCTGGCGGGCGCTGGCACGGGAACTGGCGGGTAAGATGCCGGGCGGCGCGGGCCTGGTGGCCAAAGGCTTGATCGCCTACTCGGGCACCCACGTGGTCGGCTGGGGGCTCGAGCATTTCCACCGATTGGGGCACTACTTCACGCGCGCCGAGAAACTCGAGCTGTACCAGGAAGCTCATCGCCGCGGGCGGAAACGTGTCGAGGAACTGGCGCGCCGGCTGACCGGCCGCCGCGTCCCGCCACGCCGCCCCGCTGCCCAGTCCCACGGCGAAACGCCGGAAGCCGCATCCGGCGCATGGTTACCGGAGGCTGAATGAACGTTCATTTTAGCTACAAGCACACCGTCCGAAGCCCCCAGGTGGACAGAGTCATCCACAGGCACGTCCAGAAGCTGAACAAGTGGCTGACCACGTTCGATCCGGACCTGGTTCACCTGCACGCCACGCTGGAATACCACAGCGCCCGCGAAGGCTTCAAAACCTCGCTCAACTTGCGCCTGCCGGTCGGCCAGTTGTTCGCCACCGAAGCGGGCAAGACCGCGCAGGCCAGCATGCGGGCCGCGTTCGACGGCCTGGAACGCCAGTTTAAGGACAAGATGGCAGTGCTGCGCAACGGCAAGACGCGCTCTACGACGAGGTCCAAGGTCCAAGGTCCAAAGTCCAAAGTCACACCACTGTCCTGACCTTGGACTTTGGACCTTGACCTTGGACCTTGGACTGTTTTAGGAGGGCAACCGTGTTGACCGGGAATGAAGTCCGCGCGCTCACCGAGTTTGCGGCCGAGGGGTACCTGCTGACCAGCATGTATTTCCACGTGCCGAAAATCCAGACGCTGTCTCATAGCAAGGCGCATATCTCTCTGAAGGATTTGTTTCGCGAGGGGCGCCGCCGCTGGGACCACGGGCCGCTGTCGAAAGCGCAGGCCGAATCGCTGGAGCAGGACAGCCAGCGCATGATCGAGTTTCTCTCGGCGCAAACCGAGGACGGGCGGTGCGACCAGGCGCTGTTTGCCTGTTCGGTGCGCGGGTTCTTTAAGGCCATCTCGCTGCCGCGCAGCCCGGAGACCAAGGTCTGCGTCGGCGACAGTTTCTGCATCCGCCCGCTGGTGGCGCAACTCGACGCCTACCCGCGCCACTGTGTGGTGGTGGTGGACCGGGAGAAGGCGGCCCTGTACCTGTTTGGCATGG
>Ga0315279_10009256_pt1 | contig 11787 bp, 12 predicted proteins | sample YL17G06_20_MG_FD_203694 | JGI IMG/M metagenome (GOLD analysis project Ga0315279, IMG submission 203694) | Sediment microbial communities from Yellowstone Lake, YNP, Wyoming, USA - YL17G06_20 | ecosystem: Environmental > Aquatic > Freshwater > Lake > Sediment | place: USA: Wyoming | collected...
GTTGGTGAAGTAATTCCTGAATTGAAAGGCAAGTTAAATGGCCTTGCACTTCGAGTTCCAACCCCAGATGGCTCAATTACCGATTTTGTTGCCTTATTAAATGAGGAAGTTTCAAAAGAAGATATCAATAAAGCCTTAAAAGAAGCAGCAGCAGGTCCATTAAAAGGTATCATGCGATATACAGAAGATCCGATAGTCCTTAAAGATATCATCGGCGACTCACACAGTGCCATTATTGATGGCGATATGACCATGGTAATGGGTGCAGATACGAAAGAAACCAAGAAAGGCAACATGATTAAAATACTCTCTTGGTATGACAACGAATGGGGCTTCTCGCATCGAATGGTTGAATTGATCGAGAAACTAGATAAACTCTAAATCCCTTTCTTTTTTTTATCTTAATCTAATTATAAAAACGTCTTTAAAGATTTTAAAGAGCCAATTTCGTCCCCCTTGTTAAAATATTAAAAAATATTTTTAAAATTCCTCTCAACTAAGAATTATAGAGAGAAAATTTAGATATATTCAATTAAATCTTCCAGACCTAATCGATTGAGAGTTTCTTTTTTAGGAATACCCTCCTCAGTCCAGCCTCGTAATTCGTAATAGAGATTGAGGATTTGTTCGTATTTGTCCTTTTCTAGAACTTTCCCTTGAAATGGACCCTGTGGGACAGGATCATTAAATGTTCTAGGTGGGGGGTAATCATCTTTCCGAGTGATACCGCGTCTGAGATTTATGGCACGAGTTATGTTGTAAATGGCTTCGGAGCGCTCTATCAATTGTTGGAACGAGGTTTTAATCCCTACACAAAAAGAGTAAAAGTCGGCATATATGCTCGGATCAATTTCAAATTCGATCCATGGAAATCTGCAGGCGCCAAGGCAATCCATTAAAGGACGAAAATGCTGGTGAAATATAACCAACTGCGCGATTTCTTTTAAGGTATAATTTTTCCTTAATTCATGATAAGCTACCCAAGCACGATTATGATGGGCACCGATATCAGCAGTGGCATAAGCTAAAGACATTCCTATTAAAGGGCGTGTATCATACCCTGATTGTTCTAACCCTTTGCAATGCATAGCAAAATTAATACTTTGAGGAAATGTTTTGATAAAATTCCGTATTCCATCCGCTAAAATATTTCCAATCCCTTCTCGATGCGCAATCATTTCTAGCAGTTCATAAGCCGCCTGAAAATTGCCCCAAGTAGGTTCAATCCCGTTGCATTCTTTTTTCGAAATCATTTTTCGCTCAAAGGCTTCCATCACTAATCCGACAAGATTTCCGGCGGAAATCGTGTCTAAGCCTAATTCATTACAGCGGTGGTTAAGTTCCACGACTTCGGTAATATCCTTTATTCCGATATTGGAACCTAACATTGCTACGTTTTCATACTGCGGGCGAACTCGAAGACCCTTCTCGGTACTTGCAATGCCTTCACAAGCCACATTGCAATAGAGACAGGAATGTGCATGCCAATTCGTAAACACTTCCTCAAACTTATTGCCAGAAATTTCAGAAGTATACTCCCAAACAGCATCTTGGAAATTTCGAACTGGAAGTATGCCGACTTCATTTACGCCTTCTACTAACCCGAGGGTGCCCTGCCGCTGCCAAATATCCGCGATCTTGTGTTCCTTTAAATAAGAATTTGCTTTTTTGAAGAGTTTAAGGAGTTGATCTGGCTCCGCAATCGGAATTTCATGATCGCCTTGAATCGCAATCGCTTTTATATTTTTAGAACCGAGGACAGCCCCTAAACCGGTACGCCCCGCAAATCGAAATTCAGATTGGATGGAAGAACATCGAACTAAATTTTCGCCAGCAGGACCAATAGTACAAACCGCAAAGTTTGTATCGTCCAAATCATTTTTTAATTCCTTTTCAACTTGGAAGGCACCCTTCCCTATATAAGGAGTCGCCGATATAAATGTTACCTTATCATTCTGGATTATCAAACAAGATGGAATTGGTCTTTTCCCATTTAGTATTAGAACATCAAATCCAGCTTGTTTCAGACGTAAGCCGATATGCCCGCCGATGTTGGAATCACCGAAGCTTTCTGTCGCGGGGGATAGACCAGTAAAAGAAGTCTTTCCAGACCCAGGAACTAATAATCCTGTTAGAGGACCTGCGGACATAATAATAGGATTTTCGGGACTGAGAGGGGTAGTGGTAGCATCGGTACGGTCCCAGAGAATTCGAGCTCCAAAACCTCTACCACCAATATACTTTACCGCGAAATTTTTATCCAGAGATCGTACTTTTATTTGTTCATTTGTTAAGTTGATCTCCAGAATTCTGCCTGCATATCCACTAAAATTCATTTATTTATCACGCTAAATACCAAATTAGTCATTTTCAAATAATTTATGCCTATTTTAATTATTTTATGCGAGTCAGATTTTTTCTGAACGGATTCCTCTAATAACTCTAAATTCTTCGCTCGGCGTTCAAATTTTGAGGCTATTTACATTTTGAACAAGTCTAATTACTTTAATTTATTTCCGATTTAATAATATCTTTTTCTTTTAATTGTTCTATTATAGAATTTGACACTTGTTCAATATCTTCGGTTCTGATATTGCTTAAACGGGGGTAATTTTCGTTTGAGCTGATTTTTTTATAATTTATTATCTTTTTGGGAATTAATTTCTCGATATTAATATGAAGATCAGGTTTAAAGTCTGCTAAATTTAGTATTTTCAAGATTTGTAGAACACAGGAACCTTTACAGCCTTCGATAACAATTACGAAACTTGAAGATAATTGATTTTTTATAATTTCAGTAGCTCTTTCCGGATTCGATAAAAGTGTCCTTAAAAAAATTGTAAAACAAAGCATAGTAGAATGATTTGCAATCGAACCTTTTTCACATAACCTAATAGCCACTTGTCTTGAGAGTTCCCCATTATATTCAGCCCCAGAGCAGGGAATTATCTTAATATTAGTCATTTTCGAATATACTCCTTTTTACTCTTTTTTTAGATAACTAATTTAAAATCGTTTTAAAAATGTTTTTTTATGCAATATGTAGGCTAATAGAAATAATAGAGCTGCCCAAATCGCTAATGCCATTAAATCAATTCCAAGTCCTAGAACCCCCACACCAAGGGGACTTTTCAATAAATCAACGAAATAAGTTATGGGCGAGAAAAGTGCCAGAGTGAAAAATGGGGGTGATAGATTGCTCAAGGATATAAATACGCCGCTTATAAAAATCAGCGGGAATTTAATCAATGTGCTCAGTGTCATTATATTCGAGGTCATATCTGTAGGAGGAACGGCAATTAAAACCCCTAGGGATGAACTAGCCCAAGAAAACAATAAATTTCCTAAAATAAACCAACCAAAGACCCAAGCGGGAATTTCTAAAAATATTATTAAAATAATACCAATAATTGAAGACAGCAGAATAGTAAAAAGAGTAGAAGCAAGGGTTATGCTGAGTATCAAATCCGATAAAGTTATGGGTGCTGAGAGAATACCTTCGAGATTTTTCTCGCGAGTTTCCCAAGGAAAAATGACGGGGCTAATCGCAGTGCCCGTAAAAAACACAGCCATCCCTAAAATGCCACTGAATAATTGGATTGAATCGATTGGTCTTCCTATAATCCAAGCTAGAATCATAAAAAACGGGAATAACAATCCAAAAATGATAACAGGACCTTTTTTAAAATACAATTCTATGTTCTTCTTCGTCAAAATCCATATTTGACCGAATTTCATTTTCCAACTGAATCTTTTCTGTGGCATCTTTAACCACCTCCTAAAATTTTGAGAAATATTTCCTCAAGTGAAGCTGGTGAAATTTTAACTTGTGTAATTTTATATCGCGCAGTCGAGATACTGTTTTGAATCCGTGAGAAATCCTCAACCGGATTGGTACTATAGAAGATTAGTTTTTTATGTTGAGAGACAATTGAATAATCAATTTTTAACTTCGCAAGAAAATCGAGATTGGTTGGGACTTCCTCTAATTCGAGCTCAATGGTTGAAGCAGGCATAAATTGTTTTCTTAAATCTTCCGGATTGCCGCTTGCAATAATTTTTCCTTTACTTAATATAATTATCTCATCACAGAGAATATTCGCTTCTATCATATTGTGGGTGGTTAAGAAAATCGTTTTCCCTTCGTTCCTTAAATCACTAACGCGCTTTCTTAGAAGTTGGGCGGATTCAACATCCAATCCTGTAGTTGGTTCATCTAAAAAGAGGAATTCAGGATCATGCAATAATGCCATACTTAAATTTAGGCGTTGCTTTTGCCCCTTGGATAATTTCTTCGTAGGTACATTTAATTTTTCAGACAAATTAAACTCGGCTAGTAACTTCAATGCCTTCAATTTACAAATATTGGTGGGCAAGCCATATAATTTACCTGAAAATATCAAATTCTTGAGAGGTGAATAATCTAAAAATGCACTAGACACTTCTGGTACAACTCCAAATTGCGATTTCCACTCGCGGGATTTTGGATCAATTACCTGATTATTTAGCATAAATTCTCCAGAAGTCTTAGGTAAAATTCCTGTTAAAATACGAATAGTCGTAGTTTTACCGGCACCATTGGGGCCTAATAACCCGATTATCTTCCCCTTTGGGACATTAAATGAGATCGCATCAAGGGCTTTAAAGTTATCAAAATATTTTGTGAGATTTGAAACCGATAACACTTTTTACACCTTCTATGAATTAAAATCTTCATTCATCTTTATTATATTCTTCGTCAAATAATCAAAATTTTCATTAATGCCCATCTTGAACTCCTAAAATTGTCAATCGCTCATTACATTTAATTCCTCTTACCTTATTGGCTTGTATGAAAATGCAACCTCCCTTACTTAATTCAAAAGAGCCATTTTCAGTGGTAAACAAACCCGATCCATCTAGAACCAAGAAAAATACTGCATATGGCTCGGGATGAGGTTTTATTTCTTGTCTTTTCTCCAAAAATATAAGCACCACGTTAAACTTATCTGATTTCAAAATATCTTTTTTCAATGGTTTTTCTGATGAAAATTCCTTAAGGGAGGTTAAATCATTTATATACATATTACTTGTCACCGAAATATTCATAGTAAAATCTTGTCATTTTTTCCATCATTTTTTTTCGTTGTAATATCATTTCTAACCATTTTTTAAGAAATAATTCACCTTTTTTTGTAATGGAATATTCCCTGTTGTCAGGTCCAGTTTTGCTTTTTTTCCATATCGATTTTAAAAAATCTTCTTTCTCCATTCTTCTAAGAGTTGTATACATCGTGCCAGATTTAATTTTATGGATTCCTTCGCTTAATTCTTCAATTTTTTTGATTATTTCGTAGCCGTATGTAGATTTTTCACATACGACCCTTAAAATTAAAAATTGTAACCATCTTCTTTCCGGATAACCGTAATCTCCGTGGCATTGGAATTCTATAGTATTACACATTATAGCTATATAACAATGTTACATATATAAATTTGATGAAACTGATGTTAATTTAATAAGCAACTCGCCGCGCTAGTTTGCCATTACATTCAGCCTCTGAATGCGGAATCGGGATGATATTTTTCATTTCAAAAGCACTCATTAATTACCAAATTCCTAAAATGACCAAGGCATTGGACATAAGATAAAATCCAAGAATGATAAGGATGATCCCAAAAATTATTTGAAGTTTAGAGGTTATTTTGACCAATTTCAGAACCAGATATTCATTTATTTTACCCAATCCTAATCCAATAAAAATAAAAGGAACAATCATGCCAAATGCATAAAGGAATAACGCGAGGAATCCGCCGATTTGGTCAGCACTTGTGGCAATTGCTGTAATAACGGCGATCAAAATTGGTAGAGCACAGGCTATGCCAGCAGTGCTAAGAGAAACACCGAGGATAAAGGATCTTGAATAGGTGGGCAAGGATTCCTCTGAGGGAGTAGCGAAATTTTCGTTATTATTTTGTGTATCGCTCGATGATTCTCCTGCATTTGCGAGATTTGTTGGTCGTTTTTTAAAAACTCCTGTGGCCATAAGAACTCCTATGACCATGATTATTATACCCCCGACGACTTGTAACCAAACTTGCTTCAAGATAAATCCAGGTACAAAAATTAATGCAATTCCGATTGCAGAGAATGTTAAAGAAAATCCTAACCCAAATACAACACTTAAAAAAAACCCCCGTTTCATGCTTCTTCCTTCGGTGGTTGCATACGAAATAAAAGAGAGTAGGTTGATTAAATTGCATGGAGTTAAAAAAGATAACAAGCCTCCTGAAAAGGCAATGAAATAGATGGATGGATCCATGTAATATCTCCTTGTTATATTTAATTGATGGCAGATTCAAAAATTGCCCAAATTGTTTGGTTGTTATTCGCCCCTACATAACGATTGATTTCATGACCAGTTTCATTACATATTATCAAAGTTGGCATATATGCGATCGAAAAGTAGGTGGAAAGAATTAGTCCGGAATCCTGGCAAACCTTCCACGTAATGTGATTGTCGCTCTCCCAAGTTAGAAGATCATTTATCGAATGTCCTTGAATATCAAAAGAAAAAATTTCTATTTTACCAGTCGATTTATAGGAATCGTAGGCATCCACCAAGTAGGGGAGCTGCGTTTTACAAGGAATGCAAGTGGCGCCCGTAAAATAATAAAATACAACTTTTCCGTAGTATGTGGATAGGTTAATCGTTTCCCCATGGATAGTGGTTACAGAATAAGGTATTGCATATTGTCCTTGGCTATTATTTCCATTTTCTTGGTTAGGAGTTTCTATTAAAATGAATCCAACAGCTACTACTATAATAATTACACCAATGACTAGAATCAAGTTCGAATATTTAAAAGACCCGGATTGTTGTCTTCTTCGCCTGATTTTTTTCAAGGTAACCCGCTTTTGAGGAGGTTTTTTTTCTTCGCGGGTTTGCTCTTGGCTAGATTTTTCTACGTTTGCTTTTTCCACGCTAATTCTTTTTCGCTTTAGCCTATTTTTGCCCATTCCGATTCACACCCCACAAGTTTTTTTGAGAAAAGGAGGGATATTCGTACAGGCTATTCTTTTGTTAAATCGTCCCTGCAATTCTAATTCTAAATTGGTGTGGTTCCCAAAAAAGCATAAATAGTCCTTTGAAATGAAAAATGATAGATCGGGAATCTCAGGCACCTCTATTTTTCTCGAAATTATTTCCGCCTTAGGTATTTTTTTCACGATTTTCACCTCAACCTCTGCCGCAAAAACACATCCCTCCTGCATTTTTTTAACATCAATCAAAATAAATGATTCTGTCTTGGAAAGCGTTTTGAAAAATTCTAGTAAAGAATCCTGAAAGGAAAAAGTGATTATCGACAAAGGGGGTCGGTTATCCAGTTCTTGTGTCTTTTTCGCAGTATCTTCCTGCCATTTCATTTATTTCAATCCACCATATTACTATTTAGTCCCATTACGAACTGCTCTTAAATTTGCGTATCAGATATACCTTGACGGTGTCGTTGATCAGAAACGTCACTAACAGCGTATAGCCTAAGATCGCGAGTACCGGTATGTAGCCGAGTGGAGCAAGCTCTAAGAAGCCTAAGAACGAGATCCCAATCACAAATAGGATTTCCATCGTGATTGTGATGCTTAAAAATTTGCTGGGCCGTGACTTCCAGAAATAATTCCGCTCACGTACGATCATGAGAGTGAATACTCCGGCAAGATTCAAATAAGCAAACCCGAAGGTGTAGATCTTATCTACATTGCCAGCTAGCCCAAAATACGACCAACCAACTACGGTCAGAATTGCACTTTCAATTGTCATTAGTATCCCTAGTGACCCGCTGACTCCAAACAGCCGCGAGACATTGAATGAATCAGGTTTCAAAGAAAACTGCACGTTGTCTGTCGATATCGCCATTGAGACGAAATCACCCAGGAAAAGTAGTATTACCGTGCTCGTTATTGACAGCATGAAGGAGTGAGTAAGAAATAGCATAACAACGATGTAGCCGACAATATGGAGCTTCCTGGCAACCATCATCAGCGCCCAGTTATAGATTCGCTGGTAAATCGTCCGCGCCGTCTTGACCATAGATATTATACCCCCGAGACCCTCAATGGTAAGCACAGCACTTGCCGAATCCTTGGCAATGTCTGTTGCATTCTTCACTGCTATTCCCACTTCCGCCTGCCCCAAAGCGGGAGCGTCATTTATACCGTCACCAGTCATTCCGACCACATGCCCTCGATCCTGAAGAACCTTCACTATTGTGAACTTGTCCTCAGGGTAAATCTCAGCGATACCGTCACTATCTTCAATGGTGGAATCAAGAATTTCCCTTTGACTCTGCATCTTTTCAATCTTAAATATTCGGATTATCTTATCACCTAGACCTATCTGCTGGGCGATGTTTCTTGCAATTGGAAGCGCGTCACCCGTGAGCATCTTCACAGATATACCCAAATCGCGGATTCGGTCTAATGTCCTGGATGAGTCTTCCCTTACCCTATCGGCTACCCCTGTGAGACCAACAAACTGCAGCCTGCTCCGATCATCTCCTTTGGCAACTGCGATTACTCTTAGCCCCTTAGCCGAGAGCACCTCAGCATACTTGAACAGATCTTTTGTCTTCTTATCTGACAGGCTGCAAGAAGAACATATAGTGTCGAATGATCCTTTTCCCACAAAGAATGTTTTACCCGATTTCTGAATCGTAGCTTCTGTCATTCTGGTTTTGGGATCAAACGGCACGAACTCCGTCTGTGAGTAACCGTCTAATGAGATATGTGCCTCAGCTGCGGCTGACAGAAACGCTATGTCTATGGGGTCGTAATTGGCTTCTTGTGACGCAAGCGCCCCGTAGAGCAAAACATCACTTTCGCTAAATCCGTTAGTCGGCACTTTGTCTTCGACGAAGAGTTTATTCATAGTGATTGTGCCTGTCTTGTCTACGCATAGCATGTCCATGGTAGCTGCGTCCTCGCTTGCGCTAAGTCTTGTGACAAGTACTCCTTGTTTTGCAAGCGCAAACGAGCCGAGTGCCATGTTCACGGTGAACATGGTCGGCATTGCAACCGGTACCGAGGCTACGAGGAGCACGCCTGCGAGCGGCAGCAGCACCGCAAGTGGGAAACCTGTCAATAGCGCGTACACAAAGACGACCAGAAGGGATGCGAGTACTATTATGAGTAGTCGGTGTGCAACATTAACTGTTACCTCCTCCATGTGTAGTTTGGGTTTTGTAAGCTCGAGCAGCGAAACTGTTTTCCCAAAGTAGGTCTTTGTTCCTGTGGCATCGACTATGCCTGTGGCTTCACCGCGTTTGACCGCCGACCCAGAATAGGCTATTTCTTCGGCTGACTTTTCCACGATTATAGATTCGCCAGTGAGGGCTGATTGGTCAACGCCGAAAGATCCTTCAATGAGTTTTATGTCTGCTGGCAGTAGGTCACCTGCTCTGACTCTTACGACATCTCCAAGAACAAGTTCCCTAGCTGGAATGATTGCCCATTTTCCATCCCTTATTACTCTGCTCTGGATCCTTAGCCTCTGCTTTAGGGCGGTCATTGCTACTTTTGCTCTTTTCTCGCGCCATAGTGACATTGCGGCGTTGAATAGAAGGAGGAACACAATAACGAGCATCTGGGGATACTTGCCTAGTAGCAACGTGATGATGGCTGTGGCTTCAAGCATCCATGGCACGATGCCCCAGAAACGTTTTCCAAGCCTTAGGAGAAAGCTTACTTTCTTCTCAGGAATCTCGTTGTACCCATACTTCGCGAGCCTCTTTTGTACTTCTTGAGCTTCTAATCCATTTTCCACGTTTGTTTCTGGCAAGTCTTGTTTCATTCAAGTTCCTCTTCAAGGGTTTTTCTCAAGTGAGTTCATGGCCTTCCAAAGCCCTTTTAACCCATTGATAATAAGTTCTATTTGCGTTAATGGTATTCCGACATACATTTCTGTATCAGCCAATTTGCCCATTGATCGACAGCCATAACATCCCACGCTGAAGTTGATTCGATTGTTTATAATGGGTAGAACAGTGGCATCCCCGCATGATGCTTGCATACCTGCAAAATTTGCGGTGATTCGCGGAGTCCCTGTTTCGAATAATACAGAATTCGCAATCCACATCGCTTGTTTAGGGAGGACAGTCAGTATAATTACATCGGGGTCGAAGATTGCTTTATCTAGAGGGGCAACAAGTGTGCCAGTAGTGCTATTGGGCTCTAGCTTTGGTATTTCTTCCATTATACAGGCTGCTGCCGCCTGGGTTGCTGCTAATCCATGCATATAGGGCACCTGCCCATTCTTCACCTTTTCGGGAAGCTCCGCAATACCTAAAGAGGCTTTTGCGGCAGCGCATGCATGTTTCTCTTTAGGTAAATAGAAGACAGCACCATATGACGCAAGGTTGATTGATACACAGTGTCTGATTGGCATATCCATTTCTGGAATTTCCTTTGGAACGTTTTCGTAGGGTCTAACTAGTTTTATTGCAACTGGCTTTTTTTTGAGTTTAAGCACCGATTGAAATATGTTATTATATTCAATATATTTCTCCTTGCCTTTCAAGTTCATCATAAATCTATTAGTATCACCCAATGCTTCTATTGTAATCGCTTGTTGGGGGCATTGATCTACACAAACCCCACAAAGAGTGCATGCGACTTCATTTGCAATGAGGGGATTATGGACATCCATTTGAAAGACATTGACTGGGCAAATCTCAACACATTTTCCGCATCCAGCACAATTTTCTAGATCTATCGCAATTTTCATCTTGTTCTCACCTTCTCAGTAAAAATTTGATAATTATGATTGAAATCCTCATTTATATTCATCGGGGGGACGTTTTTGTGTCGGATCGCACTTGCGTGCATTTGCTTCAATAGAAGCGCTAATAAGGACCTCTGCAGCTGCATCAAATAAATTCTTAAACTTGGTATAAAGCTCTTTCTGAATACCTATTTCATTTAAAATGGTCTTTAATTTCTGGATTTTATATATATCCGGCTCAGCATTCTCTAATTCTCGCATCAAGAGTTTAATTTGCTTGATTTTTTCTTCAATATTGGCTAAATCTATATTTATCACCTCTTTCTGGAAGATATGAGGAGGAAAAGAGTGGGTTTCAGCGGTGTTATTCTGGATTCGTGTGAGATGCGCCTTACCTATATTCTCATAAGCCCTCTCTCCATACTTTCCATCCAACACGATTCCGATTAACAATCAAATCAGCTCTTTTATTTTTCTTTGTTTTTAATCCGCTCTTGATATTCTTTTCCAATCTTATCGATAAAAGTCAAGACTTCTTCATTTGTGATCTCTTCTTTTTGAGTTATACCTGCAATCAAAGCCCGAATGTGAATGAGCCCTGAGATCTCCTTATCACAGGTGTGCCCAAATCGGGGGGCTCTACATTCATGACAAACATGGATTGCGAAATCTTGAAGGAATGGAATGGAAATGGATTGGCCCTCTGCAAATTTTGGTCCCACCAAGCTAGAACCGCAGGGAGAACTTCTCTGAACTTTCACATTATAAAGTGAATTGTCTTTTACTTCAAGATCGAATATTGGACGCCCAAAGTGGCGTGCAAACTCATCTATTTCAGGGATATTTGTATTCGGTTCTAGCGAGCACATCGTGGGAACTGCGATGACTTTTAAATTGGTTCTCTGCACTTGCCTTAGAAAGCCTGGACCAAAACTTATTCCTAAAATGGTAGGTTTCCCTAATTCTATCAGCGCTGTGGCTTGATCAGGGTGTCTTAAATATGAGATGTAGAGATCACAAGGTGGAA
>Ga0315279_10009258_pt1 | contig 11782 bp, 13 predicted proteins | sample YL17G06_20_MG_FD_203694 | JGI IMG/M metagenome (GOLD analysis project Ga0315279, IMG submission 203694) | Sediment microbial communities from Yellowstone Lake, YNP, Wyoming, USA - YL17G06_20 | ecosystem: Environmental > Aquatic > Freshwater > Lake > Sediment | place: USA: Wyoming | collected...
AAGGGCACACTCCTTCACCCGATCATCCCTGGCACAAATGTAATCGACAATTCTTTTACAGCATGCGGGAACAGCGTAAAAAGTCCATGGAGGTTACAACGTCATAACCGGACATTTCTACTTTGCCTTGACAACGGTGCGTATGAAGTTGAATATTGCCAGGAGTTATGGTAAAATACTTATGATTATCAATGTTCCAGCGGGAGGAAAGGAGGGAAGGATGATGAGCATCAGGAAGATAGAGAAGAAGATGAGAGGAACGTGTAAGTGCAAGGTTTCCTGCTGACCGGGAGAGGAAGGGGCCTGAGGTATAGATTCCTTTTCTTGAGAGCAGCAGAAGAGGGAATAAGAGATAAATAATTAATTCATTCAGGTTATTGCGGAGGGAAGAAGATGAAGAAAATGGTAGTGATAGTTCTTGGCCTGTGTTTCAGTTGCGTTGTGTTTGGCAGCCCTGTCTTTGCCGGGGAAACGAAAAAAGAGGATCCGAACAAAGCACTGTTCGAGAAGAAATGCTCACAATGTCATGCAGCCAGTAAAATTAACGAAGGACACCGGTCTAAAGCGGACTTAAAAAAGGTTCTGGATAGAATGACGAGCAAGCCCGCCTGCAACATAAATGCTGCTGAAGCCAAGCAGATTGAGATGTACATGATAGGCGATATGGGACCTGCCGCTGCCCCTGGACTGTAAGGACGCACGGGACCGGAAGGACATTTCTCCATGGGAGTAAGGCTGAAGAAACCGTATACGTATGTCTTGTTATTCGGCGTTTTTTTGGTGGGATGCGCGGCCCAGGATAGTTCCCCCCAGGCTCTGATTGAAAAGAGATGCTCTCGCTGTCACACCCTGGACAGGGTGTATGCCGTCAAAAAGGATAAAGAGGGTTGGCGAACAACGGTTGAGCGGATGGCTTACTATGCAAGCGGAGTGATACGGGAGGAAGAGATACCCATCATTACCGATTATCTGGCAGCCACTCAGGGGGCTGATAGAGGAACGGAGACACAAGCTTCAGGGAATGTTGAGAAAAGGAGATGATGGAAGAAGGAAAGAGGTATTGTAGCCATCTCTTTGGATCAAAAGGAGCAGATGGAGTTAGAAGTCATTTTGACTGATCAGGACGGGACGGCAGCGTTGCAGTTTTTGAAAGATATCATACGGAAAAAAATCAGGGATTCTAAAGCCGGTCCTTCCTGCGGTCCGTCGCGGTAGAATCCTTTCCCCGTTCCAGGCTGTCAGATAAAACCCGGGTTATCGAAGAAAGGGTGTCCCGCCCATAAACAGAGTTCAGGCAAAATCCACGGGCAGTTTGATGCCTGGTGCCGAAGGGGGGACTTGAACCCCCACGAGGGCAATTCCTCACTAGACCCTGAATCTAGCGCGTCTGCCAATTCCGCCACTTCGGCTTTCCCCATTCTTGCCAAAGGGAAACGTTTCATTTATAGTATTTTTTGCACGTTCTTGTCAACATAAGAGTGACTTTTTGGGGAGAATTGTTCGTGGAAGAAAATTTCTCAGAGCCTTTCGTGATGGTAGATGATGGAATGTGTTTCGCCTGCGGGGACAGAAACCCGAGAGGGTTGAATCTGAAATTCACCGTATTCCCCCAGAAGAGGCGGATTGAAACCACCCTCACCCTTTCGCCTGAATTTCAGGGGTGGAGGGGCGTGGTCCATGGCGGGATCATCACTACCATCCTGGATGAGCTCATGGCCAAGATCGCCCAGGAGCTGGGGATCAAGGCAGTTACTGCTTCCTTGGAGGTGAGGTTCAAGAACATTGCCAGGATATCGGAAGAGATCAGAGCAATTGGTGAGGTTACCAGGATTGAGAAAAGGCTCATCTATGCACAAGCACAGGCCTTCAGAAATGATGGGACGGTGATTGCTGAGGCATTCGGGAAGCTGTTGAAAGCGTAAGGAAAGAGGATGAGGTTTTATCGGGGATCGGGAGAGTTCAGGGAGGAAATAGAAAGATCGGTATTGACCCTGGGCAATTTCGATGGGGTCCATCTCGGCCATCAGCAGATATTCCAGAGGGTGATTGAAAAGAGAAGGGAACTGGGAGCTCCCTCCATTGTCTATACCTTTGAACCGCATCCTCTGAAGATTCTTCAGCCAGAACGGTTTTTCCCTCTCATCACTACCATTGAGGAGAAGAGAGGGATCATTGAAAAAACAGGAATAGATATCCTCATCTGTGAAAGCTTTACTCAGGAGTTTGCTCTCCAAGCACCCCCCGATTTTGTAAAAGATATTCTCCATGAGCGGCTCAAGGCTCATGAGATATTCATCGGGCTCGATTACCGGTTCGGCATGAAGAGGGAAGGAAATGCCGGGCTCTTAAAAGCCCTGGGAAAGAAGTGGGGCATTGAGACGGTGATTCTGGATAACATTAAGCTGGATGGAGTCGAAGTCCGGAGTACGACCATCCGCACCTATATCCAGAGCGGGAAAGTCCGGGAAGCCTCTCGCCTTCTCGGCCGCTTTTATGCCCTTGAGGGAGAGGTGATCAGAGGCAAGGGAAGGGGCAAGGAGCTTGGAATTCCTACCGCCAATCTCAAACCGAATAAAGAACTTTTCCCTGCATCAGGAATCTTCGCTGTTTGGGTATTCTTTCAGGGAAAGCGTTTCCCGGGAGTTCTGAACATCGGGACCAACCCCACCTTCAGGGATCAGGCACTGTCGCTCGAGGTATACATCATGGACTTTCATGATGAGATTTACGGAGAAAACCTCAGAATTGAATTCGTTGAAAAGCTCCGGGACGAAAAGACCTTCCCCGATGCCGATGCCCTGGTAGAGCAGATCCAGAAGGATATCGTGAAGGCTCGGGAGGCCTTACAGAGCAGTGGATGAGAGAATTTCTGCGATAATTTTTTAAAGGAGTACCTCTATGGTTCCCTATGACGATGACGAGGAACAGGAGAAGTTAAGCTGGCGGGAGATTGACCAGTTGAAGGATCGGAGCAAGCACGTCAGCCAGGAGAAACCGGAATTCCGGAAGAAATCTCCCAAGTCTGAATGGCTGAGCAAGCAGTACCGCAAGCAGGCTGATGCCCTCTTTGCCGGGGAAAAAGAGACTAAGGAACATCAGGCAGCGCACAGTGCCCTCCGTAAGTATCATGGAACCGACAAGTTCAACAACACAGCAAAAAAGTACCTCAAGGAGTATGGGCTCCCTGATGACTTCAGCACCCTCTTTCTCATGCTCGACTATAAGGACGGTGAGGTCGTAAAACAGGTCCTGGATCTTCTGAAGGCAAAAGTCAGCGATCAGAGCCTGAAGATTCAGGAGGGGTTCAAGAGCAAAGTGAGGATTATGGCCATGACCGCTGATGATGAAGAGGTAAGAGAATGTGCTGAAAAAATGTCAGAGGAATTATCATCGTAAGATGATCCTACCCCCTGGTTTTCTTCTCCCTCAATACCCTCTTATCTCCCACCCGTACGGTAAGCTTGATAGAGTCGAAATGCTCTAAAAGAGGGATGGCATACTTCCTGGATACCTGGGTAAGTTCTTTGAACTGAGGAGCATCGATCTCACTTTTCGATAGGAGAAAATCCACGAGCTGATCTTTCAGCCGGTTGATCGCCTGCCCATGAAAGAAGAGGTCTTCCTTCACTTTCATCAGGATCCCTTCCCCTGAAAGAAGCCCGAGGATATTCATTATCTCTTCCTCCTTTCCGGAAAGCCGGGAAACCAGATCTTTTACGGTTGGAGGCTGCAGCCTGCTCTGCTCGTATATCTTCACAATCCTTTCCCTCATCTCCTTCTGCCTCTCCTCGAGGAGCGGGACATACCCGGAGAGCCACACCTTATCCTTCTCCATCCGGATGGAACCTTCCTGGCTGAGACAGGTGATCAGCTGATTGTAGAATTTGGCATCAACCACCCGGGGGAGTTTCGACTTGAGTTCTTCCTTCAGAATGCCCTTCTTGAGGGGATTGCTTTCGTGGTAACTTTTCAGCTCCTTGAGCGTGACCCTCTTAAGCCCTTCAAAGTGGGGACGGGAAATGAGCTTGACGGTATCCTGGTCGTAGAGGACGATTTTCCCTTCCTCGACCATCCTCTGTACCGTTGAAGAAAGGTCCTTTGGGTGAACCCCGACCCGTGCCCCGAGATCCTGGATGCTCGTACCGCTCAGCCGTGATTCCTGGAGGTACGTCTCGATCATCTTCTCTCTATTGCCTGTTTCGATAATCTTGAGAGCCTCTAAGACTTCAGGAGATAACCTCTTGTGCTTTGGGGGGAGAGGGTCGAGGATTTCTCCTCCACCTATCGTAGTCAGGGGAGAGGAGCTCCGGATAACGAACCGGTCGTTCGGCAGGACAACGATGGGCTGGGCAAACCGCACCTGGACAAACGATTTCTCGCCGGGAAGCAGCTCATCCCTGTCCAGCAGCGTAATCAGCGATTCACACTCCACGGTGCCGGTGTGAAATTTCACCCGAGAACCATTCTTCAGGGGTTTGTTTGCATGAGCGAGATGCGTGAGATGGCAATCAATCCGCCGTGTGGGGTGAAGGAGGTCAGGGAGGGTCATGACGTTTCCCCGTTCAAGCAAAGCCTTCTCTACCCCCTGAAGGTTGATGGCAGTCCTCAATCCGGCTGTAGCCTTTTCAACCTTCTCGTTATGGACCTGAATCCCCCTTACTTTTGCCTTTATCCCCGGGGGGAGCACCGCCACGGTATCTCCAACGCTTACCTCTCCGGAGACGAGGGTGCCGGTGACTACCGTTCCAAATCCCTTCATGGTGAATACCCGGTCAATGGGCAAGCGCAGGATCCCGCCGGTTTTCCTGGCTGCCATCTCCTTCACCACTTCGTCCAGGGTAGAAAGAAGGTGCGGCATCCCCTCCATGGTTGCCGACGATACAGGAATGATTGGCCGGTTTTCGAGAAAGGTACCGCGCGTAAATTCACGTATTTCTTCCTGGACCATCTGGAGCCATTCTCTATCCACCAGGTCTCTCTTGGTTACAGCAATGAGGCCGTTCGTTACGTTGAGGAGGGTGCAGATATCAAGGTGTTCCCTGGTCTGGGGCATAATGCCCTCATCTGCAGCGATGATGAACAGGACGAGGTCAATCCCCCCTACGCCAGCCACCATGTTCTTGATGAATTTCTCATGACCGGGGACGTCAACAATCCCCAGGCGCTCACCGCCTGGCAGGGTTAATGAGGTGAAGCCGAGCTCTATGGTAATTCCCCGCTCTTTTTCTTCCTTCAGCCGGTCGAGGTCGACACCGGTTAATGCCTTGATCAAGGAAGTCTTGCCGTGATCTACATGTCCGGCAGTGCCAAGGATAATCTGTTTCACCGGCGGTATGCCCTCGCTGTTTTACAAGGAGTCAATGAGAGTGAAAACGGTATGACATGGGGCCCGTAAAAATACTCAGAGTGAATGAAACGGGAAAGAGACGTTACAGAAAAAAGAATTTTATTCTTCGCCCTCTTCAAAAAACTCCGGGAAGTTCAGATCGTGGTAAAAGGTTTCTTCTTCATACTTCCGCGCTCCTTCACTTCTTTTTTCGTTTGCTGATTTGCACGCAACGCACAGACGGGCAAAAGGCATAACCCTGAGGCGGCTCTCAAGGATCTTTTTGCCGCACTCCTCACAGATTCCATAGGTGCCGTCTTCAATCCTCTGGAGTGCTTCATCTATCTCAAAGAACTTCTCTCGCTCACGGTCAGTGAGAATATGGTGAAGCTGGCGGTCCCTCTCTTCGTCGGCCGAGTCGTAGAAATCACCGATCTCGTTCTTCAGGTCAACGCTCTCCATCTTCCGTTTTTCTGCAATTTCATCTATCACCTGGTCCCGCAGTTTGAGAAGCATCTGCTTTGCCTTTTTCTGCGTCTTGCTCTTTGTCTTTTTCGCTTTTTTCTTCATGAATCAGCCTCTTGAGTGAATAAAAAAAGGGATATCAGCTTCAAAAATGGAGTAAAGACTATATCCAAAAATTCCCCTTTGTCAACCAAAAAATGGTTTATTGTTTTCAGATACTTGGTCATTTTGTTTTAAAAATTTCAAGACATGAAAACACACTTTTCTATAAAGAATTTTATTACAGGAGATAAAAAATTATATCTTAAGAAGAGATTAGAGGGAATAACAGATGAGATAATTAGAATTTAGTTTCCACGTGATTGTTCACTAACTCCCATTCTTTTGAGATGGTTTTTGGAACATCACCTTTTTTACAGGAAATTAGATATGTAGCTATGATCACTTGATTTTTTATTTACTTGTTACAACTATGATGAGGTTATATCAAGCATTTTTATAATCAGCATTTTATAATCTTCTTTTTTCAAATGCTTATCTACGTGCTTATCTGCTTATTTGCTTTTGGCTTGACAACCAGGAGGTGAGTTGTTAATCAATCTGCATGGACTATCCAAAACTGAGAAATATTGACGCTATCCCGGTTGAGATGGGGAGGCAGAGAATGGTTGGCCTCAGAGACCCCAGCAACCTCACAGATGAAGTGCTGGTAGTCCCCCATTCAACCCTCTTTTTACTTCGTTTCTTTGACGGCAGGCATTCCCTCCTCGATATCCAGGCAGAATACATGAGGCATTATGGGGAGATGCTCTTCACCGACAGCCTGGAGAAACTGATCGAAGAGCTTGACTCCCGCCTATTCCTCGAAAGTGACCGGTTCAGGGAATATCAGGAAAGGATAGTTCAAGAGTTCAAGGGTTCAAGAGTCAGAAAGGCTTGCCATGCAGAAAAGAGTTACCCCTCCGATCCTGAGAAGCTGAGAGAGATGCTGGAAGGGTTTTTCATCGCTCCCGATGGTCCGGGATTACCGGCGGAAGGATCAGGACCACAGAGAGTTGCCGGGGTTATTGCCCCTCATATTGACCTCAGGTCCGGCGGCAGTTGCTTTGCGTACTCCCATAAGGAGATGGCTGAGTCATGTGATGCAGAACTGTTTATCATTTTAGGGACTGCCCATGTGGCAACGAAAGGTTTCTTCACCTTCACGCCGAAGGACTTTGAAACGCCCCTCGGGCTGGTTGAAACTGACCGTGAGTTCCTGAGAGCGGTTCAGGAACAGGATAATGTAGAAATCTTTCAGGATGAATTCGTCCACAGGTCAGAGCACTCAGTGGAATTTCAGGTCCTTTTCCTCCAATACATCCTCGGTTCAAGGAGGAAGTTCAGGATTGTTCCGGTACTCTGCGGTTCTTTTCACGAGATGGTGGAGGTCGGGGTTAGACCGATGGAGGTTCCAGCCTACAAGAGATCCTTTGAGGCATTGAGAAATGCTATAGAGGAGAACCGTGAGAAGGTATGCCTGATTGCCAGTGCTGACCTCGCCCATATTGGTCTGCGCTATGGCGATGAGTCACCACCTGATCATGGTACGATAGCGGAGGTAGAAGAGAAAGACCGGGAGATGCTAAAACTGGCTGAAGAGATCAACCCGGAAGGGTTTTACCGCTATCTCCAGGCAGAAGGAGACAAAAGGAGGGTATGCGGGTTTCCGAGCATCTATGCCCTGCTTGGCCTGATAAAAGCTAATGAGGGAAAATTACTCTGCTATTCAAGGTGGCAGGACCAATCGCTTGAGTCCTTCGTCACCTTTGCGAGCATGGTTTTCTATGAATGATAATCGAAAGATTGAACGTGACTTTGATAGAAAGTTTTTATAGTATTAAGCCAAAAAATAGACGGCTTAAAGACTTATGGTAAAAGCAGTTACAAAGATTTATCCAAAATCCACAGTAAGGGAATACCTAAAGGATTCATCCAACGATTTGAATGTGGTGGCTGAATCCTCATTTCGATATCAACTTCGGCTACCAATAGACGAACCACGAGGACGACCTAAACACATTAAACAACTGGATGTGGAAGGAACGCTACTCAGACTACTTAAGCAGGACCTAACATTTAAAGGAGAGAAAACGGCTTACGCGACTCACAACATTCACGCCTTTGCTGCCAAATTTCCGCCTCAACTACCTCGTTTATTTATCCACGAGCTTACAAATCCGGGCGACTGGGTTTTAGATCCGATGGCGGGTTCTGGAACTGCACTGGTGGAAGCGGTTATTGCTGGCCGCCGGGCTATAGGAATTGACCTCGACCCCCTTGCTGTGCTGATAGCTCGGGCCAAGAGTATCCCACTCAATCTGCTGAGATGCGCGGAAGTTGGTTCTGAAGTCCTTCAAAAAGCAAAGAAAAATTTTGGTTCAGCTACACGGAAAAAACTGGACATACTTTATCCGCCTCAGGCGATAGAATTTTTTCACTACTGGTTTGAAGAACACACCATTCAAGAACTTTATGCGCTTGTACGAACAATAGCGACAGTTAAAGAAGTCGATATTCGTGCTTTCTTACAAGCCGTGTTTTCTTCAACTATAATAACTAAAACCGGGGGGCTCACACGAGCCCGCGACCTCGCCCATAGTCGTCCACACCGGGATTCCCACAAGCAGGTTAAACAATGTGCATTTGAGGCATTCAGCGAGCGATTGCGTATTGCTATTCAGTCGCAAGAAAGTATCGTAAATGCTACAGGACATGCAATGATTGAGCGTGCAGACGCGCGGGCATTGCCTCTGCGAAGTAATTCAATTCATCTGATAGTCACATCACCACCCTATGCTGCCAACGCCATTGACTATATGCGGGCGCATAAATTTTCATTGATGTGGCTGGGATATGTTCCAAAGATGTTGACAACTTTACGCAGTAAGTATATTGGAGCAGAACTTCGATCGCCGAATAACGCATTTGCGTCAGAGACAGCAAATAGGGTCTTGCAAAGTTTGCAGCAAAAAGACGAGCGCCGTGCCTCTGTCGTAGCCCATTACTTCCGCGATATGGAAGTTTCTCTTCATGAGATGCATCGTGTCATGGTTGAAGGACGAGCGGCTATTTTGGTAGTAGGGTCATCGACGATCCGGGGGATTGAAATTAAAGCGCCGACTGTGCTAGCCGAACTTGCTGACTTTGTTGGGTTCCGGGTAATAGGTGTGGCTAAACGTGAAATAGTTCGCGATTCAAGAATGATGCCTGTCAGCCACAACAGCGAGCGGAACGGTATCGAGGCAAGAATACATGAAGAAGGAGTAATCGGTCTGATAAAACCAAAAACGAGAAAATCCTGATGCCGACACGTGAGGAAATCATGGCATTCGTGCGGCAACTTTTTGATCGGTGGATTCGCACGGCTGACGATAGCTGGGCAGCTTTATATCGGTTACTGCTTGACTACATTCATGGCGTCCCTCGCATTACTGATTCAAACCGACTGAAGCGCGGGATTTGGCGTAAGCGCGCGGAGCAAATTGAAAAAGTATTAGAAACGGCTATAAAATGTAAAACCCGAGAATTGGAAAATCACGTTGACGTTTTCATGCGCAAAATGTATGCACCCGGGATACAGCGAATGAATCCAGTTGGAATTGCATTTGCTTGTGCGGTGGTCTGTCTCATTCAACGCTTCTCTCCTGGAAAATATGAGTGGAAGCTGGAAGCAAAGATCGGCACCGATGTCTTTCCTAACTTAACGGGCTTTCGCCGGAAGAGCGTTGATATAGTAGCTTTACATCACGGAGTACCTTTCGCAATTATATCAAGCAAATGGGGCATGCGCCATGATAGGATTCGAGACCCTCAAGAAGAGGCTGATACCTACAAGCGGGAATTACCTTCTTTGAAGTTCTTTATAGTCACCAACGAATTTGACAGTGCCCGCCTACAAAAGGTCCTTACTTATCCAAGTATCGATGGTGTTTTTCACGTGCGACGAGATTTGGTTTGGCAAGCATACGGCGGAATGACCGACGAGTTATCCAATCTAAAAGATTTAACTGAGTTGTTTGTTTTATTTCCGTAATTTGCTTGCAAAAAAGGCGCTGTGCATATTTTATTCCTGAGGTGTAGGAATCTTATGCTAAAGTAACGTTTTTCATCATTGAAAACTTAGAAAGGTACCATTATGAGAATGGAGCTTAGGCCTCGTGTATTAGACAAGCTCTATAAGCGACGTGATAGAATTGAAATACCTGACTGGCAACGGGGTAAAGTGTGGTCGCTCAAAAAGAAGCAAAAATTTCTAGATACGATACTGAAAGGGTGGCATATACCCGTTCTTTATTTTCGTAAGGTTGGAGATGAAGCCTTTGAATGTGTAGATGGTCAACAACGGTTGACTGCAGTTTGGGAGTTTTTTGACAATAAGATTCCTCTCGCTGATGAATCAAATAAATTGTACGGTGGGCCTTTGTATAAAAACCTTAGCCCTTCTATCTCAGATAAATTTGATGACTATATTTGCCAAATCGAAGAAATCGAGGATGCAACTGACGATGAAGTCAAAGAACTGTTTCAAAGGCTACAATTAGGAACAGCTCTAAATACGCCTGAGAAACTAAATGCCATTGAGGGCGGCCTGCGAGATTTTCTTAGAGACCTCTCTCAGCACCCCTTTTTTAAAGAAAAAGTAGCAGCTCAAGACACGCGATATGCGCACTTTGATACTTGTGCGAAGATTGCTTTTTTAGTATTGAAGGGTATGCAGCCACGCATGAGATTTGCTGAGTTAGAAAAGATGTTCAAAGAGAATCCTTCTTTCTCCCCCGAGTCAACTATGGGAAAGAAATTGAAGTCATTGTTTGATTCCATGAATAGAATATTTTCTACTAAGACGAATGCCCTAAGAAATCGAGCTTCGATCGTTTCCTTCCTCTATGTTGTGTCTCAACTCCAAGAGACAGGTAAACTAAGAAAAATGGAAAAGAAGTTGGGTGATTTTCTTGAAAAGTTTTCACGTGATCTGAGATCTGAGGTTGAGAAAGGATCACAGGCAACTGATAGTGATCTAACAGCATACCAACTTGCGGTCAGTTATGGTACAGCCGACCGTGAATCAATCGAAAAGAGAAATGAAATTCTTATTAAAAAACTGATCCTATTTGATCCCTCCTTTGCACAGTATTTTTTAAAAAATGGAGAGGCAGAAAAATCTCTCGAAAAGCAGATTTCGATTTTGTCAAAAAGCATTGGAGATTTAGTCTATAAGTGCAACAAAATATATCATAGCAACAATAGCGAAGACCTTTTCAAGATGACAAATGAAACTGCAAAAGGACTACGACTTCTTGAGGACGCAATCAAAGACCAAGACTCATATGGACAGTTTATTGATGCTCTGTATAAAATTGTCTATGAAGGGAGCGGGGCTGGTAAAAGGTTAGGCTCGCCTTTACCAGATGTTGTTAAAGATATCAATATTTTACGTACTGATTTGCGTCATGATCTCGATCATGGAAAACGGTCAAAGATTCAGGCAAAAGAAAAAACGCTTTCGGAAACAGTGAAAAAATACTCTGGAAAATCAAATATACAGCTTCTTGGGAAAGAGGATTTTTTAGCCTTACAGCTTGGTATTCTTGATAGGCTTAAACACTGCTTAGAGACATTAAAAATATAAGTATAATTTAAGTTTCAACGGTTCATTTCCCTATATATACTTTCCCCTCAGCTCCCGGATCATCTTATCCAGCCTTTCCGGTGTATCCGGTGAAATCTTTTTCATAGCCTCGGAGACGATACCCCTCCTGAGGAAGACAAAGTTCTCTGAGGAGAAATTGTCACTCATAAATTATCTTTTAAAACTATGACTGCTGTCTAAGCCGAGTCAATATGTCAGTTAACTGCCGAATAAAAATGTCAGTATCTATTTTTCATTAAGCAACCGTTTTCAACTGAGTTCGAAGATTCTTTCCATTGTGAACAAGTCGTGTTATTGCC
>Ga0315279_10009260_pt1 | contig 11781 bp, 9 predicted proteins | sample YL17G06_20_MG_FD_203694 | JGI IMG/M metagenome (GOLD analysis project Ga0315279, IMG submission 203694) | Sediment microbial communities from Yellowstone Lake, YNP, Wyoming, USA - YL17G06_20 | ecosystem: Environmental > Aquatic > Freshwater > Lake > Sediment | place: USA: Wyoming | collected...
TTACTGGCAGGAACCAGCAGCAGGAACCCTGCTCTCTCAGGGGAACATTGTAAAATTCAAGGTAAATATATCCCCATAAAATAAGACCTGAAGAAGTCAACTCACTCCCCTGAAGTAATGCCCAGTCGTGTAGCGCATAAATGATGGATGTTTATACCTGGCTCAGGCCAAATTTGTTGGTAATTTGTGGCTAAAAAAATTTGGCACTTCCTGCAAGACCCACCAATTTGATTGGCGCAGGCCTCCATGGTAGCTCAATCTGATACTGGAATTCTTAAGTCCCCCTATTTTCAGCAGCAAGGAGGGCAAGCCATGGGCATAAGCAAAACTCGTGGCTTTTTGTACTGACTGGCTCGGCTCCTTGGCGACGTGAGCGCAGTGTAAAAGGGCAAAGTAGCTAGGCGGGTGGAAAGGATGCTAGCCGGCAAGGCCACCGGCAGGGCGCTAAGGAGGCTGTTTAAGTGAAGGGTAGGCCTCAAAAACAAGCTCAATTGTTGTGAGGGTGGAGGAGTAACCACAAGAGGGCGAAGGGTGGCTTACCGAGAACAGAGACTTTTGGCCGAGATTGCCCGAGAGGAGGGGCTAGACGGCCTGCCCTGCCACTATCAAAGGAAGTGTTTGCGCCTTTGCACTGGAAAGAAATAGGGCCAATAGATACTCGTTCCAGGTAAAGACCAGCACAAACAGAAATGTGGCAACCAGTCCCGGGACTGACAGGGGCAGGACAATAGACCAGAAAATCCGATAGCGCGATGCCCCGTCAACAGTAGCACATTCCTCTAGTTCAACAGGAATACTCAAATACTTATGGACCGGTCATAAGCTGGTTTATAAATTCTTCTTTTTCAGAAGCATCTTTTTTTGTAAGATATCCAGCTTTCACGCTAAATTTTTTAAAACCTTTTCCTGCTATCTTTTTTATATTACCTTTCTTTTTTTCTGCTGTATAACCTTCTGCATCAGCAGTTGCAGGCAATATTAAGCCAAAAGCTTTTTTGTCCTTGTTAATACAGAACCACCTGGAACCATGGTCAAATTCTAATGGTTTGTAGCTAACGTAATCTGCCGAACCATCAGGATGAACCTGCATGAAATGAGCAAATCCGTCCTTGTCAGTAGCAGGAGTCCCTATTGAAAAAACTACTTCTGGCCTATAAACATCATCTTCTTTAATAACCTTTGTTGGTGAGGGGTCTTTTTTTAATTTTTCAATAAATTTCATAAAGCCCTCAGGTGCTTTAATATGTGAAGGAATGCTTTCTCTCACCATAAGATCTTTATTGGTCCAACCGAGAGACTGAACAATTTTCCCACCAAATACTGGTCTTAAATTTACGTGAGCCATATACATTAATTCCATATCATAGTGTGATAAATTATCAATCTGCATAGAAATATCAAGTATTGTTAGATCACGATATATTTTTACTAATGGTTTTGCATTATAGTGAGCACCGAAAGCTATATTATATTCATAGACACCATTAATTCCCAAAAAACTACCTATCTTATCCTGACCAAACACAATTTTCACATCTTTATACTCTGCACAGGGAAGTTCGCCATGTAAGGGATGATTGTCTTCTGGACCAGGACATCCCATTCTCAAAGCACCACAATGTACAAGAAAAGCTCCGTAAGTATAAAGAAAGAAATCTGTTTTTACAGGACGTGAAAAAGTTGTTTTCATAGCCAGGTTTCTCCCGTTAAAAACTACATCCCAAATCTGCATTCCCATAAAAGGCAAAACGCTTATATAACCATAATTGTTAGTTAACTTAATTGCTTCAACACCGCTATCATATTTAAATATATAAGCTTCTTGACCTTTAAAATCCAATATTTTCTTATCCATTTCTGAAAAAAAATCTTTTTTTAGGTAAATTTCACTTTGGTAAGCCATTTAATAACCTCCATGATTATAAAAGTATTAAATTTCATGGAAATGCAAATCTAAATTTTTTTTGCCAGCCATTTGACCATATTCGCATAAAGCTTCTTGGAATATTCCCACTTTAAAAATGAGGGAGCGGCTCCATGATGTGCACAATCAACTGCAGAAGCTAGTGTTCTTCCCTTGCTATATTCCCAAGCAGCTAAAAAAGGATCACCACCATATTCTTCAATTACTGCAATAACATCAGCACCTTCTTTAGCAATTAATCTATTATATGAAAGAAACCAGCCCTGCCATTTTTCAGTAATACCATTTAATATTGGATGATCTTTTAACAATATTTTTGGCAAGAACCCTTCAGGAACTTCTACTCTGTCATCAGTAGTCATTAGATTTACAGGTAATATTTTTTCAATTACAGTATTTTTATAAAAGCCTTTTCCATATAAACCTGTAAAAGATAAATAACCACCCCACATTAAAAAACCACCACCTTCAGAAACAAACTCCTCTATTAGCTTTAATCTATTTGGAGTCTTTTCTCCTGCCATTGTTCTGGATGAAATAAGAAATGTATCACTTCCGACATCACTAACAACAATGACATTAAATTTTTTCATTTCTTCAAGTGACCACGGAAATTCTTCTGCAACTTTATTTGTAGGTATATAATTTACTTCTATATCATTTTCCACTAGTGCATTTATAAAATATTTACCCATTTCAAAATATTTACCCATTTCAAAACTGTTAAATCCTTTGAAGATTGATGTTAGCATGTAAATAGCTTCACCTGCAAAAAGTACTTTTATTCCCTCCATAACCCTCCATCCCCCTTATAAAATTTTAAATTTATTAAATTATGTATAAAAACCACAATAATTATCAGAAAGTAACTGCTTGTTTAATTCATGTAAGCTTTTTTTAAAATACTTAAAACATCATCAATAGAAACCTCAGCACCAGGCTATTGGTCAACACAACCCTGCATCGAAGTAAAAGTATTGTTAGCAATCTTAGCTAGGTCTTTCTCTTTTACACCTGCTTTTTTTACGTTATATCTACACCTATCTTTTTCTTAAAATCTGTTATACCTTGATCAGTTACCGCTTCAGCCCAATTGGGGGCAAGTATCATCTAATTTAGTCATGGAACCAGGACGACATTGATCGCCACTTCCCGCCAGTTTAAAGAGCCACTTCACTGGTCACTCCTTGACAGCACCAACCAGTAGTCCGCGCGCAATGTAGCGTTCCAGAACAATAGCTATTGCAATCACCGGGATGATCATGATCAGAATCAGAACGGACATATACCACCACTGCGGTCCTCGGGTAGCATTCTGCGCCGCCACTGTCAAAGGAAGTGTTTGCGCTCTTGAACTGGTAAGAAATAGGGCCAGTAGATACTCGTTCCAGTTGAAGACCAGTATAAGCAGAAATGTGGCAACCAGTCCCGGGGCTGACAGTGGCAGGACAATAGAAAAGAAAATCCGATAACGCGATGCACCATCAACAGTTGCACTTTCCTCTAGTTCAATAGGAATAGTCGTAAAGTAGTCTCGCATAAGCCAGACTACAATCGGTAGGCTGACTGCAAGATAAGTAATGATTAACGCGGTTTTTGTATCGAGCAGACCAATTCTCTGGAATAGGACATACAATGGAATAACGATCACTACCGGTGGCAATATGCGCGTGGAGATCATCCAGAAAGCAATGTCATTGTTACCTAAGGAACGCTTAAAGCGCCGGCCAATCGTTTGTAACAAAATGATGAATAGTACGATGCCGGCAATCACAGCCAGCATCCAGGGCATTCCTAAACTGATGGCGACTATCACTAAAACTATACAGCCGATGAACATCAGAATAGCACCTGATCGTGGCCGGTAATTAAAGCGCAGTAGGCCATAGGCAGCCGCCATTCCAATGAGTAGAGCGAGTGTCGAGCTGATAAGAGAGATGACGACTGTATTGAAATAAGGTCGCAAGGTATCATTGCGCAAGTCAGTAAAGATGTAGCGCCAGGCGTGTAACGACGGCTGGAAATCGACGAAGGGTAGGTAAAAAGGGCCTCTGATTACTTGGATAGGAAGTTTGATTGACGTAACAATGTACCAGTATAGAGGGAAGAGCACTACAAGCGTCCATATCCCTAACACCAGATATGACAACACCATCGCTGCTGGGGACGGGGAAAAGATTGACTTTCGTCGGAATGGTTTTTTCATATATTCTCCTTCACAGCACGATGAATAAGATTAAAATAGCACATGCAGACTAAGGTAACAGTAATTAACAACATATAAGAAACAGATGATGATCCACCCAGATCAAGCGCCCGCCAGTACATGTAAGACTGCAACGCAAGCGATTCGGAAGCTGTACCCGGACCACCATTAGTCAGTACATTGGGTATGTCTACAATCTTGAAAGCCTCAATCATCCTGATCAGGATGATTGTCACACTAACTGGCAGAATATGCGGCAGGCTGATATACCGGAAAATCTGCCACTTACTAGCGCCGTCTACTATTGCAGCTTCAAACGTTTCAATAGGTTGGCTTTCTAGAGCAGCTAAAAGCAAAATAAACATGAAAGGTGTCCATTGCCAGATATCTCCTAGCATGACCGCCGCTCGCGCACCCCAGGGATGGTTGACCCACGAAAAACCGATCAGCCCCACCATTTTCCAGATCACAGTGAACGGTCCCTTGGTAGTGTCAGTCAACATTCGGAAAAGATAGGCGATTCCCACCGGTGTAATCATCATCGGTATAAAGAAGACTATGCGGAAGAACCGCCGACCGGGGATGGATTGTGCAGTCAAAAACGCCAGGCCAAGGCCCAGTAAAAACTGAAATAATATGCCGATAAAAACATAGATCAATGTGACGATTAGAGTTCCCGGCCGGCCATCCGGACCAATTGCCCGCACCAGAAGCCAGGCAACTAATCCGATTACAAAAGCGGCCAAACCACGCCAGAACAATCCCCCTGCCGATAATTGTCCTCTACGGATATACAACACCAGGGAGATGACCAGGAGTACGGCGATAATAATAAACACCAGCCAGCCAAAAATCGAGGGATTGGCCAGTACACCTAAGAAGCGCGTTTTTTCGGTGCCTGTCAGTAACTTTTCATAGTTAGCCAGACCTACAAATTTAAGCTCAAACCCGCCTTTGACAAACCGGAAGCTAGAGAAGGACAGATAAAGTGAAATAATTAACGGGAAGATGGCGAGAGAGAGTATAACCCAGACGGCGGGCAATAAGAAGACATTCCCTGCCAAGCGATCTGGCCTCATAACCAGGCTATGAATTCGTTTATTCAAACTGAGTTTAGCCCCAAGGCCCGACCCTGTCTGGGTCGAGCCTTGAGTTTGACGCTTAACTTTCGTCATTATTCTATCATTTAACTTTCATCATTCTATTTTTCAACACCGAGACCGCCTAGATAGGCTTTTAGTTGCACATCGCGCCCCAGCTCATTGGTGATCTCCTCCCAACCGTCATAAATCTGTTTCATCGTCTGTTCTGTGGTCAGTTCTCCGGCCAAGAACTGTGAGACGGCGGTGTCTAACACGGTCTGCTGATAGCGGGCGTTCTGTGGGATACGCAGATCCAGAACCATGTTCGGGCTTTCCAGGCTGTCCTTAATTGCACCCAGATAGTTCTCAGCGGCTGTCTGGCTCATGCCCGCTTCGACCCATAGTTCAGTATTCTCAAATTGGGAAATGCGGTAGGGGTTGAAACCCGTTTTACCAAGGGTGACGTCCACGTTGGCCTGTGCCGGCTGGCTCATGTAGGACAAGAAGGCGTAAGCAGCATCTTTGACTTTGGGATCAGCACCTGCGTTGATTGCGCCCGACCACCCACCATAGGCTGCAAGCGGTGCATGGTTTACCCCATTCACTGCATACGGAGCAGTGTTCTCGTTGACATCTACCAACTTGCCGGTGTCCCAGTCAAGGACCTTTGTAGAGCCGGGTAGGATGGCAGCCCCAACCTTGTCCTGCACTACTGAGATTTCTGGATCAATAGCCAGAGTCCCGATATCGCCCCAGTCCAAGGAGAGTGCAGCACGACCTGAGGTAAATAGGCCTCGCGTATCTCCCACATCGAGATTCAGTTCGTCCGGCGGACCGTATTTGGTAGTCTCTTTGTACACTTCCAGCGCTGCCGCAAAGGCATCGTTATCTACTAATGGTTCAAAAGTCTTCGTGTTAAAGAAGGTCCCTTGTCCGGTCCCTTGACTCTGTATGAAAGAACCCGCTATATCGTAGATAAACCAGTAGGCCTGGGCACCACGCTTCTTGGAGATTGCAGATCCGTAGTCCGGTTTGCCATCATTGTTGAGGTCCTTGCCGTTGAAAGTTTTGGCGATGTTGAGGTAGTCATCCCAAGTTTCCGGTGGGTTCAGACCTGCTTCTTTTAGCAAATCGGTGCGATAGTAGAGCATATGGAAGTCTCCGTCTAACGGGATTGTCCAGATTTTACCTTCATAGCTAGCGCTGAAGTCACGGAAGAAAGGCGCAATATCTTGCCACTCCAATGCCTCATCAGCCGCAACCCGATCGGTCAGATCTTCAAGGTAGCCGGGGATGATGTAGTCACTCATCCACTGCGGTGAGAAGACGAACGCGTCGTAGCTATTCGTGCCGGTTGCCATGTCAGTCAAGATTTTCATGTACAGGTCACTGAAGGGAACGATCACGACGTTGACCTTCGCGCCAGTCAGCGCCTGGAAGTCAGGGGCACGGCGCTGGAGCGGTTCAGCGATCTGAGGACCAGTGAAGGTCAATATATTAACTTCTACGCCTTCGAATGGTTTCGCCGCAGGGGCTGCCTCCTCAGACGGCGGTGCTGCAGTCTCTTTCTCTACTGGTGCTGCAGTCTCTCCTACCTTCGCAGCGGGTGCGCATGCTCCAAGTAATGTGGTCGCTAGGACAACTACTATGAACGCTATTGCTAATTTCCAATGTACTAGCTTTTTGACATACTCCATTTAATTTTCTCCTTTTCTTTGTATTTATCTTTGCCAGAATTGTAATACTTGCATTTCTGACTCTATAGCCCACCTCCTTATATAGTTTTTGGAGCATTTCGCTCCTCTCACTCTCAGGCTAAGCAACTAATGAGAGTGAGCACCGACTTTAGAATTTTTCCTGCTTTTCCCTCACAACCTTGGTTTGTTACAATACCCGTTCCTTCGAAGTCATATATTTCTTCTGGCCATAGACACCTACTCATAATTCTCTCCATCCTCCCCTTGACCTTCCAAGCAGATGGCAGGAAATGAGGAGTGCTCAGGATCTCCATGCGACGCCCTCACGGCACCACTGGCAGCCGCTCCCACAGCGGCTGGATACGCTCCTTCCCCTCTGGACCCAGGATGAGGGGGACAATGCCCGAAATCTCGCACAGATAGGTCAGGACACGTATGCAGTCACCAGCCATACCCAACACGTGGTTAGAGGGAAAGACGCTGATGAACTCATCAAAGGAGCAGTACAACCGAGCATGTACATGAGGCCAGGTGGGATCAGTCTGCTGATTGATAGTCTGGCGCTCCTCTGGTGACAAATCCAGGCTCTCGCCTTTTACCATAACCATGTAGAGCTGATCATCCCACAGTCCCAGCCGGGCAAAGGTCATGAGACCAGGAGCTGCATCAAACTCCACCGATGCCCCACCCGCTTTAAAGTAGAATTCCATCGCTGGATGGAAGCTGATCTTCTTAAAGTTTTCCACCGGATCAAAGCTTTGGGCAGCATACCAGCTGGCGTGATTACCTGAATTGCACCAGTCCCAAATGTCTTTATCGGGATGATAAAGACGCACGTCCATAAAGAGGACTGGAAGGCCTCTGGAGATGTACTTAAGCATCTGCATGGTAAGGGCGGCATAGGCATCGGCTTCGGTGGCGCAAACTGTGGGCTCCTTGGGCCCTCTCCAGTCGTAGGGGTCATTCATCAACATCTCAGCCACATCACCCAGGCAAACGTATTCGGTCAGCTCCCGCTGTCCCTTGAGACCACAAAAGTCAAAGCCATTTTCCTCATTGACCTTGCCCATAGCCAAATAGAGACGAATCTGTGTCTTGAGGGTCTGGGGGGAGAGCACTCGCCCATCATAGTTGAGCCGCTCACCCAAAAGTTCCTCAAACCAACTGAGTCCCTTCTTCACCTCCTTCTCCTCCACCCGCTCCATCTCCTTGACTAACCAGAGCTGATCTATCTGATAGCAGGTAGTACCTATTGTTTTTATGGTTGGGACAAGATGAAAAAACCCTGTCTCCATGCCCATAGAATGCCCACCATACAATCCGTACACTTCATTTTGCATAGTGGTTAGTGTCTGCGCAGCCTTTACCCAATCAAAAACCTTCGCCTGAGTTTCCGGGTCATTAGCCTCACCTATTATCCTGTGAGTCCTGATCCTAGCCTGCCGCAAGGCCCCATCTGTTGCAAGAAGTCCTACATTGCCTGGATATTTACCATTATTGTTTGAGAGACTTAATATTGGCTTATCTTTACCTATCGAATTAATAAAAGGCCATACTAAAAACGGAAAGTCCCAGACGTTATAGCACATAACTATGCTTTTGCAATTAGATCTAGCAAGTTCCTCTCCCACTTTCTGTGCAACCCGAATAGAAGATATTATTTCAGAGCCAATAACTATTTCGGGCGATGTACCATCTATATTTTTCACGCCCTTTTTTATTAATTCAGCCCATTTCTGGACAACAGCCACATTCTCGGGATTATTTCGTCGCCAGACATGCTCCCGTTCATCATTTAGCATTACGATTCCGATTTGAGTGGTTCTCACTAATCATCTCCTCTTTTAGAAATGTCAATGTCAAATGCATTCAGCTTCAATGGATAATTCCCATATTCACGAGCTTCGAGGTGACCCGGAACTCTAGGTGTGGCACACTATCGGCTTCCTCGAATTCCATCACCTTAAACAATCTGTTTATATTAGACTTATCATGATCAACGTATTCCAATACTTCTCCACTACCTAAGCAAATTCAATTCCTAATTCAACTAGTTTTGATACATCTGGCTTACCAATCTTAAAATCCCAGCCTGCCATGTCATAATAAAATTTGACCATCTCATAGAAATTATCTCTACTAAGCTTGTAGCCAGCCTTTGTTCCTGATTCTATCGGCTCAAAAACCCTCTCTGGCAACACGTCATCCTTACCGCTAAAACCCTCCCTATACGCAAATAGCCTGTTTAAATTGTTTTTTCGCTCACCTGCCTTCATGAACTCAAAAAGGCTTGTTTCCCAACTGGTAATCGAATTGAAAAGGTTTACAAGATTAGCAAAAGAATAAAAGCGCACCGGAGCACTGGCATAGATGCAGGCACATAATACATTTAAAGAGCTAAAGACTTGCCCCATATAGAAATAGAGCCTTATTTTCCCTATAGAAAGATCGGTTGATTCGAACCCTTTCGTCAAACCAAGAGGAGCAATTTGTTCCATGAAAAGCTCTGGTGCATTGAAATCAAAGTCGGTATTATGTTCAACTACAACATAATTAGGCCCAACTGGACTAACTGCGTAACCAAGACCAAGCATCGCCTTTGCCATTGGCTCATGCATTGGCAGCTCAAGCCCCTTAGACTGCATTGCATAATTTATCGCTCCTTCTCCAATTAGCTCAGATGCCTTTTTACTTCCTCGAGCAAGGATATCGCCAAATCCTTCTCTTCGTACTATAAGCTCGATAAGTCTCAAAATTGCGTCTCCATTGCCAAACCTAAGCCTTATTCCGCCGGTCTGTGACTCATTAATCAGGCCCTTTTCAAAACACCCGATTGCAAATGCAAGCGTCCCCCCAAGTGAGGCTCCATCCATTCCGTTACCTGCAACTGCCTCATAGCACTTGAGGGCAACTTCAACACCAGAATCGGTTACACAAACATAAGTGGGCAAATTGCTCCTGCCCGAGATTATCAAGACGTCATAGCCACACCTCTTCAACTGATAACCCATGAAGCCGGGAGTCAGCACCTCACCCACGAACCCAGTCAGTGGTGATTTGAAAGAAATTGAGAACATGGAAAGGCCAGGTGCTTTGAATGTTGTAATAGGACTTGTTGAAATTATAAGCAGATTTGAGGGATCTAAAGGATCAACATTCAGCTGGAGCTCCATCAAAAGAAAATACCCACCAAGAGAAGACCCTCCAACATATGTTCTTAAAACTTCATAAGGAATTTCCTGGGTGAAATGCTTTCTTTGAGTTAAATCAACACGCAAAAGCCTTGAATTATAGCCAAATTGCCTGTTCTCCCCACTCATTGACTCCCTCATCCGAAACCATATTTGATAATTAAACCTTCCAGGTCACTTCACTAGATCTAAATCCGGTATGGTCTTGTAACTACTTTTTAGCCTTACCGACTCCCTCACCACAAGCGATGTATCGAGCGTTATGTTAATCGGTGAATCGCTAATGTTCTCTCCTCTAATCCTCTGCATCAGGAGTTCGGCTGCCGTAGCTCCCATTACATAAACAGGTTGTAAAACCGTCGTAAGAGGAGGCTCAACAATGCTCGCCCAATCGGCATCATCAAACCCCATCAAAGAGACATCGTCTGGTATCCTGACACCTCTTTCCTTCAGCTCAAGCAAAGCACCTGTCGTCATATCGCAGTTGCAAACAAATATTGCATCGGGCCGGTTATTAAGATCCAGCAGCTCACCAACGAGCTCCCTCCCGCTTTCCTTCCTAAAATTTCCTATTTTTATTAAATCACTATCCACACCCATGCCTCTGTCAGAAAGGGCATTTATGTATCCGTCTAACCTTTCCTTGCCCGTCTGTATATACTGAGGGCCACAAATTATTCCTATTCTTTTAAAATCCTGATCTATCAGAAAAGATACTGCCTCGTACGCACTCCTTACGTTATTAATAGTTACAGAGTCACACTGAATTCCCTTGATACACCTATCGAGAAGTACCATAAAAATATTTCTTTCCAGCACTCTCTTGATAATACTCTCGTTTTTGCCAGAGGACGTTAATATTATTCCCTCAACTTGCTTTTCCTGTAACACCTTCAAATATGCAGATTCTTTTTCTGGATCATCACCACCATTGCACAGGATCGCGTTGTAACTATATTTCAACGCCGTATCCTCGACTGCTTTGGCTATTGTTGAGTAAAAAGGGCTGAGAACGTTTCCAATAATTATCCCTATAGTATAGCTTTTCTTCTTACGCAGGCTCCTTGCCATGGCGTTCGCATGATAGCCGAGCCTATCAATTACCTCCATAACCCTGACCTTCGTCTCATCTTTAACGTTCTTATCCTTGTTAAGAACCCTTGAAACAGTGGCTATTGATACCCCAGCCTCAGTTGCTACATCGTTAATGGTAATCTTTCTTCTCATAGTCATAGATAAATTTGTAAACGTTTACAATTTTACCAACAAAAACCTTCCTTGTCAACATTTCGAATTAACTCATTTAAAATCTATCTCAACAGTTAATCGTTGCCTCGTATTATTTTCTAGCCAAATTCTTAAGCAATAAATCAACAAGATCATTGATTTCTTTCATGATCGGCTAGAAGTAGTTATTGTAAAAGGGAAGTCGTCTTCTAATGATGTTTAAGGCCTCGGTGACGAATTTCTGGCTTCTACCCATAAATCTCTTTCTTAATTGGTGCAAGTAGCCTATCTAGGGTTGATCTGCTAACCCTCAAGAGTAAATCTCTTTGCTCACCTGAAAGTTTTATCTCATTCTTTTCCTCTAATACTCTATTTAGCTCGGGGATAAATGGATAAAGACGCTTAGAGCAGGAGAAATTTGATGTTACAGCTCCCTTAAGTTCATCTGCTCCCC
>Ga0315279_10009261_pt1 | contig 11780 bp, 13 predicted proteins | sample YL17G06_20_MG_FD_203694 | JGI IMG/M metagenome (GOLD analysis project Ga0315279, IMG submission 203694) | Sediment microbial communities from Yellowstone Lake, YNP, Wyoming, USA - YL17G06_20 | ecosystem: Environmental > Aquatic > Freshwater > Lake > Sediment | place: USA: Wyoming | collected...
TGAACGGGGTCGTAAACGCATCAGCTGCGGACCACCAGACACCGTTCCTGAGCAGGTTTTTCCGGTCCTTTGTCCCCTGGTTCATAAGTTATTCTCCTTTAAGAAATTGGCTATCCTGACAAAGCCCTCTTCTATCCTGTCTTCTGGCTCTGAAACGAACGTAAGTCTCAGATGCTTCTTACCCTGCTCGCCGAAGTACTTGCCGGGTATGACGACGACTTTCTCATCCTCTAATAGCTTGTTCGCAAACGTTTCCTCATCCATCTTATTCAGGTAACGGGACATGTCAGGGAACATGTAGAACGCGCCCTTAGGCACAGAGAACTCGGCCTTGGGCAGGTATCTCTCCATGCAGTCGACCATTTTGTCTCTTCTCTTGCGGTAGGTGGGCACTACAGTCTTTTCCAGATACTTTTTCCTGACCTTCCCTTTCTTCTCCAGATATTTCTCGACACAGAGCTGCGCTGGTCTAGACGGGCAGAGCGAGATGTAGGACTTTATCGCCGCGACCTTGTCTATAAAGTCAGCTGGACCGTAGACATAGCCTAACCTGAAGCCGGGCATGGAGGCCGATTTGGAGAAGGAGCAGCAGGTTATGGTGTTGTCATAGCCGCCGAAGGTGCGGGAGTTGTAGAATTTCCCGGTATAAAGCATGTCCTTGTAGATATCGTCTGTAATCAGCCATAGCCTCTTGTCCTCGCATAGCTCTACGATCCCTCTCAGGACTTCCTTATCCAAGAGTCTTCCCGTCGGATTGTCCGGCGAGAGCACCAGAACGGCCTTAGTTCTATCGTTTATCGATTCGTTGAGCATGTTGACGTCTATCTGGAAGTCGTCCTGGACATAGACAGGCAGATGGGTCACCCCGTCCTCCAGGAAATTGAGCTGAGGATAATAGGCTAAATAGGTCGGATCGGCTAGCACTATCTGGTCAGGATATTTCAGCAGAGTCCTGAACGTTATGAAGAGCGCCTCTGTGCCGCCTTCGGTGAGGCAGATCTCTTTATCCGGGTCTACGCTGATTTTTTCTTCGCGCTTCAACAGCTCTGAGACCAGTTCTCTGACCCTGGGCATGCCTTTCGTGCTGCCATAACAAGAGGCACCGTGCGGATCTCTCTTGAACTCCGACGAGAGGAAGTCGAGCGCCTCTTTCGGCGGGGCCAGTGATGGGGCGCCGCCGCCGAAAGTTATTATCTTGTGCTTCTCCCCGCACTTCTCCAGCATTTCCGACATCTTCCTGACCGGAGAGACAGGCAGATGCTTTACAGCCAAGTCGAGCATATAATCAATATACAGAAGAGTTTGTTATTTATATATGTTTTTTCTAACATTATCCATGCAAAGGTTTTCAAAAAGGAAGCTGCAGGAGGTAAGGGACGCTCCGCACCGGGTCGCTGCCATAAAGTTCAACGCTGTCGAGTCAAAGAGATACGCGATTCAAAAGGGCATGAATGCGGTCAAAAAATGCTGGCCGGACGCGAAAATAAGCCTGGGCGACATAATGGAGCTCGATATGAACACCAGGAACAACCAGAAAAACCGCGCTGTCGAGCATCCTAACGCCCTATCAAACAAATGCGGTCAGCTGAACCGGGGTCAGGTCCTTTTTGTTTTCAAGAAGGCGGCGAACGATTTCTGCAAAAAACATGATAGAGAGCCGTTATTTTAGCCTGCTGAAGCTCCTCGAGATCATCATTACCCCTATTACTGTCGTTGCGAAGACCATCAACACCACCATGGCGAACTGCTCCTGCGTGAACAATGCCAGCGATAGGCCTACTTCGGCTATAATCAGGCCGATTCCGCCCCTAGGGACCAGGCCGGAGCCTATCGCGTTGGCCTCTTTCTCTTTGAGTTTTAGGACCAGCGCGCCGTAGTAGCCGCCGATATACTTGCCTGTGACAGCGGCCGCGATATAGACGACCAGGAACGCCAGTATGCCTATCGAAAGGATGCTCCAGATGTTGACCGCCAGACCTATCGTCAGGAAGAACAGCGGGAAGAACAGCCCTTCGCCAATGTCAGTAATCGTCTTCATGAGCTCTTTCCTGTAGTTCGGATTAATCTCGCTCAAGACCACTCCGGCCAGGAACGCGCCGAAAGCCGCCTCGTACAGGAAATAGGCTGAGATGATGCCGAAGAACAGGACGAAGGTAAAGGCGATAGTTATTCTTGTCTGCGGGTTCGGATGGCCGAAAGTATCAAAGAACCAGCGGCTGGCCTTTGGCATGACCGTGTAAGAAATCAGCAGCATTAGACCCAAGGTTATGATTATCCTCGCCAGCCCCCAGAACTCCAGCCCGCCAGTCTCATGGACGGCTATAAGCAGGAAGACGAAGAAGACGCCGGCTATGTTGTCCATTATAGTCGTTGCGTGGAGATAGGTCGCAGCTTTGGTCTTTGTCTTCCCCAATTCCAACAATATAGCCAAAGAGGTCGGTGTGGCTGTGACCACAGTCGCCGCTATCAGCAACAGGACCTGGCTCTTGCTGAAGCCGAACAACAGGCCTAATATCAGCACGAATATCCCGGAGAAGAACATGCCCAATACGGCCATCAGGCTGGAACGCTTTGAAGTCTCGAAGAGGTCCTTGAGATTGGTCTCTAGCCCTATCAGGAACAGTATCAGCATCCCTCCTATCAGCGCGAAGAAGTTCAGCCATTCCGGTATGTTCTGGTAGTCGATGAAGTTGAAGACCGACGGGCCCAGCAATATTCCTATAAATACCGAGCCCAATAGAGTGGGTATCCTCAGCCTCCTCTCGACGATGGACAGAGCAAGGACGCTTACGAGAATTATCAAGAGACTCGAGAGCTGAAATACTTCCGTGAACATTACTTACCCTCTGCTTCTGCCACTAGCTTTTTCGTCCTCATTATGACGTCTGGATTAACAGAAATGCTGTCGATGTGGTTGTCAACGAGGAACTTGGTGTATTCCGGATATTCTGAGGGAGCCTGGCCGCAGATGCTGACAGTCCTGTGGTGGTTATGGGCAACCTCTATCAGGTGCTTTATCGCCCTCTTGACCGCCTCGTTCTTCTCATCGAACTCGCCCATCTTCCCCAACAGCTCCGAATCCCTATCGACTCCGAGTATCAGCTGGGTCAGGTCGTTGCTTCCGATAGAAAAACCATCGCAGTAATCAGAGAACTTGTCAGCTAAGAATATGTTCGACGGTATCTCAGCCATGAGCCAGATCTTGAGGTGCGGTCCTCGCTCCAGCCCCTCTTCCTTCATTATCTCCTCTATCCTCTTGACCTCGGAGATGGTCCTAGGGAAAGGCAGCATTATGTGGATGTTCTTGAAGACGGACCTGGCCCTCTTTACCGCCTTGAGCTCCAGCCTGAAAGCGGGCTCGAAGCTAGGGGTGATGTATCTCGAGCAGCCGCGCCACCCTATCATCGGGTTGGCCTCATCCGGCTCGAACTTTTCCCCGCCTTTGAGGGCCTTGTACTCGTTGGTCTTGAAATCCGACAGGCGCAAGACGACCGGCCTTGGATAGAACGCCTTGGCAACGACCCTGATGCCGTGAGACAGCTTTTCGATGAACTCCTCCGACCTTCCTTGTTCTATCATGGCCAGCGGATGCTCGCCTATATCGCTGGCGAGTATGAACTCCTCGCGCATTAGTCCAACACCATCGACAGGCATCCTGGCTATCTTCTTCGCTTCTTCCGGTATCCCTAGATTTACATAAACATGAGTCCTGGTCCTTGGAACGTGCTCTATCTTCTCAACGTGGTTCTCAATCTTCATGATCCCTTCGTAGATTGCGCCAGCGTTGCCATCGACGGTTATCTCCTGGTTTTCCTTGAACATGCGTGTAGCCTTTTCCGTCCCAACAACGCACGGTATCCCCAACTCTCGTGAGACTATGGCGGCGTGGCTGGTCATGCCTCCCGCATCCGTGACTATCCCAGCGGCCTTGCTCATCGCAGGCACCATGTCGGGAGAGGTCATCTTCGTGACCAATATGTCCCCCTTCTGGATTTTAGACAGTTCTTTCAGGTCCTTTACTATCTTGACCTTTCCAGCGCCTACGCCGGGGGAGGCGGCCAGGCCCCTTAGCACTGATTTCTTTACCTCGATAGTGCGAGTCTGGCCTCTGGCGGTCCTCTCGCTCCAGACGGTCTCCGGTCTTGTCTGGACTATAAACAGCTTGTTCAGTTTCTCGTCAAGCGCCCATTCAGTGTCCTGCGCTATCTTGTAATGCTTCTCGAGCAACAATGAATATCTCGCCAGCTCCCTGACCTGGGCCTCGGACAGGACTGGCTTTTTCCTTATAGCCGATGGGACCTTCCTCTCGATAGTGCCCCCTCCTTTCTTGTTCTTCAGCATGACCTGTTTGTTCATTATCTTCCTTTCGATTATAGCCAAATCTCTCTTCCTGACTATGAAATCATCTGGGGTCACCTCGCCCTTGACTATATACTCACCAAGCCCCCAGGCGCCTTCTATTACTATCACATTGGGGTTGCCGTTCCTGACATCGAGACTAAAGATGACACCAGCAGCCTTGGATTCGACCATCATCTGCACTCCCACGCTCATCGAGACTTTCTGGTGCGAGAACCCCTTTTGGATACGATAGAATATGAATCGGTTCGTATAAAGTGAAGCATAGCACTTTTTGACTGCATCTATCAGTCGCTTGTCCCCGCGAACATTCAAGTAGGTCTCGCCTTGGCCCGCGAAAGAGGCGCCAGGCAGGTCCTCTGACGTTGCCGAGGTCCTGACCGCAACGAACAGCTTCTTCTTGGTCTGCTTTTGGAGCTTGTGGTAGAACTCTAATATAGTCGTTTCCAGCTCTTTAGGTATTTTGGCTTTGATTATAATCTCCCTGACTTTCTTGCCGACCTCGTTCAGCCTGTCAGTGTCATTCGGGTCTTTCATTTTCTTCAGCTCGGAGTCTATCCTCTGCGCAAGGTTGTTCTTCTTGACGAAAAAGTCGTAAGCTGCGGAAGTTATCGCAAAGCCAGGGGGCACAGGGACATCGGTCTTGCTCACCATCTCGCCCAGATTGGCGCACTTGCCCCCGACCTTGGAGACGTCGTTCTTGCCGATCTGATTGAACCATAAAACGAATTTCTGCATATTCCTAATAACTCGCGATGATTTATTAAACTTTCCTATAAACGCAGAACTCGCGGACAACGACTCTTGTCTTCCCCTCTTCCCTTTCCTCGTCTAGTATCGTGTTCCTTATCTTGAGGTAGTCGCGATAGACTTGAGGCACTTTCTCGAACAGATAGACGGGCCTATAGCCCTCAAAGAACTTGTTGACGAAGACTTTCCCTGATTTGGAGTTTATGCAGGGCAGGACTATAGCCAATCTACCATTGTCTCTTAGGACGCGGTGGGCTGACCTGAAGAACGCGCGATAGAGATCGGTGAGATAGCCTATTATCTGTCTTGCGTCCGCTTCGTCTATCCTGTACTTGAGTTTCGGCCCCAAGTCAGGTTCGGTAGCGATCGCCTCAACACTGCCAGATAAGGCTCGGGCGTCCTTGGCCTGTATCACCACAAAGCTCTTCTTTCTGAAAGCCTTGGCGGCCCACTCCATGTTCTTTTTAGACCATTCGACAGCCCTCTTGTCCATGTCGCTCAGGAATATCTTTGGTATCCCTGTCAGCATCGCCTCTTGTCCTATAGTCCCTATTCCGCAGAACGGGTCCATGATAGACTCGCGCGCCTCGGATAAGTTGACCAATATCCTGGCTCGGGACGGAGAGATAGACAGTTCAGGTCGTTGCATCGGCCTGCTCTCATCCCTTTTCTTGAAGTCATAAGGATTAGAGACAGCCACAGTCTCGCCGAAGTAGCAGGTCTTCATGCCGAATACGAGGCAGACCTCCCTTCTCTTCTTTTTAATCAGGTCCGTGTGCGAGATTACCCCGTCCTTAGGGAATCTTTTGAACCTCTTTTTGACGTCCTTGAACAGGAGATGGCTGCCATAGACGCTGATCGGCCAGTCGACATAGTCTCCGAAGTCCTGCTTGCCCAGGTCAACGAAGTCGAACCACTTGTCTATCTGCACTATCTTAAGAGTACCGCCAAGCTCGTCGATAGTCTGGGGCAGTATCTCTCCATCGACTATGAGCGCCTTCTTCGTTAGATCGACGAAGGACCACTCTACCCCCTCCTTCTCGAAATAGGACAGGAGTTCGGCTAACGACAGCATCCAGTTCTTCCCAAAGATAAAAGCGAACATGAGTAACTTTAGCCCGTTAACATATATTTATATATCTCGCTACGCAGAAGAATAACAACCAAAACAATAACGGAGGAACAACATGCCAGAGTATATAACACTAAAATCAGACGAATACAAGTACGGGAACAACTTTATCGAAGTGGCCAGAAAGAAGATAGAAGAGTCGGAGTTCATCTCCCTCTCCAAGGGCTATTACACCCGGGCTGGCGACAAGAAATACAAGAATGCGATAGGTTTTCCGGACGATAAGGCCTTGAAGGACTTTCTGTTAAAGAACCTACAAGAGATCTAGAACAAGACCCCTTTATTTCCCCTATTTTTCTTAGTCTTGCATAGCTGACCAAAATATATATTAATGTGGACATCATAATACATACAACGGTCTGAGGACTAGTTTTGGAGTGATTGAATGAAAATTTCTGAACTGAAAGCGGGCTCGAACGACGTTAGCCTTAAGGCTGAGGTCACTGAAGTAACGGAGCCAAGGACAGTCAATACGAAATACGGCACAAACACAGTTGCCAACGCCGTCCTGGATGATGGGTCGGGCACAGTGAAGCTGACTCTCTGGGGAAAGCAGATATCCACAGTGAAGCAGGGAGACAACCTTGAGATAACCGGCGGGTTCGTCAAGGAGTGGAACGGCGAGCTGCAGCTTGGCGTGGGCAAGACTGGAGAGATAAAGGTACTGTAACGTTAATCCTTAGCGTCTTCTAGATAGAAAGCTAAGAGTAATTAAACTGAAGGTGAATTTAAAATGGAGAATTTCGGTGGAAGAAGAAGATACGGTGGCGGTGGCGGCAGAAGATTCGGCGGAGGAAATTTTTCTTCGCAGGACAAGCCGGTCAAAGAAGGAGAGACATATGACGTCGAGATACTCGAGGTCGGCTCCCGCGGAGATGGAATCGCAAAGATCCAGAACTTCGTGATATTCGTCCCTGGCACCAATAAAGGGGACAAGGTAAAGATAAGGATAACGAAAGTCAGATCCTCAAGCGCAGTTGGCGAAGTCGTTTCCGGCGAAGGGGAACCAGAGAGGATAGTGGTACAGGAACCGGCAGAGACCCCGGAAGAAAGTGAAGAGTCTGAGGAAACGGTAAAGGAAGAGCCGGCGGAAGAGCCTAAGGACGAGCCGGAAGAGACCGGAGAAGAAGAACCATCAGAGTAAGGGTTCTTCTTTTTTCTTATTTTTTATTTTCAATGTTTGCTATTTTTTGCAAGTCGCTAATTTCATTCCCATTCAGCTGCGTCTTATTGAGTTCATTAACCTGCCACAACCCGCTCTCTTTTATCTTATCTTTTGGAGAGAACAAACCAAACCAATTCTGAGACGGCCGGCACTCATCGCACAGAGAGACGGTTGATATGATTTTGGATTCAAATTCAAGACGTTTTGCCTTGTCTTTAATCCCAAGGGTGATGAAACTGAAATTTTTCTGGATGTGCTCTGTAACTCTTTTTTCAACTTCTTTTTGTTTCATAAAATCGATTCCGTTGGCGAACCTGTCTTTAGCTTTCCTCTCAGTCAAATCCAACTCCCACTGCTCAAGAAAGCGATCTTTATCTCTATTAAGCAAAGCCCTTCCGATGTTCTTTCTGAATATGCTCCTGTCTTTGTTCTCCTTCAAAAAATGTTGAAACAGCCTTGACCTAAGCTGGTTATCCCCCGTGTGCGTCCCCACTCTTACAATCCTATCAACACCGTGCGCCTTCTCGCCTCTTTCAAATAGGACGTATACGCCATCGCTCGGAATCTCGTCGGCATTAAAGGGAAAATAAAATCGTTTCATCCTACTAAATATCTGATGTATTGTACTGCACTCTTCGCTCATTCTGACACTTCTTTCCTTTATTTTCATGCGCCAACAGGGATTTGAACCCCGGTCATTAGCTGTTTCCAGGTTAGTTTGGGAAGCTAATATCCTAACCACTAGACTATTGGCGCGTAATGTTATTTTGCCTATAGTCATTATTAACTTTTTCTTTAGCAGAACGCACTGTTCATAAAGGCAGTGATCAAGTCGCGCGTGCCAGGCCCCAACCCCAGCACCAGTATCGTGAACTTTAGCATCCAGTTCCACTCGCGGTCAGTTTCTCGGTCTATCACCCAAAGAGCCAGCAAGACAACGGCTATCTTCAGCGGGATGAATACCCAGTTCCCAAGCCCGGCTAACAGAACGGAAGGGACTACATGCTGCTCGAAATAGCGACTAGATCCGACGCAGAGATAGGCGAGAGCCATGAAAGTGGCAGATGAGTCTATCGCATGGGCCAGAAGGACTTGCCAGTTCTTGCCTTTCAATATCTTGATTTTCAATAGTCTGAGCGCATAGAAGGTAACGAGGAAAGAGGCAAGCGCCAGAGCGATCGTGAAAGCCAGCGCCGCCCAGTTCTTCGCGTTAGAAATTGCTATCGCGCCGAACAGAGTCAGAAATGAGATACCGAGATATCTCACGAATGGGAGCTCCGTGTACCTCTGGATTAAAAGACTGGCGAAAGCACCGGCGAAGATGAGGAGATAGATGCCTGGCGTTATCAGCAGCCAAGTATGCGGAAAAAAGGCTATGTCCTCTAATGCGCGCAAGATGCCTGCTAGGACTATCCAGGGAAGCAGATCGGTCCATAGCCTACCGTCCAGCTTTACCCCGAGCCTCTTCAGGACCTTGATCAGCACGAAAAGCGAGAGAATGAGTATAACGGCATAGACTGCAGTATTGAATATGTTGTAGCCAGTGCCAGTCTCTATCGGCTCTATGAAATATTGCTGGAAAAAGTCCATGTTTTTATTTCTGTTTCGCTTCAATATAAACCATGGAGCAAGACAACAGCCTCTGGAAACTGCCCGGCGACCCTAGATGCGTCCTGTGCAAGGGTTCCAAGCTTCTCTGCGGCAAGGAGCGTTGCCCGATTCTGGTCAAATTCTATGCGAAGCAGAAGACTGTGCCAATGCTCGATTCCTTAAAGCTAGAAGGGTCGAGCCCCCCATCTGTCTTTGTGGGCAGATTCGGCTATCCCAAAGTCTATATAGGGCCGATGGTGCCCCCGATTATAGGCAACACTAGCATAATGGATTCTCCTGAGCAGTGGGCAGGCCTGTCTATCGACGAGATAGTCAACTTCCGCTTCCAGCTGGTCAGGGGCAAATATCTGACCGATGTCCACAATTTCGAAGGGAGGATTATAGAGCAGACGCAGGAGATAGCGATGGCCAAGAGCTGCCCTGATACCGAAATCACCTTCAAGAACAAACCAACAGGCAGGATGGTGCTCGACGACGAGATAGCGCCGTTCGGACCCTCGGCCAGGATAGAGCAGATGGACGTCAACTCCATAAGGGCGGAATACCAGATTGAGAAGGCCTATTACGATGGAGATTTGAAGGCGAGGGAGGCTGTTTTTAGGCTATATGAGAAGGGCCTGCCCGTCTCCCAAATCCAAAAGAGCTTCAGCGTAGGACTATTTGGTATCGAAAAGAACAGGAAGTTCGTGCCTACCCGCTGGAGCATAACCGCGGTTGATGACACTATCGCCCAGACGCTCATAGAGAACACAAAGCAGTACCCTCTTATAAGCGAGTATCGAGTATACGAATCATCCAGCCTTGACAACCATTTTGTGATAGTCATGCTGCCGAGGGAATGGTGCTTTGAGATGATAGAGGCATGGTACCCTCAGACGGTCTGGAATCCGGCTGAACGGGAGATGACAATGATAGCTTCGCATGAGTTTTATAAGGGTAGAAAGACTTATGCAGAGATAGGCGGCTCTTACTACTCGGCCAAGCTTGCAGTCAATGAACAACTGAATAGAGAGAAAAGACAGGCGGGTTCGGTCATCTTCCGGGAGATAAGGTCTGGTTACATCATGCCCGTCGGTGTCTGGAATATCCGAGAAGCTGTCCGACTAGCCATGAGAGGCAAGCCAATTAAATTCGCTACTTTAAAAGACAGTTTGGACTATGCTGGCAAGAAGCTGCAGATACCTCTTTCTTCTTGGATGAGGTACAGTAATATTTTAAAAGATACGTTGAATCAAAGAAAACTTACGGATTTTTATGAAGCCTAGGAATCTCAAGGACGCTCTGAAAGACATTCTCACAGAGGAAGAGAAAAAGAAGCTAGTTTCGTCTTTTGACATAATCGGCGATATAGCGGTGATGGACATACCGGACGAGCTGGTCGGGAAGGAGAAAGAGATCGGTAATGCTCTGTTGCAAGTCCATAAGAGCATAAAGACAGTCTGCAAGCGTAGCGGCATCCACGAAGGGGCCTATCGAGTCAGGCATGTAGAGGTGATCGCCGGGAATAACAGGACGGAGACGGTCCATAAGGAGTCGGGAGTCACGCTAAAACTAGATATCGATAACGTCTATTTCACGCCACGACTGTCGCATGAACGTGAGAGAGTGGCTGAGCAGGTGAAGCCTGGCGAGACGATAGGGGCGTTCTTCGCAGGTGTAGGTCCATTTCCGCTTGTTATAGCCAAGAAGCAGCCCAACGTCAGGATATACGCGATAGAGCTCAACCCGACCGCGTTCGAATACATGAAATACAACATCAATGTCAACGGCGCCGGCGGCTGCGTCTATGCGCTCTGCGGCGATGTTAAGGAGATAGCGCCGCCATTGCTCAGAGGCAAGTGCGACCGGATACTGCTGACATTGCCTAAAGGTGGAGAGGATTTCCTGGACCTGGCGATGGAATGCGCGAAAAAGGACTGCATCATCCATCTCTACCAGTTCGCGTCAGAAAAAGACCTGTTTTCTGCCGCCGTAAAGAAAGTGGAAGAGGCAGCGAAGAGGAACAAGAGAAAGATAGAGATAGTCAACAGGCATATAGTAAGGCCTTACGCTCCCAGAGTCAGCCAGATTGTCCTGGATATAAAAGTAAAATAAAATTGGTTTATCTCGCCGGCACTGTCAACATGACTGCGCTGCCGAAAAGTGCCGCAAGGACGAACGACAGTACGATTATTGCGATTACTGTTATTGCAGCTTTGTTGGAGTCCATCTTCATAGTCGGTTGCAAGAAGACGTACAGCAAGTAAAGTGCATAGAGCTCTGCCAGCCAGTTCACTATAGGAATCCACGATAGAGCAAACACAGCTGCCATCGGGAATGCCCAGGTAGAGGCGAACTTGGCGAAATCCCCCTTACCCCCCAATACGCTGGCCACAACCCAGACTAGGAAGGACGCTACCAGCCAGGCGATGACCATTCCTATTGGTATCCCTATAAGCAGTCCTATTGCTGTTGCTATTCCCATTCCTGCCCCTATTGGTGCAGACCACCCCATCATAGGCATGGCTGAGAACATCGTGCCGACCCATGACACAACGAAAAGGACCATGATGGCCGTTATCACTGCCGTGACTAACGCCCCTAAAGCCACTGCCACAGCCCCATCGACTAGCGTCAGTTTCTTCTTCGCAAGGTCGCTCGCCGTCTTGGTAGGATTGGTCAAGCTACTCAATGCGTGGTTAAAGATCTCATTTACATCCATTAGACCACCAAAAGGACTAAAGAATTAAGGATATATAAGATTAGCGTCTCTCCTGAACGCCT
>Ga0315279_10009262_pt1 | contig 11780 bp, 11 predicted proteins | sample YL17G06_20_MG_FD_203694 | JGI IMG/M metagenome (GOLD analysis project Ga0315279, IMG submission 203694) | Sediment microbial communities from Yellowstone Lake, YNP, Wyoming, USA - YL17G06_20 | ecosystem: Environmental > Aquatic > Freshwater > Lake > Sediment | place: USA: Wyoming | collected...
ACAAGTGCAGACTACCTGATAGGAAAGATAGCAAAGTTGTATGGATTTTTTAACCTCGAATGGATTAAGTTCATTCAGGACGTACAGAATCCGTCTCCCCTTGCAGCTTTTAGTGAGGACCAGAAGGAAAGAACCTATGGGGGTGGCATCGGAACTGAAATCTATGCGATTCCTCAGAAGCTGACATTCATGTTCCAATTTGACTATGTGAAATCGAACGGAAACGTTGACTTTACTCTTGATCCTTCATTGTTTGTTGCTGGAACTGGACTTGGTCCTGGGTCCGGAGCGAATAATGATAATATCGATATCACCAACTTGGATGACTATACGAAATATGCCTTAAAATTCAAGGCAGCTTACCATTTCACAAAATCCGTTATCGTATCGGCGGGCTATGTCTTTGAAAGATTTAAGTATAATGATGCCCAGTTGGACAACTACCTCTTTGTCAATCCCGCTGGTGGCCCCGTTACGGGCGGAAACGCTGGCTATCTGACCGGGGCTTATAAAGACCAGTCCTATAAGGCTCATGTGGTATTTGGAGGGATGACCTACAAGTTTTAGGCTGACCTTCCCTCGTCTCTTTCCTTTTTCCCCTCGTTCGTTCAAAGGTATCGGGAGCGATCCGATACTTTGGCTTCCTTTGCCTTCTCGGCCGTCGCCAAACTCACAGATCGGGCAACAGTTTTTACAGCTTCGTTCAAATTTGAAAGTGCCGAGAGGCGTTGTTTAAATATTCTATTTATGCTAACATCTCATTCTAAATTTCAAATGAGGGCGGGGTTTTATGGACATTAAAACAATATTAAGAAAGATTGACGAGACAGAGACGCCTAAAGTCAACAAAGTGGCTGTCGCTTACTCTGGAGGGTTGGATTCCTCCCTCTCCATCGAATTGCTTAGACGAAAGTACAAGGCAAAGGAGATTCTTACCATCACCATCGACGTGGGGCAGGGAGAGGAGGAGATCCAGGAGAGCCGAAGAAAGGCAAAAGTGCTCAAGATCAAACCTCTCTTTTTTGATCTTCGGAAAGAATTCACCGAGGTCTGGATTGCGCGGGCCATTCAGGCCAATTCTGATTATCTGGGCTATCCTGTCTCCACTTCAATGACGAGACAGATTGTAGCAAGAAAGGTAGCGGAAGTTGCTCTCCAGGAGGGTTGTGATGCCATTCTTGAGGGATCGAGTGGAAAGGGAAATGATCAGTATCGAATGCACAATGTCTTCAAGATGTTCGCACCCGCTTTGAAGATTCTGGTTCCGGTAAGGGATTTTGACTTAACGCGATTGGAGGAAGAGGTCCTTTGTCGAGCTTGGGGGGTTCCCGTGACTGAGATGATTACCGGTGGCGATGATAAGACGATGTGGTGTCGATCGATCGCCAGTGGGGCCATCGACCTCAACCAGCATCTTCCGGATGATATCTGGATGTGGTATCGACCTCCCGAGAAGGCTCTCAATCGACCTGCTTTTCTCACTCTGGAATTCGAGAACGGAATTCCTGTAAAACTGAATGGGAAACGAAAACCTCTCGGTGAAATCATTCCTGACCTGAATGTCACCGTAGGGAAACATGCAATCGGGAAGATCGATATGTTCGAGGATGGGATCATGGATCTCAAGAGCCGAGAAATCTATGAAGCACCTGGAGCGACCCTCATCCTCAAGCTCCATCGTGACCTGGAACAGTTCTGCCTGACGAAGGACGAGATCCAGTTCAAAAGAGGGGTGGATCAGAAATGGGCTTACTTGATCTATCACGGGATGGCCTATCATCCTTTAAGATATGATCTCGACGCCTTCATCGAGCAGTCTCAGAAATTGGTCAATGGGAGTTATAAGATCAAACTCTATAAGGGGAATATTGATATTGTTCACCGAGAATCGAAGACAAGCCTCTTCTCGCCAGAAATCCGTTCCATCAAAGCCACCGGTTTTGATCAAAGGCGCTGCGCCGATGCTGCCTTCGTACGGGGGCTTCCTTTTGAAATTTTAGCCAAGAGAAAAACAAAGTAGGATAAGGAAATTGATAATCCCCCCCCTTTGGAGACTGTGTCGTATTGGGAGGAAACGCCATGCTTGTCATTCTGAACGAAGTGAAGAATCTCATAGAATCAATAGGTTGGAAAACAGAGATTCTTCGGCTAATGCCTCAGAATGATATTACGACACAGTCTCTTAGTAAAGGGGGAGATGGGGGGATTTAGTAGTCATTCCATAATTGTATAGACACTCGCCTTGCTTTGTCATTCCTGGCTTGACCAGGAATCCAGTCTTTTCTCCTGGATTCCCGCCGGAGTTTACCCCGTACTCGATACGGGGCGGGAATGGCCCGATGTTTTGTAAATTATGGACTCCTTAGTAACTACAAGCGGGGGTTTGCGATGAAAATTGAGAAATTGTGGGGGGGGCGATTTGAAAAACTTCCCTCCAAAGAGATGGTCGGTTTTCTTTCCGGGAGAGATGTGAAAGGCCTTCCTTTCTGTGATGAGGTATTGATCCCCTATGATCTTTGGGGAAGTCGCGCCCATGTGATCATGCTCTGCCATCAGGGCATTCTCTCAAAAGGGGATGGAAAGAAGATTCTCAAAGGGTTAAGGGAACTCGAAACCCTATTCCGAAAAGGAAAGTTTAAGCTAGATCCGTCGAAAGAGGATGTCCATTCCAACATCGAGAGCGTTCTCATCGAACGGCTGGGGATGGAATCTGGAGGGAAGGTCCATACGGGAAGAAGCCGAAATGACCAAATCGTCCTCGATATGCGCCTCTACCTTCGGGATGAGGTTTTGGAGTTTATTGAAGAATTGCTTTCTCTGATCGAGTCCCTCCTTCAGCGGGCCGAAGAATACCATTCAACGGTCATGCCCGGCTATACCCATCACCAACATGCCGTGGCAACCACCTTTGGCCATCTCCTCCTTTCTTTTAGTGAGGCATTGCAGAGGGATGTTCAGAGAATGATCCACTGGTTTGATCTTTTTAATAAGAATCCACTGGGAGCGGCAGCCGGGTATGGCACCTCCTTCAATCTGGATCGACAGTTGACATCAAAGCTCCTTGGATTTGATGGTCCCACAGAGAATGTCACTGACCCGATCACTCAGCGATGGGAGCCTGAGGCAGAACTGGCTTATGCGGTGGCGGTCATGATGAATCATCTCTCCACGATGGCCCAGACCTTCATCCTTCTATCCACCTGGGAATTTAATATGATCCGTTTGGATGATCGTCATTGCACCGGAAGTTCCATCATGCCCCAGAAGCGAAATCCCTGTTCTCTGGAGGTGATCAAGGCAAAGACCTCTTTTGTCCATGGTGTCGTGATCAGCCTCCTCTCGGCCGGCAAAGCCCTGTTCATGGGATATAATCGGGATACTCAGTGGACAAAGTATTGGATCATGGATCTGATTGAAGAATCGAAACCCGCCCTTTCCGTGATGGCCGATGTGATCCGGCTTCTTCAAGTCAACCAGGCTCAGATGTTGAAGCAGGCCCAGGAAGAGTTTGCCGGCGCAACGGCACTGATGGAATGGTTGGTCAGTCACCGGTCTCTACCTTTGCGGAAGGCGAAGCTGGTCATGGAGAAGGCGGTTAAATATTCTGAGCGAGATGGAAAGGGAGAAGTTTCTTACCCAGGTTTGAAGAGAGCCCTTCAGGAGAGTAAGATTGGTCTTCGGGTCACTGAGAATGATGTGAAGAAGATTCAGAGACCCGAAAGAATATTGGCCCAACTCCAGTCCATCGGGGCACCTTCGGAGAAAAGAATAAGAGAAGATGTTTCATCCCTTCAGAGAAAGATGAAAATAGATCGAAAATGGCTGATCCAAATGAGAAGAAAGATTGACAAGTCAAGAGAGCTGGCTTCCAGGATGGAGCGCGCCCTAGGAGGCTGAGAAAGTTGCGATGAAATACGGAAAGGTTACGGAGAGAGAATTGGATCTCCTCCGGGAAATCGTAGGTCCAGAAAGGATGTCCACGGGTGAATCGGTTCTCGATCTCCATGGAAAGGACGAATCTTTTCATCATAGGCGAAGGCCGGATGTGGTCATCTGGCCCCTCAGCACGGAGGAGATTAGCCGAACTCTTAAATTGGCTAATAGGAAACGGATCCCTGTTACTCCCTGGGGGGCAGGGACGAGCGTCGAGGGTAACCCTATTCCAGTCGAAGGAGGGATTGTTCTAAGCCTTCAACAGATGAACCATATCCTGGAACTGAGGGCAGAAGATCTTCAGGTTCGCGTTGAAGCAGGCGTCATGGATAAGGAGTTGAATCAGTACCTCTCCCGCTGTGGCCTCTTTTTCCCTCCGGACCCTGGAGCATCCGCCACCATCGGAGGGATGGTGGGAAATAATGCCAGTGGAATCCGCACGATCAAGTACGGTTCCACCAAAGATTTTGTGCTCAATATGGTCGTTGTCCTTCCCTCGGGAGAGATCATCCACCCTGGAACGAATGCCGTGAAAAGTTCATCAGGCTATGATCTCTGCCGCCTCTTTGTCGGGTCCGAAGGGACGCTGGGTGTCGTCACAGAGGTTACGCTTCGATTGATGGGAGTTCCAGCAGAGTTCATGGCTGCCATGGTTCAATTCAGCACAGTTCGTGAAGCCACGGATGCCGTCTCTATGATCATGCGTTCTGGACTCTCGCCGACAGCTCTGGAACTCCTCGATATCCCGACCGTTCAAGTGGTCAACCGGTATAAGAAGCTCTCTTTGGACGAAAGGCCCACCCTATTCATTGAATTTCACGGAACGAACTCCGTGGCCTTGAAAGAGGATTTAGAAGTGGTGAAAGAAATCTGTGCCGATCATCACTCGCTACAGTTTAACGCAGGCATTGGAAGAGAGGAACGAAACCGTCTCTGGGAGGCCCGGCATGAGGTTCACGATGCGATCAAGGCAAGCAATCCCGGTACTTCGTCCTTAGTGATCGATACGGCCGTACCCATTTCAAGATATTCCGAGATGGTCGAATGGGGTCAGAAAGTTGTGGAGAAGAGGGGATTGAAAGGGTATGCCTTTGGCCATGCCGGAAGTGGAAATCTCCACATGGAAATTCTGGGAATCACCGGGGATGAGAGAGAGCGGCAGAAGGTTGAGAAGGCAGGGGAGGAGATTGTCAGTTTTGCTCTGGAAAAGGGTGGAACAGCGACTGGCGAACATGGCATTGGAATTGGGAAAAAGAAATTTATGAAAAGAGAGCACGGTGAAAGCCTCAAGCTGATGAAGCAGATTAAGGAACTCTTAGATCCAAAGGGCATTATGAATCCAGGAAAAATCTTTGAAGAAGCATAGGGCATGGAGCATGGAGCATAGAGGTTTTCCCTATGCCCATAGCCCTATGCCCTTTGCGAGTCTATGGAAGGAGGGGGAAATATGGGTAAATTAGAAGGAATGATTAAGTCGGAAATTGTACGTTTGGCGAAAAGAGAGATGAGAAAGGTCTCTCTCCCATTGAGCAGGGATGTCAGAACTTTGAAGAGTGTGGTGTCTCAGCTTCGTAAGTCGGTCTCAACACTTGAAAAATTGGCAGCCCAACAGCAGAAAGAGCTACGAAAGGGGAAGGTTCCATTGGAGGCTCCACCGGACGAGGTAAAAAAATCCCGTTTCTCGCCCCGTCTGATCAGGAACCTCCGAAAACGTTTAAGGATCACTCAGAAAGAGATGGCCACCCTCGCTGGAGTAACAGTCGGTGCGATCTATCAGTGGGAGCAGGGGATCTTTGAACCCAGAGGGAAAAAGAAAGGCGTTCTCGTAGCGCTCCGGAAATTAGGCCGCCGTGCTGTGAAAAAGCTTCTCGAAGAAAAGGGTCCTGAAGTAAAGGAAAAAAAGGTAGTTAGGCGTAGGCGCAAAAGGGCAAGAAAATGATTCAGTTCAATGTTTTACTTTTAGTCTTTCTTGTCCTTTTCTTGTTGCGGTCTGCGACTCAATATTATCTCCATCGGCTCAACCTCGCCCATCTCCGCCAATACGGAACCACTGTTCCTGCCGTTTTTCAAGATACCGTGGATCAGGAGACCCTCAAGAAGATTTCAGCCTACACCATCGATTCTGATCATTTTCATATGGGGGCCTCTTTGATTCATCAGGCGTTCTACCTGGTTGTCTTGCTCTCGGGTTTCCTGCCTTGGCTCATGAAGGCCATCCGATCTTGGGGATTTGGGTTGATTGTTGAGGGCCTGATTTTTTTTGCTATCCTCTCGCTCTTGGCAAACCTGTCTCACATCCCCTTCGGTCTTTACGATACCTTTGTTATTGAAGAACGATATGGATTCAATCGAATGACGCTGCGGATGTGGATCTTAGACTTTTTAAAAAGTACGGTCATTCTTTTCCTCTTAGGAGGTCTGATCCTCTGGCTCTTGCTAACCTTGGTGATTCATGGCGGAGGGGCTTGGTGGGTATGGGCATGGATGCTGGTCGGGGGGTTTGAATTGATGATGTTATGGCTCTACCCAGTGGTCATTGCGCCTCTATTTAACAAATTTGAACCGATCCAGAATTTAGGATTAGTGGAGCGCATCAGAAATTTGATGGAAAAGGTGGGACTCCGAGTCAAAGCCGTCCTCAAGATGGATGCGGGGAAGCGCAGCAAACATACCAACGCCTATTTTACCGGCATCGGCAAGACAAAACGGATCGTCCTCTTTGATACTTTGTTACAATCTCACCCCGAAGAGGAAATTATTTCTGTCTTGGCCCATGAAGTAGGCCATTGGAAGAAAAGACATGTGCTTAAACAGATCATTCTTCTTGAGATTTTGTCTTTTGCCGCCTTTTATATCGTGGACAGTTTGTTGAACTGGCCGCTGCTTTACCAGACCTTTGGGTTTACGCAGCCCACGGTTTATGTTGGAATATTTTTGATCGGAGCCCTTCTTAGCCCCCTTGGCTACTTTGCTCAACCGTTGGAAGCGGCCATTTCCAGAAGGTTTGAATGTGAAGCAGACGATTTCGTATTGGAGTTGACGAAAACAACAGTACCGATGTGTAATGCACTCAAACGATTGGCCTCAGACAACTTAGCCAATTTGATTCCCCATCCTCTTTATGCATGGTTTTACTATTCCCATCCTCCTTTGGTCGAACGAATTGAAAGGCTGAGTACTGATCAGCAAACCACTAGGTGAGGAATAGATGTCATTCCCGCGCACGCGGGAATCCAGAAAAAAGCAACCCTATAGATTCCTGCTTCCGCAGGAATGACAAAAAAGATATTTGAGAAAGGGGAGATAAACATGGATCTCAGAGTATTTGAAAAGATGAACCCATCAGAGATCAAGAGTTACCTTCAATTCTTACTTTGGCATTACCGGGTGATGGATGCCTTCTGGTTTCTATATGTGACGGAGAAGTTCGATCAGCCCACGGCCGAACGACTCAACGAGCAGGTTTGGGGCCGAGTAGCAGGAATGGCTGCTAAAGACCTGATCAGTCGGTACGATATTGTAGAGAAGGGGCTTCGGGGGTTTATCAAAGCTCTGAGGTATTTCCCATGGATGATTTTGGTGGGTTATGAGATTGAAGAGAAGGAAAACGAAGTGATCATTACCGTCCCCAGTTGCCCGACCCAGGAGGCTCGCCTTAAACGAGGTTTGGAAGAGTTTGTATGTAAAGAGATGCACCGGAGTGAGTTTGAGAGCTTTGCTCATGAGATTGATGAGCGTATCGATGTCGAGTGCTTATTCGCCCCACCGGATCCCCATCCAAAAAATCTGTTTTGTAAGTGGAGATTTACGCTAAGAAAATAAGGGGGATTCTTATGTTAAGTCGTCTTTCCTCTGAAATACAGAAAGACCTACTGATCAAAGGCTGGATGTCACACGATGCCAGATGGTTTATGGCTGTGGCAGAACATTTTGGTATCGAACATGCCAATCGATTAAATCAAAAAGTAGCGAGGGAATTGGGCCGGGTGGAGATGAAACGGTTCATGAAAGCTTTAGATTTGTCACCGTCAAGGAATATGGAAGAATACCTGAATCTTAAGAAAGCAGCTCTTTCGATGTTTGGGCCTGATTTGGTCGACTATGAAATAAAAATTCTTGACCATCAAACGTATGAAATGCATCTAACAAGATGTTTTGCCAACGAAAATATTGTGAAGGCTGGCATAAAAGATCAATATGAATGCGGCATCTTTTCAAGGCTTCAAGGCTGGATCGATGCCCAGGGGCTGGAGCATGAACTGGCCCCGCCCTTGGGTAAATGCATGAAGGTTCTTGGTAAGGAATGCTGTTATGCAGTGAAACTTCGGTTTGCCTAGCCAAAATAGGAGGAAGATATGAACGGAGTGAGCCGGTCGATCTTCTATTTTAACGAGCCAGGGATTGACAATACAGAAAAGGTTATCGAGATTGTTTACAAACGATTGAAGGAGGGAGACATTCGGAGTGTTGTTGTGGCAAGCTCCAGTGGAGCCACAGGTCTTAAGTTTGCCAAGGAGATGGCCCGTGAGACAAACCTGGTGATCGTGAGTACCCATCCGGGCTACTCTACACCCGGAGTCTGGAACTTTGACCTGAACATTTCGAAAGAGTTAGAGTCCATGGAATGTAAGGTGGTGAAACAAAGCCATATTCTTTCTGGCCTTGAACGATCCATCAGTAATAAATTTTCTGGAGCTTCTCATACGGAGGTGCTTGCAGAAGCCCTGAGATCTCTTCTGGGTGTTGGATTGAAGGTGGCAATTGAGTGTGCCATTATGGCTGCCGATAGCGGTGCCATTCCCATTGATAAGACCATAGCAGTTGGAGGAACCTCAACCCAAAAGGGGAGGGGGGCGGATTGTGCCATCGTTGTATGGCCCTGTCACTTTAACAACTTCTTCGACTTTCGGGTTCTCGAGATTCTCGCTAAACCCTTCAGACGGGATACGAAAAGAGAAGGTTGAGGTTAAGAGTTAAGGCTGAGAAAGGACCTGAACCTTAACCTCGGTCCCTGGCTACTTCAATAGGAGGTAATCAAATGCCTGAACATCCACTAAAGATTTTTGAGAAGATCGATCCAGAACTTCTAAAACGTGTTGGAGACGCCAATGCCTTCGCGTTAGCTGACGGGGCTTTACCCAGGAAGATTAAATTCCTCATCGCCATGGCATTGGATGCAGCCCACGGAACGGTTGAAGGGACAAAATCCTTAGCTGAGCAGGCAATGAAGGCAGGTGCTACCAGAGAGGAGATCGTAGAAACAATAAAAGTGGCCCAATTCATCAGCGGGGTAGGGAGCGTCTACGTAGCCGCCCACGCCCTAAAGGAATTGTTTTAAACCGGGCCTATAGATATAGGATCGCTTTAGACATCCCGAACGAGATTTTACCTGCCAGAAACTGCTGTATAGGGTCTTACCTTACAGTTACACCTACCTATACGTAACAAAATTGATTGACCGTTAGAACGGCTAAGGGTCATTATCTATTCTGCTTTTTCTTGAAAAAGAAAAGGAGGAGATATGACCAGCGTAGAGCCGATCACCAACGAGTCAGTCAGAAGTGAAAGCGAAGAACCACGTGAGCAGCATCTTACACAAACCCCGATCGACCATATCCTCCAGAAGCTCTCTGTCATGGAGCTTCCTGCCAAGGAGCACTTCGAGTGCTACATGCGCCACAAGTGGCGCCTGAACCACAAGCCGAGGACCCTCCAGAGTTCCTTTACGTCAGTCATGCTCTTCCTGGACTTTTATGGGAAGTCGGGTAAGAGAGAGCTCGGGGAGATGGAACGGGTTGACCTGGAAGGCTTCATCGAGCAGGAGCAGGACCGGGGATTACGTATCTCTACGGTGCGGACGAGGCTTGCCTGCATTATCGCTTTTCTGCATTTTCTTATGGAGCAGGAGGTCATCCCTGGGTCCCTTCTTAAACGAAGCATCAAGCTGAAGCTCCCGGACGTCCTGCCTCGGGCCATGAACCCTGCCGATGTGAGAAAGCTTCTCTGTGTGATTGAGGACATCCGGGACCGGGCCCTGTTTCTTCTACTTTTACGGACAGGGATACGGATCGGCGAGGCCTTGGGACTTAGGTTGAACGATCTTGATATCCGAGACAGAAAGGTTCATCTCTTCGAGGGAGAGAAGAACAGCATGGGGAGGGTGGTCTATCTGAGCGATGATGCCCTCTTCGCGATCAAACTCTGGCTTAGGCGAAGGGACAAGAACAAGGAGTTCGTCTTTTACGGCCAGAGCAACGGGCATCTCTGTTACAGTACCGGCAGGGGCCTTTTCGTAAAATACCTCAAGAAGGCAGGGCTCGATCAGAAGGGCTACACGGTGCATTGTCTTCGCCACACGTTCGCCTCCGAGCTTCTCAACGCCGGGATGCGTCTGGAATGTCTCCAGCAGCTCCTGGGTCATCAGGATATCGAGGTGACCCGCCGCTACGCCCGGCTCACTGACAGAACCCGTGAGCAAGAGTACTTCCGGGCCATGGCCCTTATCGAAAAAGGAGGGATCGATGGAGAGTACTGAGCTGCTCCGGTACCGGAGAGCTTTGAAGAGAAAAAACTACTCGGCCCATACGGTGAAGACCTACGTGAACATCCTCGATCAGTTCATAAGATGGCTTACAGTGCCTCTTTCTGAGGTGACCCGCAAGGAGATAGGAGCTTATGTAGATCATCTTCTCCGAAAGAGACGAACGCCGAAGACGATCACGTGCCACCTGCAAACGATCCGCCTCTTCTTCGACTATCTCATAAATGAGGAGGGCAGATCGATGGTCAACCCTGTCAGCCGGATCTCGCTCCGTCTGCCTAAACCGCTGCCTCGGCACCTGAAGGACGACCAGGTCAAGGAGCTCTTTGGTGTCATCACGGATCTGAGAGACCGGGCCATGTTTATGTTGATGCTCCGCTGTGGCCTTCGGGTCCAGGAGGTTGCTGAGCTGACCGTAGATGCGGTAGAGTACGGGAGAAGACAGATCTTTGTCTTCCATGGAAAAGGAGCTAAGGATAGGGTGGTCTACATGAGTGAAGATGCCCGCTCGGCTCTTTTGGCGTACCTGGCGAAACGATCATCGAAAGCGAGAAGATTGTTCCTGGTGCAGAAGGGACCGATGAGGGGGAAACCCCTATCGGTGCGAGGCATCCAGAAGAGGATCGAATACTATGCGCGGGAGAGCGGGCTGAACGTCTCGTGTCATCGGCTTCGCCACACCATGGCCACGCAGCTTCTCAATGCCGATGCTAACCTTGCTACCATCCAGGATCTTCTGGGGCATGGCCAGATTACCACAACCCAGCGCTACTGCCGGGTAGCGAACCTCAAGGTTCAACGAGACTACTACAAGGCTATGCAGATAGTTCTGCAAAGGACGCAGGCACAAGAAGAGGACGAAGACGAAGGGGACAACATGGATCTCCCAGAATTATCTTGACAGGGAGTACGGAAAAAGGATAATGGAAAACAACACATAACTAATTAATATCAAAAGAAAAAGCAGAATTTGTTACGTATAGCACCTACAAATGCTTGCGCGAGTGTGATCCTTGAGGGCGAGGATTACGGTTCGAAAGTGAGCATTAACGACTGAAATCAGCGGGGCGGGCTAACCCGCATCCGGTGGAGTGAAATGTTAAGCATTGGAGAACAAAGTATTCGCCGTCTACTTGAATTCGAAAGATATGCTGACAGACGGTGGGACGCTTATATCCACACTGAACCCCTTCACCCTAACGTAAGGATTGGTTTCATATATATCCCTGAATTCTTTAACTGAGGCCACTATTTTCTCGTACACACGATCAGTAAGTGACTTGTCTGGCGGAACGGTGCTTATAGG
>Ga0315279_10009263_pt1 | contig 11778 bp, 9 predicted proteins | sample YL17G06_20_MG_FD_203694 | JGI IMG/M metagenome (GOLD analysis project Ga0315279, IMG submission 203694) | Sediment microbial communities from Yellowstone Lake, YNP, Wyoming, USA - YL17G06_20 | ecosystem: Environmental > Aquatic > Freshwater > Lake > Sediment | place: USA: Wyoming | collected...
AGCCTGACCCCCAACCCCGATTACACGCTCGTGATCGTGGGAGTGGTGGCCATTCTGGCGATCGTGGGCATTGCGCTGTACATGTTCCGCTTCCGCAAGAAGTAGGGCCGATCGAACGCAGGGCGCTGCAAAGCGCTCAGACAAACCTTTTAACCATTTCTTATTTTTCTAACGAACAGCGAAGCCTCTGTTCCTTGATTACTCACTGGCAGCGCACCAGGGTTCCGTTCAATGGGTTTGATTCAGCGAATGCCTTGGAAATAGCCCGGACCAAGCACCTCGTCCTGCAGCTTGAAGGAGAAGTCCTCCGCTCGCTTCATGAAGCCAGGATCGAACTTGGATCTGGTGAATCTATCGAAGTCCATCGCCAGTTCCATGTCCTCCTCCAAGGTCAGCAACTCCTCGATCTCGGGGAACGCCTTGTTCTCCTCGTGGCTGATGTGTTGGGTCATGTGCTCAACCATTTCCTTGGCTAGCGGTCTGAATTTCTCCTCATCGAAATGCCTGTCGGCCGTGACCTGTTTCTTCATCTTGATTATGAGCAGGCGCGCCTTCTTGTGGTCGGCCAGAAGGGCATCGATCTCTGCCTTCATGTCCTTCTTGTCCCGCACCGCCGCGGGGAAGATGAAGGTCTCCTCCTTGGCATGATGGAACTGGTCCACGAACTCGTCCAAGAACTGCACTATCTTCTGCAGGTGCTTGCGGTCATTGGCCAGTTCCTTCTTCTTGATCATCTCCCCAAGGACGTCGATGACCTGTCGGATTATCCCGTGGTCGTATTGGAGCAGGGTGATTACAACGCGCATGTAGGAGGGATTTGGTGCCAATAGGTATGTATTTCTTTTGGAGGTCCGCGTTCGTTCCCGCCTCGCCGTAGAAGGTCTTATAACTCTTCGACGGTGTAAAAACCGCAGACGGAGGGAGAGAATGGAGGACCATCTGGACTTCACCATCGATCTGGCCCGGTCATTGGGAGCCAGCTACGTGGAGGCAAGGTATCAGTCGGACTATTCCGAGTCGAACTTCTTGAAGAACGGCGTGCCGGAGGTGGCCTCTTTCGAGACCAAGAAGGGCATCGCGGTGCGAGTCATAGCCAATGGGGGCTTGGGCTTCGGTTCCACGAACCAAATGACGAAGAAGGACCTGCGTGCGCTGGTGAAGCGCGTGGTGTCCCTGGCCAAGGAATCGGCGCGGTTGCGCAAGGAACCGATCCATTTCGCCGGCACCGACCCGGTCCAAGGCAAGTTCGAGGCCAGACTCCGAGTCAACTTCGAGGACATCGGGTTGGAGAGCCGCGTATTATTCCTTCAGGAAGCGGACGAGCTAGCCGTCAAGGCGGCGGAGACAGAGGGCATCAAGCTGGTCGGCCGCTACCTCTCATTGGATACATGGACCACCGAGAAGATCATCATGACCTCGGAGGGGGCAAAGGTCTACAGCAAGGTGCCGCGCGTGGCACTGGACGCGTTCCTGAGCGCTTATGCCGAGCAGAAGGGGGTCATGCAGCGCATGATCAACCTGGGCGAGTCCTGCGGCTGGGAGAGCGCGGAGAGATGGGACGTTCCCCAACTCCTGCAGGCGGAGGTCACCGACCTGGCCAAGGTGCTACTGAAATCCGAGGCGATGAAGGAGGAGACGAGCGATCTTATCCTGGGTCCAGAGGTGGTCGGTATCGTTTCACACGAATCATGCGGGCATCCCGCCGAGGCCGACCGGATGTTAGGGCGGGAAGCGGCCCAAGCAGGGGAGACCTATCTGCAGCGCGATTCGCTCGGACTGAAGGTCGGGTCAGAGGTGGTCAACGTGGTCGACGACCCCACCATCCCCCGGTCCTTCGGTTATTATCCTTTCGATGATGAGGGAATCAGGAGCCGAAAGCGCTATCTGATGAAGGAGGGCAGGATATCCGAGCTGCTGCACAACCGGGAGACGGCGCACTGCTTCAACACCGTGAGCAACGGCTCCAGCCGTTCGGTGGCCTTCAACCGGGAGCCGATCGTGCGCATGGCCAACACCTACGTGGAGCCGGGAGAGCTCAGCTTCGACGAGCTCATCGAGGGGGTGCGCTTCGGCGTGTACCTCAAGAACTTCAATGAGTGGAACATCGATGACCGCCGCTTCAACCAGCGGTATGTGGGCCTGGAAGCGTACCGCATCGAGGACGGCGAGCTGAGGCAAAGGATCCGTAACCCGGTGCTGGAGATCACCACCCCCGCGCTCTGGTCGGCGATCGATGCGGTGGGCAAGGACCTTAGATTCTCCGCGGCCTACTGCGGGAAGGGCGACCCGATGCAGGGCATCCCGGTCTGGACCGGGGGTCCGCACGTGCGCCTGCGCAATGTCCGTCTGGGGGGATCGACATGAGGGCGGAGGACATCTGTCAAACGGTGCTTCGGACCTGCCACGCGGCGGGCGTGAGCGATGCGGTGGTGGCCGTGACGCAATCGGAGAGCACCATGATACGCATCTCCAACGACCAGATCACGGTCGGCGATGCGCTCAAGGAGATCTCGGCCCTCCTCTTCATCTCCGACAACGGCCGGAAAGCGGGCACCACCGTGGTGGACCTTTCCAAGAAGGGCATATCATCTGCGGCCAAGAAGCTGGTGGAGGCGGCCAAGAAGGGTCCGGGCGGAGGCCTCTATGCGCCCTTACCCAAGGGTCCCTTCCACTACGACCAGAGGCTATTGGAGAGCGAATCCATTCCCATTGATCCCAAGCGGACGGTGGCCTGGGCCGATGAGGCGGTCAAGAAGGCGAAGGAGCAAGGGGCGACGCGCGTGGCCGGCTCGCTCACGGCAGAGAACGGCAGGGTCACGCTGCAGACCAGCGGAGGGGCCTTTGGCGTGTCGAAAAGAGGGGGGTTGGAGCTTTCGCTGCGGGCGTTCAATGGCCAGGGCGGATCGGGACACTCGGTCTCGGTCACGGGCATCGAGAAGGAATTCCAGCCTGGACAGGCGGGAGAGGAGGCCGGTCGCTTGGCGGCCATGGCCGGCGAGCCGGAGAAGGGAGAACCGGGGGAGTACACCGCTCTTCTCGGTCCGATGACCTTCGCCAATCTGGCCAACCAGGCGGGGAAGATGGCATCCGCTTTCTTCGTCGATTCGGGGATCTCCTTCCTGACGGACAAGCTGGGCAAGAAGGTGGCCTCGGAGGTGTTCAGTTTGAGCGATGACCCGACCAAGGCGGGCGGCTACGGGGCTGCGGCCTTCGATCTGGAAGGCCTCCCGACCAGACGCACGGCCATCATCGAGAAAGGGGTGCTGGCCTCCTACCTGCACAACAGCGCCACGGCCAAGAAGTTCGGGGTGGAGAGCACCTCCAACGCTGGTCTGGTGGCACCGCACGCCTTCAACCTGGAGATCGGCCCGGGGGAGAGCGCCTTCGAGGAGCTGGTTTCCTCCATCGACAACGGCATCTTTGTGAGCAACGATTGGTACCTGCGATACCAGAGCCAAAGGACGGCAGATTTCTCCACCATCCCCAGGGACGCGACGCTCACCATCGAGAATGGAAAGCTGGCGAGGTCGATCAAGGAGCTGCGCATCAGCGACAACCTCCTGCGCATGCTGAGCGGCGTCACATCGCTGTCCAAAGAAAGGAAGCTGATCAAGTGGTGGGAGGTGGAAACGCCGACCCTGGCCCCCTACGCGGTCATCGAGAAGGTGAAGTTCACGCGCTCGCGGATGTGAGATCGAAGGCCAGAAAAAACTCTAGCGACTCTGGGATAGGACCTTCTCCAGGTAGAAGAGCAGGCCGTGCACGGCTGCCGAGCGCTCCGCTGCCTGACCCTCCGCCTCCTTCAGCGCCTTGGGGTCCTTATTGGACCTTGCCATTTCCTTAGGCCTCTCAATGAGATAGGTTTCCAGCCCGCGCAGCGTTGGCATGCGCTCCGTTATCGTGGCCAATAGCTCAGGCGACAAAGCTGCTCTTGACTCTCGCAGCGGCTCCAGCGCCTTGGCCAGCTGGGCCACTTCCTCTCTCAGTTCCTCGGGCAGCCTCCCGGTCTTGTCCCGGAATTCGCTCCTGGCCACTGGCCTGACCACTGCGGGCAGGCGCACCATCTCCGTTTGGATGGCGGTCAGCATCTCCACGACCGTCCTGCCCGCAAGAACCGCCGCTCCGGCGTTGATCTCCGGCTGGATATCCTTGGCGCTCCTGATCTGGCTCGAAGGGACAGCGGCCTTCTCCTCGCTCTTCCTTTCCATCTCCATCTCCCCGGTCTCCTGTTTCGTCTCCGCTCCCCTGTCTTCCTTCCTCTTTGCGGTCGGCAGGACCTCTTCCAAGCTCCCGCTCCGGAACCCTTCCAGGTCCAGCGAGACATAGGTGAAACCTGAGGCTTTTAGCGCCATTATTATTTCGGCGCGCTTGCTCAGGATAAGGCCGAACAGGTCAGTGGGGACCTCGATCCTGGCCACGGTCCCGTGCGCCCTCACCCGCAGCTGCTTGGCTCCAAGGGCGCGCAGGGCGTCTTCGGCCCTCTTCACCCGTTCGAGCTTCTCCTTGGTGATCTCCTCGTTGAAGGGGATCCTGCTGGCCAGGCACGCGTTGGAGGGCTTCTCCGCCGTCCTCAGCCCCAGCTTTCCGGAGATCTCCCGGACCTCCTCCTTGGTCAGACCGGCCTCGGCCAAGGGGCTGCGGATGCCCAGTTCCTTGAGCGCCTTCAAGCCAGCGCGGCCGGAACGCATGTCGTCCGCGTTGGTGCCATCGGCCACGAAGCCGATGCCCTTCGATGCGGCCAGGTCCTTGAACTCCTTGAACAGCACTTTCTTGCAATGATAGCACCGGTCCACTGGATTCTTGTGGAAGCACTCGTCCTCCATCTCTGAGGTGTGGATGAGCACATGCTCCGTCCCCATGGCGCGGGCGATCTCCTCGGCCTCATCCCTCTCCCAATCAGCCATGGTCTCAGAGACGCTGGTGACGGCGATCGCCCGCTCGCCCAGCACATCCTTGGCCACTTTCAGCAGTAGGGTGCTGTCCACTCCCCCGGAGAACGCCACCAGCACCGAGCCCATTTCCCCGAACAGGGCTCTCAAACGCTCCAATTTGTCCGTTGCCGCGCTCACGAGCACTTCATTCGCGCCAATGATAAATATTATTCCGAAGGAGCGTGTATGGGAGATGGTCTTCCTCTTCAGGGAGGCGCCCCAAGGATCTGAACTCATGAACATCAGGGATGTGCTGGAGCAATTCAGGAGCGGAGAGATCGACGAGGACAAGGCGGAGCGACTGCTCCGGCTCGATTTCATCGAAAGGATCGGCGACCACGCGGTCTTCGATCACTCGCGAGAGGCAAGGAAGGGCATACCTGAGATCATCTTCGGAGAGAGCAAGACGCCGGAGCAAGTGGCCGACATCGTGGCCAAGGTCCTTGAGGACCGCGAGGCGGTGCTGGTCTCTAGGGCCTCGGCCTCCCACTACCAGGCGGTGATCAAGGCGGTCGGCAAGAAAGGTGTGGTTTACGACGAATGCTCCAGAGTGATCGCGGTGGACAAGGCCAAGGGCAGGAGGAAGAAGGGCAAGATCGGCATCCTGGCCGCAGGCACCTCCGATATGGCCGTGGCCTCGGAGGCGAAGGTGGTGGCCGAGCTCATGGGCTGCGAGGTTTTCCTCGCTTGCGATGTGGGCGTGGCGGCCTTCCATCGCTTCCTCGATCCCCTGAAGGAGATGATCGAGCAGGACGTGGACGCGCTGGTGGTGGTGGCGGGCATGGAAGGAGCTCTTCCGACCGTCGTATCGAGCTTCGCCCATGTCCCGGTGATCGGCGTCCCCACATCGGTAGGCTATGGGTTCGGAGGGAAGGGGGAGGCGGCGCTGCTGGGCATGCTGCAGACCTGCTCACCTGGGCTGGTGGTGGTCAACATCGATAACGGGATCGGTGCCGGAGCCGCAGCCGCCCTGATAAGCAGGAGATGCCGCAGATTCTCCGTGGCCAAACAGGAGTGAGCGAGTGCCTTTCGCCGGGTGGATCTCATGATGAGCACGAACGAGGGCGCGCCCTTCATGATCAGGCCGATGCTGGCAGAGGACATCGAGGATGTGCGTCGGGTCGGGCAGATCACCTGGTCGGAGGTGGCCAGCCGCGAAACGGGCAAGAGGATCCGCTACCCAGTGCGACCGCGCAAGGTCATCGAGGCCTATTCCTGGTCCGACCCGCAGGGCTGCCTGGTAGCGGAAAAGGAGGGGGAGATCGTCGGCTCCATCTTCTCGCACGTCTGGGGGAGAGTGGGCTGGATCGGGCCTTTCGAGGTGCTGCCCGAGCTTCAGAGCAAGGGGGTGGGCAAAGCCCTGTTCGCGGCCGCGGAAGGGCATCTGCTGCTCCGGGGATGCGCCATCACGGGCCTGGAGACCATGACCCACGTCCCCCGGAACGTACAATTCTATATGCGTGCGGGTTATGCCCCGGGAGATCTGGCTTTGATATCGACCAAGGCCCTCGGCCCGGCCGCTGGATCCGACCATTTGGAGGGGGTGGGGAGGGGCGAGTTGGACGAGCTGCTTGCTTGGTCGAAGACGGTGTCCTCGGCCATCAACCCCTATCTGGATTACTCAAGCGAGATCGTCATGGCCCTTGAGAAGGACCTGGGTCCGGTCTTCGTGCTGAGAAAGGAAGCCCGCATCAAGGCATTGGCAGTGGTCCACGCCTACCATCCCTTGGCGGAGGCGGACCACTCCTCTGTGCGTTTGCTCCTCATGCCCCCTAACGATAATGATGAGGGTGCCTTCCGCGAGCTGATGGCGGGGATCGAGCACCGCATGTTCGAGATGGGCCGTCGCCGGCTCTTCGCTCGTTTCCAGAGCTCAAAGGTCCAGATGTTCAATCTATTGGCGGACCTTGATTACAAGGTGGAGGGTGCCAACGTGAGGATGAGCAAGCCCCGGGACTACGCGGAGAAAGGCGAGTTCAACATGGCCGCCTGGGCCGGATGAAACACTTTCGAAGGAGCGTTGGCAAAGGTCAAATACCTCGCTTCTGGTAGGAAGGACCAGGCGGTAGGTTGGAAGCAGCCAATATCAAGGAGCTCCTATCCGACAAGGACGTTTTCTCCATGCCCAATCAGGGCAACAGCCCGTGCTCCATCTGCAAGGGTTCCAGGAACCTGTGCGGGAAACCGATCTGCCCCCTCATGGTCAAGTTCTACTCCCAGCAGAAGACCATGAAGCTCATCGACGCCCTAGATATGGCGGGCAGCAGTCCTCCCGGGGTTTTCATCGGCAGGTATGGCTATCCGAAGGTGGACATAGGACCATTGGTGCCCCCCGAGCACGGGGACACCGAGGTCATGGACACTCCGGAGCAATGGATGGGCAAGAGCATCCAGGAGATCACGGATTTCCGTTTCAGGCTGGTGCGGGGCAAGTTCAGGGTGAGCGTGAAGGAGTTCCAGAACAGCGGCCGCATCATGGACTACACCAGGGAGCTGGCGCTGGCCAAGAACCCCTTGGACGTGGAGGTCAGCTTCGCCAAACGGCCCTCGGGCAAGATCGTCATGGACGATGAGATCCAGCCGTTCGGACCATCAGGCCGCCTCACCTCCTTGACGATCGGCAATCCGAAGTACGATCACAAGGTGGAGAAGGCTTACAACGACACCGACCTAAGAGCGGTGGAGGCGGTGCGATCCCTGTACAAGGAAGGGGTCCTGATCTCCAAGATCCAGAAGGCCTTCAGCGTGGGAGCGTTCGGCATCGGCAAGAACCGCAAGCTGGTGCCGACCCGGTGGAGCATCACCGCGGTGGACGACATGCTGGGCAAGACGCTCCTGGAGAGGACCAAGACCTATCCCCTCATCAACGAGTTCAGGGTCTATGACTGGGACCAGCTCGACAACCGCTGGAGCGTGATCTTCATGCCCACCTCCTGGCGGTACGAGCTGGTCGAAGCCTGGTATCCCAACACTGCGTGGAACCCCATGGGGAAGCAGATAGACATCATCTCCAGCCACGAGTTCTATGAGGGACGGAGGGAATACGCCGAGATCGGCGGGTGCTACTACGCCGCCAGGTTGGCGGTGAACGAGCTGTTGGCGCAGGAGCGGAGGCAAGCGGGGGTCTTCATTCTCAGGGAAGCTCACCCCGGCTACATCATGCCGGTGGGTGTCTGGAACGTGCGTGAGAACGTGAGGCAGGCGCTCCGCCAGAAACCGTCCAAGTACGACAGCATGGAAGAGGTGCTGGGCCACATAGGCAGAAGGATGGAGATCCCGTTGGGGAGATGGGTCCGGACCAGCGCCATCCTCAAGGATTATCTGACCCAAAGGAGGCTGGATGATTTCACCTGACCTCGACTCCTTCTTCAGCGAGGAGAAGAGAGAGCTGCCCGACAACGTCCGCCCGGTCCAATGCCGCTCCGCCCTGTCCCGGTCCAGACTGCCGGGGTTGGAGTTCGCCCTTAACCCTTACATCGGCTGCGAGCACGCCTGCGCCTACTGCTACGCCCCTTACGTGATGAATAGGGATCCGCGCGCGTGGGGCGGACCGATAGAGGCCAAGATGAACATCCCCGCCCTGCTCGCTAAAGAGGTGGATAGGGTACGAGGGACGGTAGGCGTCGGCACGGTAACGGACCCCTATCAGCCAGCGGAAAGGCAGCTGGAGCTCACCCACAAGTGCCTGGTGATACTCTCCCGGAAGAAGATACCGATAAGCATCCACACGAAGTCCGACCTCATCCTCAGGGACATGGAATTGATACGTGGAGGCCGAGAGGCGGAGGTCGGGATCACCGTGACCACCGTGAACGAGGGGGTGGCGCAGCAATGGGAGCCGCGCTCGCCCTCGCCGTTCCGGAGACTGAAGGCGGTAGAGTCGCTGGTGAAGGAAGGCGTCGACACCTACGTGCTGGTCGGCCCGATCGTCCCGCTAGTGACCGACAAGGATGTGGGGACCTTCGCGGATGCGATCGCCATGACGGGGGTGCGCAGAGTGATGCTCGACAAGCTCCGCCTGCGGCCGGGCATGCTGGAGAGGCTCGGCCAAATGGACCTCTTCGGATGCGAGGACTGGTCAAGGTTCCAGAAGGCCGCTCGGTCATCCGAATATGCCATGCAAGCGACCCTCGAGCTCGAGGCGGCCTTCAAGGCGCGCTCGATAAAGGTGGAGCACGCTTTCTGACTGAACCAACGAACGCAACGCAGATTATTAGTGCCGCACATTCAGGGGCATGAAGGTCACCTCGGTGGACCCGCGGTCGGGCGAGATGGTGGCAGAGTTCCGCTCCTCCACTGCGAAGGAGGTCAAAGAGGCGGTCCAGCGCGCCAGGGTGGCGCAGAGGGGCTGGGGCTCGAGCGGGAACCGCGAGGTCCGGGTGGCGGCCATCGAGGCCATGGAGAAGGTCTTCGCCCGAGAACGGGAATCGATGGTCGACTGCATCGCCAGGGAGGTCGGTTTCCCCCGCTCGGACATCGCCGCCTCTTACAACAGCGCCTTGCGCGGCATCGCCTATTATGTCGAACGTTACCGCTCGATGGTCGACCGGGACTTTCCACTGGACCAAACCCTCTGGCCGAACACGGAGGCGCGGATCGTGTTCGAGCCGCAGGGCGTCATCGGTCACATAGGCATCTGGAACTTCCCGTTCTGGCAAACGATGATCACGGCAATCCCCGCTCTGCTCGTCGGCAATGCCATCGTTTTCAAGCCCTCCGAGCAGGTCACCATGACCGGGCTGCGCATCGCCGAGCTGATGCACGAGTGCGGGGTGCCGCGGGACGTCTACATCCCGCTGATCGGGGGTGCATACGTGGGCAGGCAACTGGTCCGGTCCGATTGCGATATGCTGGCCTTCACAGGAGGGATGGCGGCCGGCAATTGGATCGCGAACCACGCGGGGGTGAGGCCCTTGTTGCTGGAGCTCTCCGGCAACGATGCTGCCGTGGTGTGCGGCGATGCCGATTTGGAACAGGCCGCCATGGGGATAGCCACAGGCACCTTCGCTCGCGCCGGGCAGGTCTGCATCCGCATCAAGCGCGTGTACGTGGAGGAATCCGTGGCAGAGGCGTTCATCCAAGGCTTGGTGGCGGTAACCCAGCGCATCAATGTCAAGGAGCGCATAGGCCCCCTCATCCGCGAGGAGGCCAGGCAGGAGGTGGATCGGGTGGTCATTGAGGCAGTAGACCAAGGCTCGAGGCTGCTCCTAGGAGGCAAGAGGATACCGGGCCCAGGGTTCTTCTACGAGCCGACCATCCTGCAGGTGTTCGATGACAGGTTGGAGGTCATCAGGGAGGAGACCTTCGGCCCGGTGTGTTCGGTGCGGGTGGTGAAGGACGCAGGGGAGGCCATCGACCTGGCCAACTCCTCCCGGTACGGGCTAGGCGCCACCATTTGGACCCAGGATATGGACAACGCGCAGCGCATCGCCTCCCGGCTTGAGGTCGGCAATGTTTGGATCAATGAATGGGGGCGCACCCTGGCCTGCGGCGAGTACTTCCAGGGATGCAAGCGCTCCGGCATCGCCAGCGCATCAGAGCGCCTCATGCTCTTCATGAAGAAGAAAACGGTCATCACGCATCGGACGAGCGAGCCGAGGCCTTCGTGGCACAAGTGAACCCCGTGAGATCAACAGGCTTTTAAGCCCCCGTTTATAAGCATGCCAGCGGATTCCGGTATCCCATATGTATATATAGAAGCACAGAAATACCGGGGCAAAGGTGGTTCATAATGGCTTACGGCATGGGAAACCAACAACCCATCATCGTGCTCAGGGAGGGCACGGAGAGGTCGAAGAACCGAGAAGCGCAGTCCAACAACATTGCCGCGGCTCGGGCCGTTGCTGATGCAGTGCGTTCCACACTCGGACCGAAGGGCATGGACAAGATGCTCGTCGATTCCTTGGGCGACGTGGTCATCACCAACGACGGTGTCACGATTTTGAAGGAGATCGACATTCAGCACCCGGCGGCCAAGATGGTCGTCGAGGTCGCCAAGACCCAGGACAACGAGTGCGGCGATGGCACGACCTCAGCGGTCATCATCGCAGGCGAGCTCCTGAAGAAGGCCGAGGGTCTGATCGAGCAGAACATCCACCCCACCATCCTGGCCAACGGCTACCGGATGGCAGCGGCCAAATCCATCGAGATCCTGGAGACCATCGCCATCAAGGTCACCCCCAACGACGAAGAGATGCTCAGGACCATCGCCCGGACGGCGATGACTGGCAAGAGCATCGGCGGACAGAGGGACTTCCTGGCCGAGATCGCCGTGAAGGCGATCAAGGCGGTAGCGGAGAAGAACGACGGCAAGTGGACCGTCGACGTTGACAACGTCAAGGTGGAAAAGAAGACTGGCGGCTCCATCGCCGACACCAACATCATCGAGGGTATCGTGGTGGACAAGGAGCGCGTGCACCCAAGGATGCCGAAGCAGGTGAAGAACGCCAAGATCGCCCTGCTCTCCGCCGCCCTGGAGATCAGGAAGACGGAGGTCGAGGCCAAGATCCAGATCCGCGACCCCGCTTCCATGCAGCGCTTCCTCGATGAGGAAGAGAGCACCCTCAAGGACATGGTGGACAAGCTGAAGCAGGCGGGCGCGACCGTCGTCTTCTGCCAGAAAGGCATCGACGACCTGGTGCAGCACTACCTGGCCAAGCAGAACATCTACGCCGCCAGGCGCCTCAAGGAGAGCGACCTGGAGAAGCTGGCCAAGGCCACCGGCGGAAAGGTGGTCGGTAACATCATGGAGATAGAGGCCGATGACCTGGGATGCGCGGCCATCGTGGAGGAGAAGAAGATCGGTGAGGACAACATGACCTTCATCACTGGCTGCAAGAACCCGAAG
>Ga0315279_10009265_pt1 | contig 11776 bp, 7 predicted proteins | sample YL17G06_20_MG_FD_203694 | JGI IMG/M metagenome (GOLD analysis project Ga0315279, IMG submission 203694) | Sediment microbial communities from Yellowstone Lake, YNP, Wyoming, USA - YL17G06_20 | ecosystem: Environmental > Aquatic > Freshwater > Lake > Sediment | place: USA: Wyoming | collected...
CCTGAGCCTTCGCTCGACGCGTTGGTTCTCACGCCCTCAGATCCCACCACGCGACGTCCGAACGTCCGAAGGTCAATCCCAAAGGACGAGGGACGGAGGGTCAAGGACTACGTCTATAAGGGTCCGACGGTGAAGCGGGGCAGTGAGCCAGGAGAAAAGAGGTCGTGGGGCGGCTGGCCAGACGTCGTAGTTAACATAAGATACGTTATGCGACTCAAGTGAAAATACCAGGAAACTCCCCCGGTGAAGGCCTGCGGATGCGATCCGCGGGGCGCCTGCCCTAACCCGGAACTCGTGTCGTGATGGGCGCGTAGGATGGATACCGCGCGAACTCGACGCCGTCCCGCATCAGCGCAACGAAGAACGAGATGGTCTCGGAGGTCGCCTGGCCGAATGCGGCTTGCGGCACCGCCACCTCCAGCACCTCGTTTGCGGCGACGCGGGCCTTGGGGCGATCGACCGCGGCCCAGGTGCCCGCTGGCTGGCGCCGCAACAGGCGGGCCTCGACTCCCGAGCCCGTGCCGCTGACGGCGACCCTCAGGCCTGCCGGCTCCACGAAGGCCAGGTCGAACTCGATCCCGTCCGCCAGCGACTGCCGCGCGGGCTCGGCCACGTCGACGCGCACAAGAAGGTCGGTGGCATCGAAGCCAAAGCGAATGCCGCGCACTCGCAGTCGGTCGTCCTCCGACGCCTGCCTCATCGTCCCGAACAGGCGCCGCAGGACGGGATATCCGGCGCGGGCCCATTCGCCCTCGCTCGTCGCGCGGCCGTCCAGACTCACCTGCAGCGGCCCGGTCGGCTGGACGATCTCGAGTTCCTTGACGCCCGCGGTGATGTTCGTCACGAAGAGTTGATCCGGCACCGCCCGCCCGAGGATCTCGTAGATGCGGCGGACGTGGCTCCGGAACAGGCTGTCGAACTCGAGGTCCTGATCCGAGGAGTGGTCGTCGCCGTACCACCAGAACCAGTCGCTGCCCTCGGCGATGAACGCGTGCTCGAGCGCTTGTTCGTAGACCCGGGGTGCCACCTCGGCGCGCGCCTCGTCCAGCGTGCGCCGCGCATCGGCCAGTTCGCTCCAGGCCCTGCGATCGTCTGCGTGGCCGATCCAGATATAGAAGTCGCCTCCGGCCCACGATCCCGGTGCCAGGCGGTCCAGGGTGTCCCCGGCCCCGGCGGTCGCGTCGCTCATGGTGACGGTCCGCACCTCCGGATGCTCGGACAGCAATCGGTAGAAGGCCCGCAGGAACGTCCGGCCGTTCGCCTCGAAGTGCTCCCACGCGTTCTCGCCGTCGACGAACACGCCGACGGTCGCCTCTTCCCCGCCGGTGCGGTCGCGGAACCGGCGCCCGGCTTCCGCGACCCGGTTCACCAGGTCGCGAGCGGCCGCCTCCGGCGCCCAGCTCGAATAGGTGAAGCCGATGAGATCCGAGATGACATGGTCGCGGAACAGGCAGCCGACCTCGCCGCCGCCCACGCGCACGCGGTACGGCCGGTACAGCACCTCCGGCTGCTCGACGTTCCCGCCGCCGTCGCGCGTGAACGACAGGCCGCGGCTGCGGCCGAGGATCACCTCGTCGGCCGCCATCCACTGGAAGCCGGCGTTGGCGACGAGCGGCACCATCGCCTCCGAGACGCTGCCCTCGGGCGGCCAGACGCCGGCCGGGACGCGGTGGAAGAACTGCCGGTGACAGGCGACGCCGCTGGCCAGCTGCGCCTTCGCGTCTTCCGGGTGCCGGAACCGCGGCACGCGCACGTCGGGGTGCATCTCCACGTAGACGCCGGTGTCGCACAGCAGCGGCAGGATGGGATGGTAGAACGGCGACGAGGACAGCTCCACCTGGCCGCGCCCTGCGGCGTCGCGGTAGGCCGGGATGACCCGCCCGAGGATCTCGCGCTCGACGTCGGCCAGCACCGCCTTGTCGGCCTCGGTGAACCCTCGTCCCTTCGAGGTCAGCGCGCGCACCCTCGGATCCTGCTCGTAGAGCGGGTCGACCCACGCCAGTTGCTGCCAGACCTGCAGGTCGCGCAGATCCTGCTCGGTGAAGCGCGCCGCGGCGCGCCGCCACCGCTCTTCGCCGTTCGGGCCCGGTTCCTCCTCCCTCTTGATCAGCAGCTCGGCATAGCGCGGGTGCGGGTCGATCATGGGGTGCCGCTGCCCGTGGAAGGAATTCGCCACCAGGAACGCGCGGTCGTCGGGGGCGAGCTCGGCGGCGGGCTTCATCGCGAGCTCGAAGTAGCGATCGCGGCTGCGTCCGGTCGCGAGTCCATCCAGCTGCGCCACGAGCGACGGGACGAGATTGAACGTCACGCGGATCGTCGGGAACTCGCGCAGCAGTTCCACCATGCCGAAGTAGTCCTTGAGCGCGTGCAGGCGGACCCAGGGCAGGAGCTGTTCGCCGGTCACCGCGTCACCGTACCACGGCTGATGCATGTGCCAGAGAAGGGCGAGCCGCGTCATCACCACAGAGAGTAATCCAGCACCGGCGCCGGGAGCCACTGTTTCTTCCCCCGGCGCCAAGCTCGCGGCGCGTCAGCGCGGCCGTTTGCGCGGGGTCCCCGCCGCGGCAGCCGCGGTGGGGTGCCAGGCGGCAACCGCGGTGCACTGTGCTATCTTGAGGGTCGCGCCGCCCGGATTCACCCATGCTCCGTACCATCGATCGCTACGTCATCCGCGAGGTGATCGCGCCGTTCACGATCGTGCTGGTCGTGTTCACCTTCATGCTCCTGATGGACCCGATCATGAGGGTGGCCGATGAGCTGATCGCCAAGGGCGTGAGCTGGGGCGTCGTGCTGCGGGTGCTGCCGACGCTGCTCCCGCAGGCCCTGGCGCTCACCATCCCGATGGCGCTGCTGGTGGCGCTGCTGGTGGCCCTCGGGCGGCTGTCCGAGGACCGCGAGTGGGTCGCGCTACAGGCGTGCGGCGTGAGCGTGTACCGGCTGATTCGGCCCGTGGCCGTGCTGGCCGTGCTCGGCTGGATCGCGACGTCCTACGTGATGCTGTACGCCCTGCCGGCAGCCAACCAGGCCTACAACGAGATCATCTACCCGGTCCTTTGGGCGCGCACGGAAGGCGACATCAAGCCCCGCGTCTTCTTCCAGGCGTTCCCGACCAAGGTCCTCTACGTCCGCGACGTCGCCCGCGACGGGGGCTGGACCGACGTGTTTCTCTGCGACCAGAGCGGCAGCGAAACGATTACCGTTGCGCGCCACGGCAGGATGGTCGTGGACCGGGCGCACCGCACCGCACAGATGGTCCTGGAAGACGTCACGCAGCACGCCGGCCCGCCGGACAACTACAAGGTGAACCGATCGGGCTCGGTGCAAATCGCGCTCGACCCGGAAACGGTCTTCCCGCAGGCGAAGATCAACAAGGGTTACACCGAGAAGACCATCGCCGAGCTGAAGGCGGACATCGCCAGCCTCGAGCAACGGCACGTGCCGGCCGTCGAGGAACCCATGGCCATCCAGATGAAGTTCTCCATCCCGGTCGCCTGCCTGGTGTTTGCCGCCATCGGCCTCGGGCTGGGCGTCAGCAGCCGCAGGGACGGCAAGATGGCGAGCTTCGTCCTCGGCATCGGCGTCATCTTCGTCTACTACATCGTCATGTACGCCGCCCGGGCCGGCGCGAAGGCGTTGATCATTCCCGCCTGGTCCGCGATGTGGATTCCCAACCTCGTGCTGGGACCGGCGGGCATCGCCGTGCTCATGTGGCGCGACCGCTTCAGCGAACGCAACGTCTGGCTTCCCTGGCGCTCGCGGTCGGTCCCGAACGGCGCGGACCCGCAGCAGGCGGGCGCCCGCCGGCAGGCGGCTGCGCGGCGCGTGGTGCTCCGGATCCGCCTGCCGCACGGCTGGCTTCCCCGCCCGCGCATTCTGGACTGGTACATCTCGAAGCTGTACGTCCGCATCCTGGCCCTGACCTTTGGCGCGTTGCTTTGCCTGTTCTACATCGCCGAGTTCATCGATCTCTCCGAGAAGGTGTTCAGGGGCGCGGCGAAGCCGGCCATGGTCGTCGCGTACTTCTTCTACAAGACGCCCTATTTCGCGTACTTCATCATCCCGATCGGCGGTCTCATCGCCGCGCTCGTCACCTTCGGGCTCCTCACCCGCAATAGCGAGCTCATCGTCATGAAGGCCTGCGGGATCAGCCTGTACCGCGCCGCCGTCCCCCTGCTGATCCTGGCGGTGATCTCCGGTTGCATGCTGTTCCTGCTCGAGGAGAACGTGCTGGCCGCGTCCAACCGCAAGTGGAAGACCTACAGGCTGATCTTCCAGGGCATGGAACCGACCACGGCGGACATGCTGAATCGGGGCTGGGTGGTGTCCCACGACGGCCGATCCATCTACCACTACCGCTCATTCCACCTGGAGAAGGACCCGGCCGGCAACGTCAGGAGGAGCGACCTCTACGAGCTCTCCGCGTACAGGTTCGATCCGGATACGTGGCGAATGACCGATCGGTCGTTCGCCCGCTTCGTCAGCTACTCGCCTACCCTGTCTGCCAGGCAGTCGACACCGACCTGGATCGCGCGAAACGGGTGGACGCGCCACTTCCCGGCCGACGAGAAAGCGCGGGTTCCGTACACCGTTTTCAAACAGCGGGAGACGGTCCTCGAACCGCCCGACTACTTCGGCAACGAGCAGCCGGACGCGGAGCGGATGAACTACTTCGACTTGAAGCGCTACGTCGAGGCGCTGCGGGCGGGCGGGTTCAACGACACGAAGGCCGCGGTCGATCTGCAGCGGAAGATCGCCTTTCCGTTCGTGGCGCTGGTGATGACGCTCATCGCCGTGCCGTTTGCGGTGACGATGGGGCGTCGCGGCGCGATGTACGGGATCGGCCTGGGCGTGGTCCTCGCGATCACGTACTGGGTGGCCGCGCAGGTGTTCGGGGCCTTCGGCGCCGGCGGCCTGCTGGGGCCCGTGCTCGCGGCCTGGGCGCCGAACATCCTGTTCAGCGGAGGCGCGGTCTACCTGCTGCTGACCGTCAGGACGTGACGAGCAGTCGGACCTTCGGACATCGGACACCGGACATCGGACATCGGACGACGTCTCAACTCCCCCGATCCCCGATCCCTACTCCTTGTCCTCCTTGACCCTCCGCTCCCCGGCAACCGCCCGCGCTCCCCTCGCCCACCGCACGTCTTCCAGCCTCACGCGTCCCGACATTCCCGGTCGCGTGTTCGTCGTGTCGATGACGAACAGGAGGCTGTCCACCTTTGCCAGGTCCGGTTCCCAGCTCGACGTCGTCCCGATCGGCCGGATGTCGTCGAGAAACACCGAGATGTCACGCAGATCCTGATCCACGTACACCGACCGCTGCCAGCGCTGGCCGCCCTGCGGGGCGGGAATGCGAAACTGGACCGACAGTCGCATCGGGCGATCTGCGCGGGCGCGGAACTGCAGCCGGTCGTACGCGTTCAGGTGATCGACCGCGTGGACGAGCGCGGCGTACTGGTTTGCGGCCGGCGGCGGCGCCAGCCCGTACTGGAAATCCAGCGCCGTCGCGCCATCGCCGGACACGGTGGCCCGCGAGTGGTTCTCGCGTTCGACCGACCACTCGCCCGGCCGCGCGGCAACAGCCACCACCTGCGCCGGCTCGAGCCGAGGAATCGGACGGCGCGGGTCCAGCAGTCCGCCGACGTAGATCGGGTTGCTGACGATCCACGGGATTGGGGGCCTGCCGGGCGAGTCGGGAAGGACCACTTCCACGCGAAAGACGGCTGGGCGTTCGGGCGCGCGGTATCGGACGCTCGCCTGGCCCTCGGCCACGCGCCGGCCGTTCTCGATCAGCACGACGGTTGCGGCCGGGGCGTTGGCGCGAACCTCGACGTCGACGGGCCCGCCGAGCGCCAGGTTGTCGCCGGCGCGCGCCGCGAACGGGCCGCTGCGGGCGGCGAACTCGAAGGCGGGCGGCGTGGCCAGCGCGTCGATGGCGGTATAGACGTGACCGGCGGCCAGCGCGTCGCGCACAGCGAGCGCATCGACGCCGGCGCGGCCGGCGAGCGGCCGATCGAGCTGCACCCGGATCGCGAAGGTGCGGAAGATCGATTCGTACGAGGGGATCCGCAGCGCCGCGCCGTCCCGGTACGGATCGCCGCCGCCACGCTGGCCCAGCCGGGCGTGCGCATCGGCGCCGGCCAGCGCGACGACGCGCCGCTGCCGCGTCAGCGCGTCGAACCGCGCCAGCGTCGGCTCGGGCCGGTCGAACAACGAGGCGAGCGCTTCCGGGGCGCGAAGCAGGTACTCCAGGAACGTGTGCACGAGACGGCCCGCAGCCTTGTCGCGCCATTCGCTGTCGGCGTTCAGCCATTCGATCGCGTCGAACGGCGCCGTCCACTCCCGCCACCGCAGCGCCTGCTTGGGCGAATCGGGGTGGGCGGCTACGCCGAGCCCGCCCAGCCGCGCGACATCTTCGACGACGTCGCGGGCCTCGCCCGCGAGCGGGTACGGCGACGGGGCGAGCCCCAGCGCGGCGTAGTGACCGCCGGCCGTGCTGATCTCGACGCCGTCGATGCAGAGCACGCCGGAATGATACGAAGGCGGATCGGCCGGCCGTGTCGCGTCACCGTGATCGGTGAACACGACGAACGCGAGGCCGGCGCGCGCTGCCGCGGCCGCCACGTCCTCGACGGTCCCGGTGCCGTCCGAGCGCCGGGTGTGGACGTGAAACGCGCCCGCCACCACCGGGTGGCTGCCGCCGCCGGGACCGGCCGCCAGCCGGGTGGCGGCCGGGGGCATCGTGGCCACCGCGAAAAGAAAAACGGCGGCACAAAGTGCCGCCGTTGCGAGTGACAGGATCTTGAGAAGTCTCATCCGACGCCTGCCACCGGGCTGAAGCCCGGCGGTCCCACCGCAGCCCGCGGACATTCTACATCCCGGATCCGACATTCCATCTTCCGTGTCGGCCACCGACTCTACGTCCCCTCCTGCCACGACTTCAGGTACTCGATCTGCTCGTCGGTGAGGGTGTCGATCTGCACGCCCATCGACGCCAGCTTCAACCGGGCGATTTCCTGATCGATCGCGGGCGGCACGCCGTGGACGGTCTTCCCCAGCGTCTTGCCGTTCTTCACGAGCAGTTCGACCGCGAGCGCCTGGTTCGCGAAGCTCATGTCCATGACCGAGGCCGGGTGCCCTTCGGCCGCCGCGAGGTTGATGAGCCGTCCCTCGCCGAGCACGAACAGCACGCGCCCGTCCTCGAGCTGGAACTCCTCGACGAACTCCCGCACCTGGCGCCTCGCCCGGGAGAGCGACTCCAGGCCGGGCAGGTCGAGTTCCACGTTGAAGTGGCCCGAGTTGCAGATGATCGCGCCGTTCTTCATCACGCGGAAGTGCTCCTTCCGGATGACGTTCTTGTTGCCCGTCAGCGTGACGAAGAGGTCGCCGACCTTCGCCGCCTCGGCGATCGGCATCACCTCGTATCCGTCCATGACCGCCTCGATCGCCTTCACCGCGTCGATCTCGACGACGATGACGTGAGCGCCCAGGCCCTTGGCGCGCATCGCGACGCCGCGCCCGCACCAGCCGTAGCCGCAGACGACGAACCGCGACCCGGCCATCAGCACGTTGGTCGCGCGCAGGATGCCGTCGATCGTGCTCTGCCCCGTGCCGTAGCGGTTGTCGAACATGTGCTTGGTCTGCGCGTCGTTCACCGCGACGATCGGGTACTTCAGGACGTTGTTCGCCGCCATGCTCTTCAGGCGGATCACGCCGGTCGTCGTCTCTTCGGTGCCGCCGATGATGCCGGGGATGAGATCCTGGCGGTGCGAGAAGATCTCGGTGACGAGATCGGCGCCGTCGTCCATCGTGATCTGCGGCTTGATGGCGAGTGTCGAGGTGATGTGGCGGTAATAGGTCGCGTTGTCCTCTCCCTTGATCGCGAAGGTCGGCACGCCGAACTCCTTCACGAGCGCCGCGGCCACGTCGTCCTGCGTGCTCAGCGGATTGGACGCGCACAGGGCCGGTTCCGCGCCGCCGGCCACGAGCGTCCGCATGAGGTTGCCGGTTTCGGTGGTCACGTGCAGGCACGCCGCGATGCGGACGGCCCGAAGCGGCTTCTCGCGCTCGAAGCGTTCGCGTATCTGCCGCAGCACCGGCATGCTGCGATCGGCCCATTCCATGCGCAGGCGGCCCGCGGTCGCCAGGCCCAGATCCTTGACGTCGTGCTCCATGTCGCTCCTTCTATGGCGCTATCAGTTGGCAGTCGGCGGTTCGCAGTCCGCTGTCATGCCAACGGCAAACTGCGAACTGCTAACTGCGAACTGTTTCTCAGATCCCCGCGTCCGCGCGCAGCGCATCGGCCTTGTCGGCGCGCTCCCAGGTGAACTCGGGCTCCTGGCGGCCGAAGTGGCCGAACGCCGCGGTCTTCTTGTAGATCGGCCGCCGCAGGTCGAGCTCTTCCATGATGCCGCGCGGCGTGAGCTTGAAGTGACGGCGCACGAGCTCGGTGAGCTTGTCGTCGGCCAGGCGGCTGGTGCCGCCGGTCTCGACCATGATCGACACGGGGTCCGCGACGCCGATGGCATAGGCCAGCTGCACCAGGGCACGGTCGGCCAGGCCGGCGGCCACGACGTTCTTCGCGATGTAGCGGGCCATGTAGCAGGCGGAGCGATCGACCTTCGTCGGGTCCTTGCCCGAGAAGGCGCCGCCGCCGTGCGGCGCGGCGCCGCCGTAGGTGTCCACGATGATCTTGCGGCCCGTGACGCCGGCGTCGCCCTGCGGCCCGCCGATGACGAACCGGCCGGTCGGGTTGATGTAGAACTTGGTGTGCTGGTCCACCATTTCGCGCGGGACCACCGGGTAGATGACCTTCTGGATGATGTCCTCGCGCAGCGTGTTCATGTTGACCAGCGCGCTGTGCTGCGCCGAGATGACGACGGCGTCGATGCGCACCGGCGTGGCGCCGTCGTACTCGATGGTCACCTGGCTCTTGCCGTCGGGCCGCAGGTAGTCGAGCACGCCCTCGCGGCGCGCGCACGACAGCGCCCGGCACAGCTTGTGCGCCAGCATGATCGGCATCGGCATCAGTTCCGGCGTTTCGTTGCACGCATAGCCGAACATCATGCCCTGGTCGCCGGCGCCCCCCGGATCGACGCCCTGGGCGATGTCGGGCGACTGCTCGTGGATCGAGGACAGCACCGCGCAGGTATCGCAGTCGAAGCCGTACTTGGCGCGGGTGTAGCCGATCTCCTTGATCGTCTCGCGCACGATCTTCGGGAAGTCCGCGTAGCAGCTGGTGGTGATCTCGCCGGCGATGATGGCGACGCCGGTGGTGACCAGCGTCTCGCACGCGACGCGCCCGACCGGGTCCTGGGTGAGGATGGCGTCGAGGATCGCGTCGGAAATCTGATCCGCGATCTTATCGGGATGGCCCTCGGTGACCGATTCCGAGGTGAACAGGTGGCGCCCGTTTCGGCTCATGCGCAGAGCTCCTTCTTCAAGTCAGCACGGCGCGGGTCTCCCCGCACGAAGCAAGACCAGACTGGGTTGAACGATTGAAGCGGATGGGTGCAGGGCCGGGTGAACCTGGCGTTCGGACCGCCTCAAGATCCATTGACGTTAGCAGAGCCAGCAGCATGCGGTCAAGCCGTCCCCGCGCCCCCGAGCGCAGCAGGGCCCGGCGGCTACGGCCGGGGATGACACCGTTCGTAGACGCTGCGCAACCGCGTCTCGTGCACGTGCGTGTAGATCTGGGTCGTGGACAGGTCCGCGTGGCCGAGCATCATCTGGATCGCGCGCAGATCGGCGCCGCGATCGAGCAGGTGCGTGGCGAACGAGTGGCGCAGCACGTGCGGACTGAGGTCGGCCCTGAGACCGGCCTGCCGGCCGTAGCGTTTCAGGTTCTTCCAGAACCCCACGCGCGAGAGCGCTCCTCCCCGCGTGTTGACGAACAGCCGCGCGGCGCCGGCCTTCTTCACCAGGTGCGGGCGCGCGTCGCGCTGATAGGTGCGGATCCAATCGGCGGCCTCCTCGCCAATGGGCACGAGCCGCTGCTTGCTCCCCTTGCCGGAACATACCAGGTACCCCGCCTCGAGGTTGAGGTCGGCGGCGCGCAGGCCAAGCAGTTCCGACACGCGCAGGCCGGTGGCGTAGAGCAGTTCCACCAGCGCGCGGTCGCGCAGGCCGAGCGGCGTCGTCACGTCCGGCTGCGCGATCAGGGCGTCCACTTCCTCGAGCGTCAGGCATTTCGGCAGGGCGGGCCAGGATCGGGGCGCGCGCACGTCGTCGGCCGGGTTGCGGGCGATCCGCCGGTCGAGCACGAGGAACCGGTAGAAACCCCGCACGCACGCCACGACGCGCGCGACCGACCGGGGCGACCGGCCGCCCGCCATCAGGTCGCGCACGAACTGCTCGAGGTCGCCCCGCTCGAGCGACGTCACGCCCCGCTCCCGCTCGACGGCGAACGCGTCGAGCAGCACGAGGTCGTGGGCGTAGCTCGTGAGCGTGTGCTCGGCGACCCGCCGCTCGACGCGGAGGTGGTTCAGGTACGCGTCAATCAGGATTGAATCAGACACGTCCGAAAGTCCGAGGGTCGAGCGCCCTCCGATCCGATGCGCGACGCCGAGAGCGTAACGCCCCCGGGCCGGTTTGACAACACCTGATGCGGGCGCTACCATGCTCGTTTGCCGTTGGCGGCACTCATCCTGACATGACCCCGCAGTCGAAGTGGCAGCAGCTGCCCACCGAAGCGATCAACCCGGCCACGCTGTCGATCGACAAGCTCCCGCCGGCCGAGATCGTCGAGCTGATGCTCAACGAGGACCGGAAGATCCTGTCGGCCCTTGCGCACGAGAAGGAACGCATCGCGATCGGCGTCGAGATGATTGCCCAGGGCCTGCGCAAGGGCGGACGCGTCGTCTTCGTCGGCGCGGGCACGAGCGGCCGGCTCGGCGTGCTCGAAGCGGCGGAACTGCCCCCGACGTTCGGCATGGATCCGCACGTGGCGGTCGCGATCATGGCCGGCGGCAAGTCGGCGCTGGTGCGGGCGCGGGAAGGCGTCGAGGACGACTTCGAGGAAGGAGCGCGATCGATCGCCCGGCTGCGCCTGACCGCGAAGGACGTCGTGATCGGGGTCTCGGCGAGCGGGATGACGCCGTTCGTGCGCGGCGCGCTGAGCCGATCGCGCAAAGCCGGCGCCAAGATCATCTTCATCACCTGCTATCCCGGCACCGAGCTGCAGACCTACGTCGATCTCACCATTGCCCCCTCGGTCGGCCCGGAGGTGATCGCCGGTTCGACGCGGCTCAAGGCCGGCACCGCGACGAAGATGGTGCTCAACATGCTGACCACCGGGGCGGCGGTCCGCATCGGCAAGACCTACGGCAACCTGATGGTGGACGTGCAGACGACCTCGGAGAAGTTGAAGGACCGGGCGCGCCGCATCATCACGATCGTCACCGACCTGAGCTACGAGGACGCCGACAAGGTGCTGCGGCGTGCGCACTGGAACGTGAAGGCGGCCATCGTCATGCAGAAGGCGCACGTCACCTATCAGCAGGCGCTGGCGCGGCTGCGCCAGGCCGACAACTTCGTGCGCGAGGCGATCGGCGAGGACATCGAGCCGCGGGTGAGGGCGCTGCTGAAACGGTCGGGGGCCGCAAAGGCATGAAGAGCGCTACTTCCTCCTGAGCCCTCGCGCCGCCGCCCGATCGAGCATCACGTGCACCTCGGGGTGCAGCTGCAGGAACGACGCGGGCGTCCTCGTCGTCAACGGCCCGTCCACCATCGCCGACACGCACGCCGCCTTCTCCGCGCCCGTCGCCATCAGCACGAC
>Ga0315279_10009266_pt1 | contig 11775 bp, 9 predicted proteins | sample YL17G06_20_MG_FD_203694 | JGI IMG/M metagenome (GOLD analysis project Ga0315279, IMG submission 203694) | Sediment microbial communities from Yellowstone Lake, YNP, Wyoming, USA - YL17G06_20 | ecosystem: Environmental > Aquatic > Freshwater > Lake > Sediment | place: USA: Wyoming | collected...
CCGGCGACGACTGGCACCGGGCCGACACGGTCTTCGGCAACCTCTTCGGCAACGAGACGGCGATGCTCCGCTTGAGCAACGGCGCGGTGGCGCGCGTCCGCGAGTACCGGCGGATCGGCCACGTGGGGCGGGAGGCGTTCCAACTCTTCGGCACGGAGGGGAGCTTCACGGACGGGGCGGGCGGGTGCTACTGGGTCACCCGCGAGAAGGCCGTGCCGGTCACCGTCGAACAGATGCGCGACCCCCTGCCCGCGGAGGTGCTGGCCGCCTATGGAGGCGACACTCGCGACGACAGCGTGTACGGCGGGCACGGCGGCTCCCACGCCTACCTGGTCAACGAGTTCGTGGACGCGGCCGACGCCGGCAGGCTGCCGGCCATCAACGCGTGGGAGGCGGTGCGATACCTGGCCCCGGGCATCATGGCGCACAAGTCGGCGTCCAACGACGGCGAGATGCTGAAGGTGCCCGATTGGGGCGACCCGCCCAGCCGGTGACGCCTCTCCTGCCCGGCCCGCCCGGCCAGGCGGGTCGGCGAGCCGGTCTAACGAGCGGCCGGTTCGGCGCCCGACTGGCGGCCGGCTGGCTCAGGCGAGGCGGCTGTCTCAGGCAGGTACACGCCTTCGGAGGCGACGCGCCTGACGCGCCGGCCAAGGCGGGTGATCAGTTCGTGGGGGATCGTTCCGGCCAGGCGAGCGAGGCGCTCGACGCTGTGGGGCGCGGCCGGATCGTCGGAGATGATCTCCACGACGTCGCCGATGTTGGCCCGCGGCGCGGCGGTGAGGTCCAGGATAGTCTGGTCCATCGAGACGCGACCCACGACCGGCACGTCGCAGCCGCCTATCCGCATGCTGGCCTTGTTGGACAGGCATCTGAAGTAGCCGTCGGCGTAGCCGACTGGCACGCGGCCAATGCGGCTGTCGCGGCTGAAGGTGTGCGTCAGGCCGTAGCCGCAACTCGCGCCGGCGGGAACGTGCTTGACCTGGACCAGCCTGCTCCACAGGCGCAGCGCCGGCTTGAGGGGCAGCAGCTGTTGCATCCAGTCGCCGGGCTGGTAGCCGTACACTGCGATGCCCGGGCGGATCATGTCCAGGTGCGCCTCGGGCATTTGGATGGCGGCCGCGGAGTTGGCCGCGTGCAGGACCAGCCCGTCGCGGGCGCCGCAGCTTGCGACGGCCTGGCGGAACCTGGCCAACTGCTCGCGGGCGAAGCTCAGGTCCCGTTCGTCGGCGTTGGCCAAGTGAGTATAGAGGCCCGCGAGCCTGAGGCCCGCCTGGCTGCGGACCTGCCCGACCAGCTCGGCGACTCCGGCCGGGTCAGCCCCCCCACGGTGCATGCCGGTGTCGATCTTGACGTGCACCTCCGCCCTGGCGCGGCGCCTTTGAGCGGCCCGGACCAGCGGGGACAGCTCCTCGGGGGCGACGACGGTAACCGTAACCTGGCGAGCCAGCAGTTCGTCGAGGGTGTTCGCGTCCGCCCCGGCCGGCAGGAGGAGGAGTACCGGCCCGCCGTATCCCTTCGATCGCAGTTCGACGGCTTCCTCGGCTGTGGCGACCGCAAGGCAGTCCGCCAGTTGGGCAACCGCCCCGAGCAAGGCATCGGCGCCCAGCCCGTAGAAGTCGCTCTTGACCACGGCACACAACTTGGCGCCGGGGGCGACAAGCCCTCTGAGCAGCGTCAGATTGGCGCGGACCGCCGAGGCCGATATCTCCGCGGTGAGATGCCCGTCCATAGCAATCCATATTACTCGGAGTCCGGCTTTATGTCACTCTGGTTCATCCAAGAGACGGCCGCAGGCCCAAGCACACGACCGCCGGCGTCCCGGCCGACGCCTCAGTCGCTGGCCGCACCACGGGCGGCCGGCATGCGGACACGTCAGGGCGGCCTGCCCCGCTGGGCGGTCGTTGACCGGGCCGTTCGCCGAGGCTACCTTGTACCGGCCATGCGAGCCGCGCCGGTTCGCTCGCGGCCAGGCATGGAAAGGAAGGAAGATGCGATGATCGTCGGCGTCCCGCGTGAGATAAAGCCTGACGAATACCGGGTTGCGGTTCTGCCCGTGGGCGCCAGCCTGCTGGCCAAGGACGGGCACACGGTGCTGATCGAGCGTTCTGCCGGTGTGGGCAGCGGCTTCGAGGACGCCGAGTACGTTTCAGCCGGGGCGAAGATCGTCGAGACCTCCGCTGACATCTACGCCGCCGCCGACATGATAGTGAAGGTCAAGGAGCCCCAAGACGCCGAGATGTCGCTGCTGCGCAGGGGCCAGATCGTATTCACCTACTTCCATTTCGCCTCGTCTCGCGCGTTGACCGAAAGCTGCCTCAAGTCGGGCATGACGGCGGTGGCGTACGAGACCCTCGCCGACGCCAATGGCAGGCTGCCGCTGCTGACGCCCATGAGCGAGGTGGCCGGCAAGATGTCGGTCCAGGAAGGCGCCAAGTACCTTGAGAGGCCCATGGCCGGGCGCGGCATACTGCTCGGCGGCGTGGCCGGGGTTCCTCCGGCCAACGTGCTGGTGCTGGGCGGCGGCGTGGTAGGCGCCAGCGCCGCCCGCCTGGCCGCCGGGGTGGGCGCCAACGTCGTGCTAATGGACATCAACCTAGACCGGCTCCGCTACCTCGATGAGGTGATGCCAGCCAACGTCACTACCGTCTACTGCGACCCCCACGCGGTCAGGCATTACGCCAAGCTGGCCGACCTGGTCATCGGAGCGGTGCTAATACCCGGCGGTAGGGCCCCTCACCTGATCGACCGCGAGCTGCTCAGGGAGATGAAGGACGGCGCGGTGATCGTCGACGTGTGCATAGACCAGGGCGGTTGTATCGAGACCAGCCGGCCGACGAGCCACCACGACCCGGTTTATCTTGTGGACGGCGTCGTCCACTACTGCGTGACAAACATGCCCGGGGCCGTCGGCAGGACCAGCAGCCAGGCGCTGTGCAACGCCACGCTGCCCTACGCCAGAGAGCTGGCCGGACTGGGCCTGAAGGGCTTCGCGGGATTGGACCGCGGCCGCGCCGCGGCGGTGAACATGATTGACGGCAAGATCATGAACGCCGCCGTCATGGCCGCTTACCCCGACCTGCCGCACGCTTGAGCCCGCGCGGCGCCGCAAGTGTCTCTTTCCGGCTGTCGATGGGTGTAGTAGCATTCATGGTTTCCACGCCGGCCTGGGCCGGCCTGGCGGCTTATCGAAGGTGAAACGATGGGCAGGCGAGTGGCAATCGTCGGCGCCACCGGCGCCGTGGGCGGCGAGTTCATAAGGATAATCGAGCAGCGGAGTTTCCAGCTCGACAGCCTCAAGTTGCTGGCGTCGAGCCGGTCGGCCGGCAGGAAATTGGCCTTCCGCGGCGAGCAATTGGCCGTTGAGGAGCTGACGGCCGACAGCTTCCACGACGTGAACCTGGTGCTCTCGTCAGCCGGGGCGAGCATCTCCAAGCGGTTCGCCCCACTGGCGGTGCAGGCCGGCGCGGTCGTCGTGGACAACACCTCCGCATTCAGGATGGACGTGGGCACGCCGCTGGTGGTGCCCGAGGTGAACCCCCAGGACATCAAGACCCACAAGGGCATAGTCGCCAATCCGAACTGCTCGACGATCATAATGAACGTGCCGGTCTGGCCGCTGCACAAGCGCAATCCGATCCACAGGATGGTCATAAGCACCTACCAGGCCGTCAGCGGCGCCGGCGCGGCCGCGATGGCCGAGCTGGCCGAAGGCGCAAAGGCCTTCCTGGAAGGCAGGGAGTTCACCCCCAGGGTCCTCCCCCACCGGGCCGCGTTTAACGTGTTCAGCCACAACTCGGAGATCGGCCTGGACGGCTACAACCTGGAAGAAAGGAAAATGATCCTCGAGACCAGGAAGATATTCCACTATCGGGTCGTGCTCATCACGGCCACCTGCGTCCGCGTGCCGGTGATGCGGGCCCACAGCGAGGCGATAAACATCGAGTTCACCAATCCCATCACGCCCGAGGAAGTCAGGGACATCCTGTCGTCGGCACCGGGAGTCAGGCTGGTTGACGACAGGACTGGGAACGTCTTCCCGATGCCGCTGGACGCCACCAACCAGGATGACATACTCGTTGGACGCATCCGCCAGGACCTCTCCCATCCGGACGGGCGAGGCATAGACATGTTCGTCAGCGGCGATCAGATACGTAAGGGCGCCGCCCTCAACGCGATCCAGATCGCCGAGATGCTCTAAGCGGTCCCAGTCCAATTGGGGCGCTGCAATGGACGGCTGGTTGCTGCGTAGGAACGTCAAGCTCGTCATCGCCTACAACGGGGCGGGCTATCACGGCTGGCAGAGGCAGCTTGAGGGGTTCGACTCCATCCAGCAGCGAGTCGAGGACGCCGCCGGGAGGGTGCTGGGCCATCCGGTCATTGTCTTCGGCGCCGGCAGGACCGACGCCGGTGTCCACGCAGCCGGGCAGGTGGCCAACTTCTACACCACCAACCCGTCGGTCCCGCTCAGCGGGCTTCGCCGGGCCATGAATTCCCGCCTGCCGCCCGACATAGCCATCCTGTCAGCCGAGCAGGCGCCCGACGCGTTCCACGCCTCTCGATCGGCGGTCGGCAAGACCTACCGCTACCGCATACACGCCGGCCCGACCAGGCCGGTCGATCTGGCCGGCCAGGTCTACCGATACTGGACGCCCCTGGACGCCGCCCGCATGGCCCGGGCGGCCAGGAGGCTGATCGGAACGCACGACTTCAGGGGCTTCGCCAGCTCAGCAGAGGTCCGCCAGGACACCGTCAGGACGGTCCGCCGGTGCGAAGTCGCCGAGGACGGCCGCGAGATCCACGTGACCGTCGAGGGCGACGGGTTCCTCTACCACATGGTCCGCAACGTCGTGGGCACGCTTATCGAGGTAGGCCGGGGCCGCTGGGAGGCCGAGCAGATCGACAAGGTCCTGTCCACAGCCGACCGCGCCAACGCGGGCCCGACGGCCCCGCCGGACGGGCTGTCGCTGATCTGCGTTCACTACAGGCCCCAGGACCTGGCAGTCACGAATACCGAAGGGATGCAGCCATGAAACTCGCCTTGCGCGTCTGTCTGGCAGCCGGCCTGCTGACTGCCGCCCCTGCCGCCCAGACCGAGACGCAGTACTACGCCGTCTACACCGATGGAAAGAAGGTTGGCCACGCGGTCAGCACTCGTCTGGCCGCCGGGGATAGGGTGACCACCACGGAAACAATCGTCATGACCATGACCCGCCTGGGCCAGGCTATCACGATCAAGACTTCCGAGACAAGCATCGAGACGCCCGACGGCAAGCCGCTGGGCTTCAGCTACGTTCAGGACCTCGGCTTCATGGCCACGACCACCAACGGCGAGGTGACGGCCGACGGGAAGCTTAGCGTGACCAGCCCCGGCCAGGCGAAACCTCGGGTCTCCGCCTGGCCCCAGGGCGCCGTTCTGGCCGAGGGGCTGAGGCTTCTGGAGCTCAAGCAAGGGCTCAAGGAGGGCACGTCCTACGACGTGACGGTCTTCTCCCCCGGGCTTGGCCGGGCGCTGGCCAGCCACGTCACAATCGGCGGCAAGAGCAAGGTGGACCTGCTGGGGCGCGTCGTCACGTTGACCGAGGCCAAGACGGTCCAGGATACGCCATACGGCCCGATTGCCTCCACAAGCTACGTCGATTCCGACCAGCGGATGTTGAAGACCATCATGCCGGCCGCCGGGATCACTGTCGAGATGGTCGCCTGCGACAAGGCCTTCGCCAACAGCCCCAACGACGTTGTGGACTTCATAGACAAGACGCTGCTTCAGAGCCCCGCTCCGCTGGCCGGGCTTGAGGATGCCGCCTCGGCGACCTACCATCTCCAGCCGAAGCCCGGCAAGCACCTGGCGGGCATGATCGCGACCGACAGCCAGGCCGTCCAGCCCGACGGCCAGGGGGGCCTGATCGTGACGGTCCGCCCCGTCAAGGCGCCCGCGGGGCAGCGCCGGCCCTACAAGGGCCGGGACAAGGCCGCCCTCAACGCCCTCAAGTCCAGCCCATACCTCCAGAGCGACGACCCGAAGGTGGCCGCCCTGGCCAAGCAAGCCGTCGGAGGCGAGAAGGACGCCGCCAAGGCCGCCAAGCTCATCGAGGCCTTCGTGGGCAAGTACATCAGCGCCAAGAGCCTGTCTGTCGGCTACGCCTCGGCGGCTGAGGTGGCCGAGAGCAAGGAAGGCGACTGCACCGAGCACGCCGTGCTGACGGCCGCCATGTGCCGGGCGGCGGGCATACCCGCCAGGATGGTCGTGGGCTACGTCTATGTACCCGAATTGGGCGAAAGGCGGGACGTCTTCGGGGGGCACGCCTGGGCTGAGGCCTTTATCGGTGGCAAGTGGGTGGGGTTGGACGCAACTCGCGGCCGGACGACGCCGGGGCACGTCGCCCAGGCCGTCGGCGACGGGGATCCGGGAGACTTTTTCGGCCTGCTGGCTACGATGGGCCACTTCACGATAGCGAGCGTCACAATGGCGGAATAGGCCCGCGCTCACTCGCCGAGGTGCGTGCCGCTGCCGGCTACGATCCTTCGCAGTAGGTGTCGGGCATGCGCGCCAGGGTGACAGGCCCGCCAGTCGTGACGCCAGGGGCCGAACCGCCGTACCTGGACTGGTCCAAGGTGATCGTGATGCGTGCGTTGTTGTTCAACTGCATGCCGCCGTTCAGCGTGATGATGCTGCCGCACACCGAGGCGGTCAGGTTCTCTCCCGCGATAAGCCGGTCGGCGAGTATCGTGCCCTGCGTTGTGCAGGTTAAGAAGTTGTTCTTGAACTGCACCGTGAAGCCCGGCGCCAGGATCGCTGTCCCGCCCATGCCGCGAAGCACGTGGAAGTCCGAGGTGTCGGGCAGATCCTCGACGCCGCGCATGGCCATGTTGTTCTTGAAGTATATGGTGTGCAGGGCCGGGTCGGCGCCCGCGCCGGGATCCTGGGTGACCATGACGCCCGTGAAGCTGATGTTGTTGCCGAACGAGACGTTGTTGGGGGCCTCAACGTACATTACGCCCCTGACGGCCACGTTGTTGCCAAACTCAGGATTCGTCCCAGCCTTGATGCGGATGTTATCGAATGGGCCGCCGGAGAAGTCGGTGTGGCTGTCGACGATGCGGGTCGCGAACGGCTCGAAGACCGACCCGTCGGGTACAGGCGCAGGCACCTCAGGCATGCCGAGGTGGATTCCACCGTTCACCGTCGCTCCTGACACGACTTGCGCATCTGCGTACAGGCAGTTTACGCTCCCGTCGACGTACCCGCTGCCTAAGGTCACGGCCGTCCCACTGGCGGCTGTGTAGAACGACGCGTCGCTGGGGCTGCCGGCGCCGACATAGTTGAGGTTCGTGCCGGCGACCAGCGACCCCTTGGAGAATACGCCGTAGCCAAGAGCGCCGGGCGTCTGGGCCTTGAAGTCCATGCTGACGGACCTGGTGACCGCCTGGCCGAGGTCCCCGCTTGTGGTCGGGGCTTGGCCCGACACGCTCAACCTCAGGACGTTGCCGGAGGCAATCGCAACGTGTGCGTCGAACCGCTGGCAGTCGGTCAGCCAGATGGATGGGACCGTGATTGTCGTGCCGTCGTAGGTTACCGAGGCCCCTTGAAGGGTTGCGCTGCCGTCCAGGTTCTCGCCGAGGCTGGCGGCAAGGACGTCCAGCATTTGCTGAGCATCCGAGCTTCCGCCGAGGGAAGCGGTGATTATCAGGTACGATATGAAGTTCGTCCCGCTGTCGGCGGCCAGTCTCGCGTCCAGCTCCAGGCAGGCGTTGCTGCTCTTGAGCATGGCCATCTCGGTGGTCGACGCCATCGACACCGCCATTGTGGTCAACATCACCAGCATGAGCAGCGACAACACGTAGGCCATGCCGCGTCGTCCGTGCGACTGTCTTGACATTGGTCCATTCATGCCACCACCGCGTCCTTTCGGTCATCTACCGCGCCCGGTATCCAAGTGAATAGGAAAAGGCCGCTGGGAACAGCTTCCAGGGGCCTGGCGCCGACTGGGCTAGATTGTCACATGGAGCATAGGTTACCAGCGTCAGACGGGCCCATCGGCCGGGCAGAAAGTGTGAAATCCAGCGATTGGCGCATGTAACAGTTTGCTAAATGGCGTGTTACACCCGCCGCCAGGAGCCGCCGCGCGCAGGGCCGACCCTTGTCAACCGGGCCGCATGGCGCGCGGAGTGTTGCGCATCTTCTGCCGAAGCCGGCTCTTATAGCGACGGGGACCTCATTCGGATGCGCAGGGTCAGAAGAAATCCCAGGCGCCCAATACCGGATGCTGGGCGGGGAAGAGCACCTCGATAAGCGCCGCCGCGTCGCCCGCAAGACGCGTGCGGGCTGAGTCGATTATCTCACCTGGGTTGTCTGTTCCGATTATAAGCTGTGCGATCTCCGCGCCGCCGCGGATGGCGGCGGTCGGCCGGCCGGCGGAACTGTCGGCCACGCGGACCGTTGAGCGGCCGATGGCAAGCACTGCCTTCTGCCAGGGGTCGCTCACCAGCAGGCTCCCCCGCCAGCCTGCCAGGTGCGAGCCGCTCAGCCTCCCCGAAAGCTCGCCGCTGATCTTGTCGAGCGTGGATCGCAGGTTCACGTTGCGGATCATCGCTCCTCCGCTGCGGACGTACCTGGCTTCGGCCTGGCAATCGCCGCGCCTTGCCCACCTGGCCAGCGGATGCCCGTAGGGCGCTGAGTCGAAGCGCACCTTCTGGCAACTCCAGCGACGAGCCAGGATGCCAATCGCCACAAGGACGGATTCCAGCTCGCCGGCGTTCTCCACGAGCATCAGCTCGCCCTTGTCGGCCTGTGCTATGACGTAGCCGGCCGGCCGGTGCTTCGGGTCCGTCCAAAGGTATCCTCGCCAGCGGTCGGGTCTGGGGCACCTCTGGTAGGTGGGCCGCACAGCCGTACACGTGTAGCCGGCGTATTCCCTGTTGTATAGCCGGTCGAGCTCGTCGTGACCGCCGGGGACGAAGCGAATAAGCCTCCCCGCGGGCCCCAAGGCCGGGAATTCGCGGGCCTCGACGGTGTAGGTCGTCCGCGCCCAGGCCCGCACATAGCCGTACTTGTGGTAGAGGTCGTTCCGCCCGAACAGCAACGACATGTCGTAGCCGGCCTGTCCCATCGCCTCCAGGCAGGCGTGTGCCGTCTCGGCCATGTATCCCTGCATGCGGTGGCCGCCGTCGGTCATGACCGCCCCGACGCCCGCGCACCGCACGTTCGAGCGGCCGATCCTCATGGCCAGGTCCCATACGCCGAAGTGCGTCACCAACTTGCCGCCGATCAGGCCGATCCTGGAGGTCCGCCAGTCGTAGTGGCTATGCTCGAAGTAGCTCCGGCGGCAGTAATCGACCATGCTCCAGTAGCCGCCGAAGGCCTTGCCGAAGAGGTCGTAGATGGCATCTTTGTGCCTCTTCTTGTCAGGCGCGGTGATCTCCAGCGTCCGCTTCATGTCTTCACTCATTCCCCGCCCGCGGAGCGCGCCGGGCTTTTCGCCGGCCGGCCCGGGCCCCGGCTTTCGCGCGGCGGAATCGCCGTGATATAGGCGACTATCAGCTCACCTGCCGTTGCGGCATGCAGATTCTCCATGAGGCCGGGCGGCGTTGCAAGGCAGGGGCGCCTGGAAATGCTTGGGGGGGCCTTGCAAGCGGCTTTGGGGGAGCGTATAAACTGCCAGGCGGCTTCCGGCCGCGACCTGTGGCGGCGGGGTGCCCCACCGCGCGAGCGGCCGGCGGTTCGTCCGCGAGCTCGGCTCGATTGAGATTGCCGAGATTACCGCCGAGCGGCGGCTGTATCGGCCGGCCCGAACCATCATTCGCAGAAAGGCACGTACCATGAAGGTGATCGCTCAAACAGCGGCGCTTCAAGAGGCCCTCGCCCTCGCCGGAAGCATCGTTCAGACCCGGACCCCTAAGCCTGTCCTGCAATGCATCAAGATGGTGGCCGCGGGCGGGACGCTCACACTCATAGCTACGGACCTGGAGACCGGGTGCAGGTACAACATAACCGCCGTTCAGATCGACGCCGAAGGCGAGGCGCTCGTGCCGGCCGACAGGCTGGCGGGCATAGTCCGGGAATCGGCGGCCGACGAGAGCCTCACCATCGAGACGGAGAAGCAGACCGTGCACGTCCGGGGCGCGGGCAGCCACTTCACGGTCTACGGATACGATCCAGGCGAGTACCCCAACGTGGGCGACTTCGCCGAGGCGGTCGACTTCCAGATACCGGCCAAGACGCTGGCCGGGATGATCGCCAAGACGCTCTTCGCCACCGCCAAGGCCCACAGCCACTACGCCATCTCGGGGGTGCTCTGGGAGGCCGCGGGCAAGAAGCTCCAGCTTGTGGCCACCGACGGGCACCGCATGGCCCAGGCCACCGGCACGCTCAAGAAGTCGGTATCCGGGCAGGTGACGGCCATCGTCCCGGCAAAGCTGATGAGCCTGGTGCAGCGAGTAGCCGGCGACGGCGACGAAATGCTCGACGTGAAGATCCAGGAGAACCAGATCCTCGTCCGGGCGGCGCGGGCGGTGCTGATCAGCTCGCTGGTGCAGGGCAACTTCCCAAAGTACGCCGACGTGATCCCCAAGGAATGCTCCTGCAAGGTCACCATCAACACCGAGCAGTTCGAGCGCCGCATACGCCAGGCCGCACTGCTGACCAACGAGGAATCCAAGGGCATCCGCCTGAGCTTCAAGGGCGATTGCGTCACCCTCACCAGCCGGGCGCCGGAGACCGGCGAGGCCGAGGTGACCTGCCCCGTCAAGTACGAAGGCCAGGAGATGGACATCGCCTTCAACCCGACCTTCCTGGCCGACGCCATGAAGGTGGCTGAGACCGACGAGATCGTCATGGGGATGAACGCCGCCAACAAACCGGCCATCATCAGGTCCGGCAATGACTTCCTGTACGTGCTGATGCCTGTCGATCTTGGCTGAAACGCCGGCGGCCGGGGCGGTTTTGTGGAGTTTCTCTTGCCGCCCGGCCGAAACCAGTGGTAGAGTCCGCACTCATCTCAGAAGACCGGTCAGAGGCCGGCAAGGATTCGAGGAGATGGCCGTCATGGATGATGCCCAGCTTCAGACCATCTGGCAGCAGCGGCGGTGGTCGTGGGGGCCCAGCCATCTGAGCGAGCCGCTGGCGGTGCTGATGAAGCACAGCCTGGGCAAGAAGGTCCGGCAACTCTCCAAGCTCGCCGAGGTATGGGACCAGGTGGTCCCGGAGCACATCGCCCAACATACAGCCCTTGAGGGCTTCTCCCGCGGCGTGCTGACGGTTACGGTGGATTCGGCGGCGCATCGCTTCCAGCTTCACACCCTCCTGGAAGGGGGGCTGAGGCAGGCGATTCGCGAGCGATTTGGGGGGCCCCTGAACAAGATCCATCTCGTGCCGGGCCAGATATGCACCATCGACGCCGCCGGCTCGCAGCGCTACGACCTGTAAGCCGCCTGCCGGTCCCAGGGCGGGGGCCGCTTCCCTTCATCCTTGAATTGCTTCCGGGCCGGCTTGATAATGCCGTCGCCGTTCAACGAACCCAGCGCCCCCAGCCCCAGCAACGTCGAGGGGGCGAGGGCCGGCCCGCGCCGGACAGCGCTGGCATAGCCGCGTTCGGCGCGTGATCCGGCTCGGCGGAGCTTACACATGTCGGCGACGATAGCTTGCATCGCTGGCGAGGAGATTTACCGGCAATGGCAGGCCGAGCGGCTCACCGGCAGGAGCCTCGGCCGGCAGGAAACGCCATTCGGCCAGAGCGGGGAAGTCCTGCTGGTTGAGGTGGACAGCAGGCAGTTCTACCA
>Ga0315279_10009267_pt1 | contig 11774 bp, 14 predicted proteins | sample YL17G06_20_MG_FD_203694 | JGI IMG/M metagenome (GOLD analysis project Ga0315279, IMG submission 203694) | Sediment microbial communities from Yellowstone Lake, YNP, Wyoming, USA - YL17G06_20 | ecosystem: Environmental > Aquatic > Freshwater > Lake > Sediment | place: USA: Wyoming | collected...
TGCTAAAATTTGAATGAAATACATATTTCGCTAATGTGTTACGTAAGACATTTTATAAAACTACCACTTTCTTAAGTGAAACTATTTCTGAAAAATCTTTTTGCAAGTAGTAAATCAATAAAAGAATTTATTTTTTCATTTTATTTCATGATACAAGCAAAAAAATATTTGATTGCCTCGATAATAGGAATAACAGTATTCGCAGTAATAGCTGTAGTCAGTTTCAGCACAACAGGGCTTTTCTCAAAAGCATTCTCAAAAACAGTCCAGCCAAACCAAGTGTACGAACAAAATGTTTCAATCAGAAAATACTTCAATTTGACAATAAGATTCAGAACTTCTCCTTCTGGAAGCGATCTTACGTTTTCTGATTCGGATGCATTGATTGTTCTGAAAGATATTTCTGGAAACGAAATCTTTCGCGCGACTGGAATAAGCAGCGGAAAAAATTATTCTCTTCAAGACAAACTGGATCTTGACTCAGTAGTTACTGCTGATTCTACAAGCATCAACGGATATTCAGATAATTTCAATCAAGCAGTTAACGTAAGCTACATTGGAACAAAGGCTTACATAACAATAATTCTTGCGAAAGCTGGAGGAAACGCAACTGTAACAGGATTTATTTACGATGAGCTGACAAATCAAAACTTGCAAGAGATAACAATTTCTGCATTTAACAGCAGCTCAGATCCAACTAATTCAGTTTCAGCTGCAACAAACCAGACAGATTCAAAGGGAATATATGCATTAATCTTGCCAACGGATTCTGACGGACAGTCATATGATTTCTACATTTCGGACTATTCAATAAGTCCTTAGAATTTTTTTTAATTTTTTGTTTTTTTAATTGAGGTGTGCTAACTTGCTGGACTACAGAGCGAGAATATTAAAATAAGTGTTAAAATGATTTTAGATTTTGTAATTTTTTATTGTATTGTATGCTAATACTACAATCGGAACTACAGGAGGTATTGCCATAGACGCTACATCATGTTCCACTGTAGCAAAATTCATCTGTGTTTCGTTCTCACTCTTTCTAAGTTTTGCATCAATTTCTTTATCTAATTCTCTGGCTTTTACTTTGTAACCTTGAGTGCTCGCAAAATATGCGTGAGTTCTAGAAATATGATCAGGATGAGTAATTACAACTGCAACATCAAAGAGATGATATCTTGCTTCATCAACTCTCTGACAGAATCCCTGTTCTCTTTCAAAAGAAAGTCTTAATTTCAGAGAATCGAAATATGAACTGATGATAGGTTCTGAATCACCTGCTTCTTTGCTTCTGACTAACAAGCGGAAGTCTCTTGCTAATCTATGTCTTTCAAATAAAGTATGATCTAGTCCATGAATGTTATAATGTTCGTCATTAATAGCTTCCCACAAGGGCTGATAAGAATCTGGTCCCCAATGTTGGAGCAATCTTAGGTTTTCTGAAAATTCTTTAGAATCCACAAGCCCTTCTGTTAGAGCTGCAGCATAAATATCTAAATCGCTTGGAATTGCCTCATGAAAAATTACAGTTTTATCTGGGGGAGTTTCCTTCGCTATTTCTTTAAGGAAACCAACATCTCTTTCAACTGCTTCTGGAACACCATGATAATCTGGAAGTATTTCTATTCTCATTTAATTACCTTTAGAAATAGAGGATGTTAAAAGATTTAACTCTGTGTGCGGGAGGTGTGATTTGAACCCACAAAAAATTTTCTAGATTTTCATTTTTTTGAAAGAATAAGTTCCAATTGAAATAAAAATCACTGCAAGCACTGCAAGAATTCCTGCATCAAAATAGAGTGGGAAGTGATTTGCATTGAGTATTGCTCCTCTCAGTCCATCAACTGCATATGTCATTGGATCAATGTAGGCAAAAGGAACCAAATAGGATGGAAGAGTATCGAACGGAAATATAGTGAGCAAAAACATTGGAAAGACCACAAAACTTGTTATTAGCTGAAATCCTTCTGGGGATTCCATCATTGAACCAAGTATCAATCCAATACTTACAAGAATCATTGTTGTCAAAAACATGAAACCATATGCCAGCGGGATTGATAAAATTGAATAATGAACTCCGATAAACGCGCCAATTATCAAAATGAGCGTAGCTTGAATCATTGCGTCAGTCGAGCCTCCGAATATTTTTCCGATGAACACCGAAAGTCTTGAAATTGGCGCAACTAAAACTTCTTTCAAGAAATCAACCTTTCTATCCCACACAATGTAAAGACCAAAGAAAATTGAAGTGAAGAGAAGAGACATTCCGAGAATTGCTGGAAAAATGAAAGCCTGCCCTCCGACATCTCCGAATCCTTCGATGTTTCCTAATCCTCCACCGAAAATCAGAAGAAAGAACAAAGGATTGATAATCGAAGCAACGATTCTAGATTTTTCTCTTAAGAAAACTTTGATTTCTCTGTACCAAATTGCATATATTCCTGTTAATTCTGACATTCACTTACCTCTTCTAGCAGTCATCACTCTTTGCACCCATCCACCTTCTGCTTCAGTGTCTCTAATTTCTTCTCCAGTATAATGGAGGAAGACATCATTCAACGTTGGCTCTCGGACATAAACAGATTCAACTTTCCCAATAGTTTCAAGAATTTCCGGCAAATGCTTTCTTGCTTCTTCTACTGTGAGCGCAACTTTTCCATCGAAATTTTCAACTTTTTTCACATAAGACAATTTTTTAACAGCTTCAATGTTTGGCTCGCTGCATTTAATTCTAACAACATCTCCGCCAATAACTTTTTTCAAATTTCCTGGAGTATCCAGCGCAACAATTTTTCCTTTATCAATGATAGCAACTCTGTTGCAAAGCAAGTCAGCTTCTTCCATGTAATGCGTAGTCAAAACAATTGTAATTCTATGTTCAGTAGCAAGTTTTTTTATGTATTCCCAAATATGCTCGCGTGTTTGGGGATCAAGTCCTAAAGTCGGCTCGTCCAAAAACAAAACTACTGGTTGATGCATCAATCCTCTTGCTATTTCAAGTCTTCTCCTCATTCCTCCAGAATAATTTTTCACCAGTTCTTTTTTCCTGTCTTCAAGATCAACTAGCCTCAAGACTTCAGAAATTTTTTCTTCCACAATATTTTTCGGAATTCCGTAAAGCATTGCATGAAGTTTCAAATTTTCATAGCCAGTTAAAATATCATCTGAAGAAGGATCTTGAAAAACAATTCCAATTGATTTTCTTACTTTATCAGGCTGTTTGATTATATCAAATCCATTTACAGTTGCATTCCCTTCTGTTGGTCTTAGCAAAGTTGTTAGCATCAAGAGAGTTGTAGTTTTTCCTGCACCGTTCGGTCCGAGCAGTCCGAATACTTCTCCTTCTTTTATTTGCAAGTCGAGATGATCCACTGCAACTAATTCTTTGAATTTTTTTACCAAAGATTTTATTTCTATAGAAAATTCCATAGAATATCTTTTTCATAGTAACTTAAAAATCTTTGTTATTTCCTCTTTTCTATCAAAATAGAAAATTGAAATTTTGATTAGAATAAGAAAAAGAAATGGCTGGAATTTTTAACCCAGCCTAGATTTAATTTCTTCTATCTCTCTAAACAATCGATCAAACTTTGCATTGATCAATTCGGCAAGATCCTCGTGAGTTATCCTTTCATGTGGTGGTAATGATGGTTCAACCATGTGTGGTGGCAACGGCATTTTTTTCACCCCCTTGTTTCGAGTTTTCTATAATTCTATTAAACGTTAAACTATTTATACCTTTCTATTTTTCTAGAATAGTCGAATATTAAATATTTATATACTTCTTTGAACTATCTAGTTATTATGCGTCCAGATATTGTTCATAAAGCATTAGCAAATGAAATCAGGCAACAGTTGTTAATCAACCTAGGTAAGAAAGAAAAATATCTTTCGGAGTTGGCAGAAGAGATAAAACTTGCGCCACAAACGGTTGATTTTCATTTGAATTTACTGGTGGAAATTGGATTAGTCAGTTTTGAGTGGCGTGAAGGAAAAAAATATTATTTTCTCAAAGACAAAAAAATCTTGGAATTCTTGAAAGATCGAAGACCTTTACCACTTGATATTCCTAAGCCTCCTCATGAAATCATGCTGGATGCCTGGGAAGACTTATCGAAGAGATTGGAAAGGGTAGAAGAAAAACTTGATTTACTAATGAAAAAAAGACGTTAAACTAGAATCAGAAGTAGAATTATCACACATCTATGAAACCATATGTCCACATGCTTATTCTTAATTGGAGAACCATCGATTAAATTCCGATTCTTTCTATCAGCCATCTTCTAGCATGTATCTAATGTTTACTGCTATTTATTCTCTGCTAGAGGTGAGGTTAGAGGGGTATTAGAAAAATTTGTTATTCTTTATTCTTTCTTTTATTACAATAAAATTAAACTGATTATATATGAAACTCAAAGTAATTGTGGATAAAAACATCGCATTCTCGGGATTTGTAAGAAATGTTGCACATCTAGGGAAATACGAATGGATTGAAAAATGGCAAAAAGAATTAGCAAAAACAGTTCCTTTGAAGCTTGCCAAACAGTCTTCAATCATCTTTCAGTCTAGGCTTAGCTATGAGCGACATCCAAAATCAGACATGGTGGAATGGAATAAAGAAACCCACTCTGTACTAAAAAAGCTTGAAAAAATTCACAATAAAGAATGGAAAATCTTTGAACAAAATGTACAAGTTTGTGCTAACACTTTTAACGATATAATAAATAAATATAGTAGTTTTATTCTGAATCAAATTCCTAAATTTACAAAAATATCTTGGAATTATGAAGAGGCTTGGTTAATTCCTTCCATTTATCGAGGTTCAACTACAGAAGATAATAAGATTTTCGTTGGAGTATGCAGGCCATTGAATGAATTGAACAATGTTGAATCAAGAATGAGTGCTCTTATTCATGAACTGATTCATGTGAATGAACAGCCAAAATATCTTTCTCGTTTTAATCAAGAAGAGCTTTTGGGTTATGTTTTGATGGAGCAGTCTAAATTCAAATCTCCTAATATGTCACGAGAAATTACGACTATGTTGTTAACTGAAGAAATCAGCAATATCATAGAAAAGAAATTCAATGTTAAACTCGACATTGCAAAATCTCATCCTCATTATAAAAAAATAAATGTGAATGCTATTAGAAAAAAAATTAAATTCATGAAGGGATTTGAGCGAATTAGAAAAATTGTTGATAAATCTTTAATTAAATGATGAAGTTTTTTTCAACAAATAGCTGCCTCACTACCCTGTTAAAGATATATCTCAAAATACCTTCAGATACTTCAAGAAACAAAAAGATACCTCAAGGTACCTCTATTCGTATCTTAGTGCTTCGACAGGTTCTAATTTAGCAGCTCTTCTTGCAGGGAATAACCCTGAAATTGCTCCGATAAAAACAGAAAATCCAATTACAAGAAAGATTACTTCTGGTGAAACTACTGTTTGCAATCCCCCACCGCCGCGTGCTCCAAAGAAGCCCAAACGTACTCCCACCAAGGAAATCAGTTCAGACAAAATAACTCCGACAATCACACCAATAACTCCACCAATCAATCCCAGAAGTCCTGATTCAGTGAGAAAAAGTTTCATCACCTCGTTGTTTGTTGTGCCTAAAGATTTCAAAACACCGATTTGTCTTGTTCTCTCAATGACTGACATAAACATAGTGTTAGCAATTCCAATTCCTCCAACTAAAAGTGAGATTCCCGCAATTCCTGCCAAAAAGTATGTTATTGTTGAAGTGACAGAGCTGATTGATTGCTGTGCAGATAATGCTGAACTAACTGTGAAATCCCGAGTGCTGTTTGTAACATGCCTTGTGAGCATGAGATTGTTTGTCAGTTGATTTACAACAGTTTGCACGTCAGCGGATTGAGAAGTTTGTGTCGTGATTGATGAGTATTGGTTTGATGCTAAGTTTGTGGTAAGAACTTGTCTTGCGTTTTCTTTTGGTATGTAAATTACAGATTCCCCTCCGCCTCCGAACGAAAGTCCGCCAGATTGAAGTATTCCCACAACTCTGAAACTATGTCCGCCAATCGTAATTATACTGTTTAGCTGCATGTCGCGCTTATACAAGCCGTGAGCTGTATTGTATCCGACTACTGCAACATAAGTATCTCCTGCTGTAAGATATCTTCCAGCTTCCAGTTTTGTTGTTATCATAAATTTCCAAACACTAGTGTCCACTCCTTGAATTGACATAGATGCAGTTTGACTTGAAAACAAAACATCAGCCCGACCTGAAACAATGCCGTCTACATAAAGAACACCAGGAGTTGATCTAATAATTCTTATATCGCTGTCAGTGAGATTTGCAGTTGATGTTGTTGCGCGTTCGCCACCAAAACCAAATCCTCCTCCAGCTCTCTGAAACCCAAGCGATATTGTGATGATATTTGCACCCAATCCACCTAACTGGCTCTGAACATTCTGTTGAAGACCTTGCCCTACTGAAACCAAGGCTACAACGGCTGCAACACCAACAACTATACCCAAAGCAGTGAGCCAACTTCTAAGTCTTCTATGAGTTAAGCTGTTAAATGACATTGTTAATATATCAAAATATTTCATATGACCTCTGCTCCCGATATAAAATTGAAATTAAAAATATTTTTTACTCATTCACTAAACCTTCCCGACTTTCTTTTTAATAAACTGGCTCAGGAAGTTTCCTTTTTTTCTGAATTTAAAGAACCATAAAAGAATGAAAGCAGCAATAATTACAATAGTTAAAATAATCCAAACAGTTGTTGATAACCCGAATAAACCTTGGTTTCTTTGAACAGTACCAGTTGATTGAGTAGCTGCAAGATTTAAAGTAATTTCTTTTTGAATAATTTGCCTAGCACCGCTTGTGTCAGAATAAGATATTTCCACAGTCAGAGGAGTATTCGAAATTATGCCAGTCGGATAAGTCCCTCCATTTTGGTTTGGCACTGTTCCACTTTGATTCCTTGAAAATCTTTGTGATATCTGAAAATTAGCAACACTAAAATCACCCGCATTCAAAGTTCCAAGAAAAGAACTGGACGCACCGCTGACAACAAAATTATTTTGTTGTGGAATGGAAACAGAAACACTGGTTGCAGGATTTACACCAATGTTTGCCACAGACAATGACAAAGTTCCTGCAGAATATTGTTGAACGGCAACATCAAAATCAGTCGTTCCTCCAATCTTTATTCCAATCGTTGATGTAACATTCTGCTTCACACCTGACTTATCATAGTAAGCCAGTTGAATTGTGAGAGGATATATCCCAGGAGTGACTGACGAACTAACTGAAACATTAAATGGAATAGTCAAAGATGACATGCCGGATAATGAAGTAATGTATTGTCTATTGCTTAGGCCCAAAGGTAATATTTCGTTGTCAGGCATCTGCCAAGTAAAAACAATATTATTAATTGCATCGTTTCCCTCATTGAATAAATTGAAATTTAATGTTGTTGTTTCCCCAGCAGACAATGTGTCTGGTTGAATAGAAGTAACTTGAAGAGCTGATGGAGATTGAACAGTCACAACAGCTGTTGGGTCTATTTCCGTACAAGATGTGCCACAAACATTAACAACAAATCTTATGGTGTACAATCCTGATGGTGCAGAACTTGAAACAGAAAATTTAAAGAGTGAAGTTGTTGTTTGACTACTACCCAAAGCACCTACATTCACAATTCCAGTGTTCACAACTTTCAGATTAGGATCAGTAGAAATACTATTAACTTGGATATTTGCAGTTGCAGAAGTTCCTGTTCCAGTATTAGTAAAAGTCAACTGAACATAACCATCAGTTCCAGGTGCAACTGGAGTTGGATTCACTGAAGAGCTGACTTGTACCAAAGGATCCGCAAAAACAGAATTCAATAAAAATATTCCTGCAATTAAAAATGATAGAATAATTATTATGTTCTTCATTTTTTCTCACCAATTATTCTTCCATCTTTTACCTTAATAATATGTTTGGAATGAGACGCTATTATCGTATCATGAGTCACTACAACAATAGTCTTTCCTTCTTCATTCAACTTAACAAAAATTTTCATTATTTCAGTTCCTGATTTTGAATCCAAATTTCCTGTTGGTTCATCTGCAAGTATGAATGAAGGTTCATTAGCAAGCGCTCTTGCTAAAGCAACTCTTTGTCTTTCTCCACCAGACAATTGTGAAGGCAAATGTTTTGCTCTTTCTTCCAAGCCTACAACCTTCAGCAATTCCAAAGCTCTTCCTTTTCTAATTTTTTTATCTTTTTCTATAATAATCATAGGCAGCTCGACATTCCCTTGTGCTGTCAAAGTTGGATAAAGATTGAATGTCTGAAATACAAAGCCAATCTTTTTTCCTCTTACTCGTGCTAATTGAGAGTCGTTCAATTTAGAAATATCAGTTCCATCTAAGAAAATTTTTCCAGAAGAAGGTCTGTCTAAGCAACCTATCATATGCAACAGCGTTGATTTTCCAGAACCACTTGGCCCCATTATTGCCATAAATTCTTTATTTTTTATTTTCAAGTCTACATTGTCCAGAGCTTGGACTTGCACTTCATCCATTTTGTAAGTTTTACTTACTTGATCTAATTCAATTACTGATTTCATTTTATCACCTCAAACAATTTTTACAACTCCCGGGCCTATCACTTTTCTTTTACGGCCTTTCAAGAGTTTTTCAAATTCTTTGCTATTGTTTAGTTGTGACTTCATATAGTTTCGTATGCCTGAAACCATATATAAAGGGTACTTGAAACTGTAAAATATAGTTTCATAGCAGTGAAACCTTATAAATCTTTATTTCTAAATATCTGTCATGGTGGCTAAAGAAAAATTGTTATTGTTGATTTCGGTAATTGCTGTAGTAGGTTTTCTAATCACTCTTTATGTTAGCATTTTTGAAGCTTCTGTGCGCACTACTTCAAATAGGACGGTTTCAACGAATGAAACGAGCTTGAGAGAGCTGCGACCTCCGCCATTTGGTGAAGAGCAACCAAGAATTCCATTTTACATTTTGCCTTTGTCTTCCGTTTTATTGATAACTGCAATTATTCCTATATCATATTATTTCATATCCAGAAGACTGGAAAAAAGGCTAGAGAAAAGATTTGATGTGATTTCGAAATTTCTAGAGAAAAATAATTCAGTTTCAAATAAGATTCCAGCAAGAGAGGATAGAAATATCATTTTGAAATTCCTAAATAGTGGCGAAAGAAAAGTTGTAGAAAAACTGATTGAGAAAAAAGGAGAGGTATTGCAATCAGATATGAGTCGTATAGAAGGCATGAACAAACTTAGAACTCATAGAGCTGTAAAAGATTTGGAGAGAAAAGGCATTATCAAAAGAGAAAGTCATGGTAAAACCCATCGCATTATCTTATCAAAGGATATTAAGGAAGCTATTTTAAAATAGTAGTAGAAGCAATTAATGAAAATTAAAGTAATTCTAGACAATCAAAATGCTTTCAGATATCTTAAAGTTTTAGCAGGTGTTTCCAGATACTTATTCATATTTTCAGAAACGGTGGTTTTGTAATTCCTTCCTTTTGTCTTCAACTTCTAATGACCAGTATTCATAACCTTCTGCTATATAAACTCTACTGTTTTGTAATGAAGAATATTAGAAAATTAAGATTTCATGCAGGAGGTGTGCTACATAGTTGGACAACAGTTCAAGATTGGTATTGATTATATCTAAAAACCTTATTTTAAATTCTTCAAGCATTCTTCGGAACAATAAAACTTGCCCTTGTATTTTATCTTTGCAAAAGGTATATCCTTACTGCACCAGTCACATTTCTTCATATATGTTTAATCAACACTTTATCAATAAAAGTTATCGAAAGTGTTAGTTTCTAAAATTTATAGTTTTGTTAGAGGGGTATTAGAAAATCTGTTTACAACATTTCCACATTAGGCAAATCCTTGAAATGAGTATCTCCAGTTAATATTTTTATATCATAACTAATTGCTGTGGCTAATATCAAAGAATCCATCATTCCCCATCCCTCTATGTTTTTCTTTCGTTCATGATTAATTTTCCCGGCCAATAAGGAAATTTCTTCGTCCAAATTCAGAATTACAGAACTTTTTGTAATAGCCTTGAAATATTCTTTAATTTCTTCTTTAAGATTATTTTTTGAGCACCATTCCACTAATTCCGCTATAGAAACTATGCAGGTATAGCATTTTTCTTTTTTCAATATTTCTTTAACTTTTTTGCCCTCATTGGTTCCTTTGAAGAATTCTACCCAGGCATATGTATCCAGCAACATCTATAACTCTCTTTCTGCATGATCTCTTTCAAATCTGGAAGCGCCTTTAGCAGTTCCAAACAATTTCATTACATCTTTTACATTTCTTCGCAATAGACTAACTTCTATTTCTTCTCCATTTTTTACATTTTCTTTTTTTGCTATTTCTTTAGGTATTAAAATACCAAGCGATGTGCCTACATTTCTTACCTTTGCTTTAAATGTTTCTGCCATATTATCACTATTATAATAAATTATAATGATATAAATACTTTTCTGCCAGAAATTTTGTTTTATTTATTCTCTGCTAGGGGCTTCTTTAGGGGTGGATTAGAAAATAAGTAATATATGATTAAATTTAGGTTAGAATGGTTTTTAGAAACAAACAAGAAAACAAGACTTTGGTCTCCTTTTCCAATTACAGATAGTAATCAAGAATTATTGAACTACGAATTTACAAAGAAGCCAAAGAAATTAGTACTTACTGACAACTACAATTATGCTTATTTTGAGTCCAATAAAGATTTCATGGTGAAATTACATCTTGAAATGGATGTCAGAAGTTTTAGGAGTTATGATGCGCCAAAACCAAAAAAATATTTAGAAATCGAACCACTCATGCTTTCTGAAGAAGCCAAAAAATTGGCAAAAAAGCTTAAAACTCCTAAGGCGTTTTATAAATGGATAATAGAAAATATCAAATTCCCAGAAATTAAATTTATTGAAAAAAAGTTACTTACAGATTTACGTTATGGTTGTTATTCAGTTCAAGAAGTTCTAGAATCTATGGCTGGTGAGTGCGGCGGGAAAAGTCTATTATTTGTTTCGCTTTGTAGATATGTTGGAATACCTGCTAGGATTGTTCAAGGTTATTTCTTAAAAGAAGGAAAATGTAAAATCCATGGAATGAAATTAGGACCGTCTTTATTGGATGTTCATGAATGGGTAGAGTTTTATGAAAAAGGAAAATGGTATCCAGTGGATTGTAATATTGCACAACAATCTGGTAAAGTTTACTTTGGACAGTTTGATGATTTGCGCATAGCAATCTGTAAAGGAACAAATATAAAACTCTATAACAAAAAAGAACCAGTCTATTCTTTGCAAATGGGATTCTTTGATCAAGCTAAGAACTTAACTCTTTCGCTAAAATTTGAAAGTTAATTCTTTCTAAGCCACATACCCATGTAACCATATGTCCATATGGCTATTCATATCTCAATGCTTCAATCGGATTCATCTTCGCAGCTTTTCTTGCTGGCAAGAAACCAAACAATACTGCAACTGTAACAGAAAACGATAAGCCCAAGACTAAAAGTTCAGCTGTGACTTTCGTCGCAAAATTCAATCCATAATTTCTTAGAACAAGACCAAGAACTTCAGAAAAACCAACTCCAACAGCACATCCAATAATTCCTCCAAAAAGTCCAATCAATGCAGCTTCCATCAAAAATATTTCCAAAACATTTCTGTTTGATGCTCCGATAGCTTTCATTATTCCAATCTCTCTTGTCCTTTCGATTATCG
>Ga0315279_10009268_pt1 | contig 11773 bp, 15 predicted proteins | sample YL17G06_20_MG_FD_203694 | JGI IMG/M metagenome (GOLD analysis project Ga0315279, IMG submission 203694) | Sediment microbial communities from Yellowstone Lake, YNP, Wyoming, USA - YL17G06_20 | ecosystem: Environmental > Aquatic > Freshwater > Lake > Sediment | place: USA: Wyoming | collected...
AGCCTGTGCTAGACTGAAGGCCGCTCGCCGCTGGGCCGACAATCCATAGGAGGCTGGCAGAGCCTGCCTACCGGGGGGCTTGTCAGTCCAACATGGCAGGAAGAAAGATCATCTATTGCCCATGCCGCTGCTCCCCCGCCGGCGCGGCTTTGTCATTCCTGGATACCGAGGCGTGGCGGCGCAGCGATCTGGCCGGGTCCCGAGGTGAGGCGTGAACTGGCTGGACGGCGTTATCCTGGCGGTGCTCATCTGGTTCATCTTCGCCGCCTTCACGGCCGGCTTCATCCGCGAGGTCGTTACCATCGTCTCCGCCATCCTGGGGGTAGTGCTGGCGGGCCTCTTCTACGAGCGGCTGGCCGACGACCTAAAGACGTTCATCGACAGCGATAGGGCAGCCAGGACGGCAGCCTTCCTCGCTATCTTCGGCGCCACCGCCCTGGCCGGCCAGGTGGCGGCCATGCTCCTCAAGGAGACGGCCTCGCTCCTCATGCTGGGCACCTTTGACCAGCTAGCGGGGGCCGTCTTTGGATTTGCCAAGGGCATAGTGATCATCCAGGTGCTGCTCATCCTGTTTGCTACCTACCCATCCCTAGGCTTCGGTGATGCCATCAGTGACTCCTCCCTTTCGCCCCTCTTCATTGAGCGGGCGCCCATCTTGTTGCGGGTGCTCCCCGCCGAGTTCGACGCCGCCAAGCAGCTTCCCTGAACCTCGGCCTCTCGGCTTGCTGATGTAGCGGTTGACCAGGGCGCCCGCAATCGATATAGTGCCGTGGGGCACCCTCCTCCAGGCAAAAACTTCGTTATGGCTGAACTAGGTAGAGTTCTCTTTCAGGCCAGGGTCGCTCGTGGCCTGACCATCGAGGACGCCGAGCGCGATACCCGGATCTCCAAGCGATACCTGGAAGCCCTGGAGCGAGAGGACTTCTCCGCCTTCCCGGCTCCGTTCTATGCGCGTGCCTTCCTCCGCACCTACGCCCAGTACCTGGGCCTAGATGCCGCTCAGCTCCTCGCCGCCCTCCCCCACGCCCGGCTGGAGCCAGAGGTATCGCCCCTACCCGAGATCAGCCGTCCCACCACGCCCGGCTTCTCCATCAACTGGGTGGTGGCAGGCATAGTGGTCCTCTTCCTCCTGGCTGCCGGTCTCCTCCTCTACCGGTCGGGCTCCGAAGGGGAAGGCGGTGGCCTCATACCCGGTAAGCCCACCGTCGCCTCCACCGCAGAGCGCGCCCAGACGGGCGCCGTCGAGGCGCCCCCTCCACCCGTGGAGCCTACCCCGGAGCCACCGCCTGTCGAGTCGCCCTCAGATGAAGGGCCCCCTGTGGAGGCTCCCCCTCCCCAGGAGCCCCAGGGCCGCCCCATAGAGCCCACGGGCCCCGGCCTGGTGCCAGACTTTGAGGGGGCCGCCCTGGACGCCTCCCTCGCCGTCCTCCGCGACAAGGGCATGAAGTACGTTGTCATCGAGGTGGAGAATAAGGATGTCCCCCAGGGGCTGGTCTTCGACCAGAGCCCGGCCCCCGACAGCCAGCTCGAGGACGACGAGTCGGTGACGCTTGTCGTTAGTCGCGGCGGCCGCTAGAAAGGCCCCATGCGCTATCACCTGGTGACCCTGGGCTGCCCCAAGAACGTCGCTGACTCCGATAAGCTGGAGGCGCTCCTGCGGGGGGGCTACCACGAGCCTACCGACCGGCCCGCCCGGGCCGACCTCATCGTGGTCAACACCTGCGGCTTCCTGGAGGCGGCGCGGGAGGAGTCCATCGACACTATCCTCCGCCTGGCCCTTAGGAAGCGACCGGGACAGAAGCTGGTGGTGGCCGGCTGCCTGTCGCAAATCTACGCCCGCCAGCTCCGGAAGGAGGTGCCGGAGGTAGACGCCCTCTTCGGCGTCGAGGCCTGGGAGCAGGTGGCGGCCCTGGCCGGCCCGCCTGCCGGACGGGCAGGCACCGCCGCCCGCCCCCGCCACGCCAGGCCGTCGGGCGCGGAGGCGCCCTTCGATACCCTGGAGGCCTCCCGGAGCCCGCGGCCCAGCGCCTACCTGAAGATCTCTGACGGCTGTAACGCCCCCTGCGCTTTCTGCATCATCCCCCGCATCAAGGGGCGCCTCCACAGCGTCGAGCCCGAGGCCCTGGTCGCTGAGGCCAGGCGGCTGGCCGCCCAGGGGGTGCAGGAGTTGGTTTTGGTAGCCCAGGACAGCACCGCCTACGGCCGCGACCGCGGCCAGCACGATGGCCTGCCCGAGCTGCTGGAACGACTGGCGGAAGCGCTGCCCCCCGCCGACGGCGGGCCCTGGATCCGGGTCATGTATGCCTACCCCGGCCACGTCAGCGCTCGCCTGGCCCGCACCATGGCCTCTCTGCCTCAGGTGTGTCACTACCTGGACATACCCCTCCAGCACGCCAGTGCCGCCGTCCTGCGGCGCATGCGTCGGCCCAGCAACCCGGACCGCCTGCGCCAGATGTTCGCCCGCCTGCGCTCCGCCATGCCGGACATCGCCCTGCGCACCACCTTCATCGTGGGCTACCCTGGGGAAACGGAGGCGGAGTTCGAAGAGATGCTGGACTTCGTGCGGGAGATGCGCTTCGACCACGTGGGTGCTTTTGTCTACTCGCCGGAGCCCGGCACGCCGGCGGCGCGAGCCCCCGAACAGGTGCCGGAGGCCGTGAAGCGCCGACGCTACCGGCGCTTGATGCGGCTCGCACAGGAGGTGTCCCTGGCTCGCAACCAGGAGTGGGTGGGACGAGAGCTGACGGTACTGGTGGAGTCGGAGGCGGCCTCCGCCGGAGGCGGATCCGCCCAGACGGGCGGCCGTCTGGCCGCCTTTGGCGGAGGCGACGGGCGGCGCCCGATGGGAGACGAGGTCTTCGCTGGGCGCTCCTACCGCGACGCGCCGGAGGTGGACGGGCTGGTGTTGGGCCCTGGCCGCCCGCCGCCCGGCTCGATGGTGCGCGTGCGGGTCGAACGAGCGCTGCCGTACGACCTGTGGGGCAGCCTGGTGTCTTCCTGAGACAGGCCTTCAAGACCAGCGAGGCCGGGCCCCACGGCCCGGCCTCGCTCTTTCCTGGGCGCTCTTTGCTAGAGGGCCTGGAGCATCTCTATCTCGTAGTCCAGGAGTTCCGCCTCCAGGCGGCTGCCGGTGATGAACTTGACCACGTTGGAGAGCATCTCATCGGCGTGGCGGACGCTGTTGGAGACGCAGCTGATCCCCAGGGAGACGATCTGCCAGCTCTCGTTGTCGTCGATCTCGGCGATGGAGACGTTGTACTTGTTGCGGACGCGGCTGGTGACGGACTTGATCAGTTGACGCTTGCCCTTCAGAGAGTCGTTCTCGGGCAGGCGCAGGGTGACACGACAGGCTCCGACGGTCATGGCTTCTCTCCCTCCGGGCCCGGGCGGTCCTCCTGAGGCAGGGGCGGCAGGTCCTGCGGGCTTTCCAGGCCAAAGTGCTCCAGGAAGCGGACGGTGGTCCCCAGCAGGGCCGGGTGCCCCGGCGTGGCGGCCCGCCCTACCTCCTCCACCAGGCCGCGCGCGATGAGGGTGCCCACCGCCCGGTCCGAGTTAACCCCGCGAATGGCGTCGATGGCGGCGCGGGTAATTGGCTGCCGGTAGGCGATGATGGCCAGGGCCTCCAGGGCGGCATGGGAGAGGCGCTGCTGGTGGTCCATGCCTAGCAGTCGTTCTACGTAGGGGGCGGCCTCGGGATCGGTCACCATCTGCACGTAGCGTCCATCGCGCAGGATGCGGATGCCCCGCTCGTGGCACTCGGCGGCCAGGCTCTCTACCGTCTCTTCCACCTGCCCCGTCTCGACGCGCAGGACGCGCGCCAGCACTCCCACGTCCACGGGTCCCTGGGCTACGAAGAGGAGGCTCTCCAGGACGGCCTTGAGCCTTTCAGCCGGGGGTGGTTGCAGTCTCGGCACGTCGCCGCTCCCGAACGGGCTTCCGCCGAACGCGGCCAGACGGCCGCCCGTCCGGCCGGATCCGCCTTTGCCGGAGGCGTCAGGTTTCCTTCTGGGCTTGGTGGCCCTCGCCCTCTGCTTCCGCCGACGTCTCCTTGGCAGAGGGCTTCTCTTCTTCCGCTGCTGCCGGCGTCTCGGCGGCCGTCGCGGGTGACCCTTTCTCTTCTGCTTCCGCTGGCGGCTCCTCGGCCGGAGGGGGCGGCGCGGAGGACGAGGCTCCGGTCGGCGCCCCCGCCAGCCGTAGCTCCGAGTAGCGGAGGTTAAGGCGAGGCGGGCGCGCCATCTCGACGCTGAGCCGGTTCGTCAGCAGGTTCTCCACGGCCCTGCATGCCTCCTCCGAGGTGAGGGCTAGGTTGGTATCCGGGTCCACGTGCAGCTCCAGATCCACCTCTACTCCCTTGCCGCGGGCGGTCACGGTCGCCTTGGCCTGGGTGACGTGCGGCACACCGGACACCTCCTGCTGGAGACGCTGGGCGATGGCGTCCGTCGAGAGGAGAGCGTCGCCGGCCCGCACGTCGCGCACGGGCACCCGCTCCGCCCGAGGTGGGGTCAGCTCGGCGATGACCACGACCAGGGCGAGGAGGGCCACCACGATGCCACCCAGGGTGAGGATGATGCGGGATCCGTTGTCTTCCGCGTGGTCGTCCAGGAACTGGACAAAGTCAGCCAGACGCTCGACGCTCTCGGAGGCGGCCACCCAGGTGAAGAGGATGACCACCGCCACGGCAAAGATGAGCAGCAAGGCTCCCAGCACGATAATGAGGCGGTTGGCGAGGTTCATCGTTCCCTCCTCAAACCAGTCTGACGGACAGGCTCCAGCAAGCCGCCGGGGCCTCCCAGGCGGACGGGCAGGATGCGGTTCCACAGGTCGGCGTCGCTGCGCGTGAACACCCGGATGTAGTTGTCAGTCAGGCCCTCCCAAAGGGGGCCGCCCTTGGTGGGCCGGGCCCTCTCCCAGAGTACAGGCATGACCCGCCCGCGGAAGCGCCCTTCGAAGTCGGCTCGGAGGTCCTTGGCTAGAGTCAGGAGGCGCCGGGTGCGTTCCCGCTTCACGGGCTCCGGCACCTGGTCGCCCATGCGGGCGGCGCCGGTCCCGGGGCGGCGGGAGTAGGGGAAGACATGCAGGCCGGCGAAGGCGGCCTCGCGGCAGAAGACGTAGGTCTCCTCGAAGTCAGCCTCGGACTCGCCCGGGAAGCCGACGATGACGTCGGTCGTCACGGCCGCATCGGGGACGTGCCTCCGGATCAGGGCCAGGGCGCGGCGAAAATCATCGGCTGTGTAGCGGCGGCGCATGCGGGAGAGGACGGCGTCGCTGCCGCTCTGGAGGGCCAGGTGGAAGTGGCGGCAGAGACGCGGGTCCTCCCACAGCGAGAGCAGATCCGGGGTGATGTCCTGGGGCTGGAGCGACGAGAGGCGCAGGCGCGGCACCGCCGTCTCAGCCAGGAGGGCCTGGAGCAGCACCCTGGGGCCAGAGCTGGCCGTGCCGTTGCCTCTGTCTGTCTGATGGGCGGGCCTGTAGGCACCCAGTTGGGTGCCGGTGAGCACCACTTCCCGCACACTCTCCTCCTCCCGGGCCCGCACGGCGCTGACCACCTCCTCGACGGGCACGCTGCGCTCGCGGCCCCGGGTGCGGGGGACGATGCAGAAGGCGCAGACGTCGTTACAGCCCTCCTGCACCTTGAGGAAGGCCCTGGTGCGCAGGGGGGTCACCCGGTCGGGGCGGGGGCCCGCGTCGGCGACCCCGCCTGGCTGGCAGGCACCCAGACGGGTGAGCCGGGCGGCTACGGAGGGCTTCTCGTCGTTCCTCAGGATCAGGTCAGCGCTGATGGCAGCGGCCAGGCCAGGCCCCGCCGTCTCCACGTAGCAGCCGGTGACGATCACCGGGGCCCCGGGCGAGAGCCGGCGGGCCAGACGGGCCAGGTGACGGGCCTTGCGGTCGGCGACGTGGGTGACGGAGCAGGTATTGATGACGAAGGCATCGGCGGCGGCAGGCCGATCCACCACCTGGCAGCCGGCTGCCAGCAGGTCGCGGGCGATAGCCTCCGAGTCGGCCTGGTTGAGCTTGCAGCCCAGGGTGAGGAGGCAGACGCCCGTAGGGGCGACGCGTCGGATGGGTGGGCTCTGGTTGCTCATAAGAATGACGAGCCAGCGGTGGCTCGCCCTCATGATACCGGAACGAGGGGGACTGTCAATCGAGGGGGGTGGGGGCGGCCGGTCCTACCCGCCGACGCTCGTCGCCTGCGAGCAGGGGGAAGGGTCCCGGCCGCCCCAGTACAGGGGAACCCGGAGGTCAGTTGGTGTGGACCCGGATGGGGTGCTTGTGGCGTTGCACCAGGGCCGACAGCGCCAGCTCCGAGAGCCGGGCCTCCCGCAGCAGCGCCTCGGCGTGGGACCGCATATCGTCGATGGCGCGCCGTTGGCGGCGTCGCCACAGATAGAGGGCCGTCTCCAGGGCCAGCGACCCGCCGGCCGCCAGGGCTCCGGCCAGGAAGAGCGCCATGTCCTTATCGACTCCGCCGTCCGCTTAGCAGCGGGTGAAGCCGCAGACGGGGCAGCAGACGCAGCCCTCACCGTGGACCAGGGGGCCGCCGCAGTCCGGGCAGCGGATGCCCCTGAGAAGGCCCTTCGTGGTACCCTTGCGCATGACCGTGCCTCCTGAGGAACATGTGTTCTATTAACTGTACCTTAGTAGTTATCAGAACATGCGTTCTTTGTCAAGGGGGTTGACAGGAAAAAAAGAGGAAAATTATCTGCGAGGGTCGTCTGGGAGGGACTGCTGCCGGTGGCTAGTTGGAGGAGAGCCAGTGCGTGAACTCACGCACCCGGTGCGCCGGCCAGCGGGCCCGCTGCGGGTCCATGAAGATCAGCAGCCCGACGATGAGGATGGGCAGACCGATGTCAGACACGGCGCCAGGGCCGGCGCCTTCCTACTCGATGACGATCTCCACCCGTTCGCCCCGGCGGTCATCGGTCACGTCGACGATGGTGCCCTTGGTGCCGGCGCTGGCTGCTTCTTTGAGGCCGCGCATGGGGAGTCGGCCGCTGAAGAGATGGGCCAGGCGGCGCGCCCACCTGCGGCCCAGCATGCCCGTGGGTACGACCACGTCTGTCTTCACACGGCCGGAGTGTATGTCGGTGATGCGGATGCGGAGTCGAGGCGCCCTCTCGACACCTGGCCCCAGGCGCTCGCCTCGGTAAGGCGCCTCCAGGGCGGCCAGCAGCTCGTCGGCCTCGCCAGCGTTGATCTGGCCCCGCTCCAACATCTCCAGGATTCGTTTCCGTTCTTCTTCCAATGCCTTCTCCGAGGTTGGCGGGACTAGTGGTTAGGGGCGCCGGCCAGGGTGGCGCGACCGGCCTCCCGGTCCAGGCAGATCGCCGCCCGCGCCAGCAGGGAGGCGAGTCGGGCCCGCAGGCGGCCCTTGCTCTCATTAGCCGCTATTTCCAGGGCAACCCTCGTGCGAACACAGCGCGCCCGCTCGGTCGCCGCTTGCTTCACCATCATATCCAAGGCGAGCCAGTTGTCCATGAGGCGAGCCCCTTCCGTCGGTCCGGGTGGTCTAAAGCTCACGCAGGCGGCGGGCCGCCTCCGAGGCGGAGATGCGCCCCTCCGACAGCTCGTCCAGGATCTGCTTGCGCATCTCCCGGGCCTCCTCCTCGACCGGCCGGGCCTCGTAGCCCAGGGCAGTGATGACCTCGTTCAGGCGGGCCACCACCGTAGGGTAGGAGATGCCCAGCTCCTCCTCGACATCCTTGATCTTGCCCCGGCACTTGAGGAAGACATCGACGAAGTGCATTTGCTCGGGGTTGAGCTTGAGGTACTGGCCGAGCTGGAAGTTCCCCTCCAGCGACGTCCCACAACTGTGACAGTGCAGGCGCACCACCCTCATCTCCTCTCCGCACACGGGACAGGTGCCCACGATTCGGCTCATCTCATTCCCCATCGGTACAGGGCAAGGGGGCTGCCCTGAAGATATTTGACCCTGTCCTGCACTAACTCAAGTCTGACATTGACATTATTAAGCACGATGTTGATTTTGTCAAGCCCCTGGAGCCAGTTTTCTTGCCACCGGCTGCCGGAGGCGATATCATAGCGGCGCCGGCGCAGCGTCCTAGCCTCTTGACGAGGTCTCGTGCGAGTTCTTATTGCCCCCCAGGAGTTCAAGGGCAGCCTCTCCGCCGCCGAGGCCGCCCAGGCCATGGCCGAAGGCCTGCGCCGCGCCCTACCCAGCATCGAGCTTGACCTGGCGCCTATGGCCGACGGCGGCCCGGGCACCGTGGAGGCGCTGGTGGCGGCCGGTGGTGGCCGCCGCCTCACGGCCACTGTCGCCGACCCCCTGGGCCGGCCTGTGGAGGCCGCCTGGGGGCTCCTGGAGGAGGGCCCCACCGCCGTCATCGAGATGGCGGCGGCCTCGGGCCTCGTCCTCCTCCGCTCTCAGGAGCGCGACGCCCGTCGCACCAGCACCTACGGCACCGGCCAGCTCATAGCCGCCGCTCTGGAGGCGGGCTGCCGGCACCTGATCATCGGGCTGGGCGGCAGCGCCACCAACGACGGCGGCGCCGGTATGGCCCAGGCCCTGGGCGCCCGCCTTAGCGACGAGGAGGGCTGCGACCTGCCCCCCGGCGGCGCCGCCCTGGCCCGCCTGGCCCGCATCGATGTGAGCGGGCTGGACGGACGCCTGCGTAGCTGTCAGGTCCTGGGCGCCACCGACGTCACGAACCCCCTCTGCGGTCCCCATGGCGCCTCCGCTATCTACGGGCCCCAGAAGGGCGCCTCGCCCGCCGACGTGGAGGAGCTGGACGCCGCCCTGGCCCACTACGCCGCCGTCATCGAGCGTGACCTGGGGAAGCGGGTAGCCGAGGTTCCGGGGGCGGGAGCGGCTGGCGGCATCGGGGCCGGGCTGATCGCCTTCCTGGACGCCGAGCTGCGTCCCGGCGCCCAGCTCGTGGCGGAGGTAGTGGGCCTGGAGAAGCGCATCGCCGCTGCCGACCTGGTGGTCACTGGCGAGGGGCGGCTGGATACCCAGACGGCCTACGGCAAGACGGTAGCCACGGTAGCCCGTCTGGCCCGGGGCCAGGGCCGGCCTGTCGTCGCCCTGGCGGGGCGAGTGGACGATGCGCGGGAGGCCTGCTCAGCGCTGGGGCTGGAGGCGGCCCTATCGATAGTGCCGGGCCCCCTGCCGGAGGCAGAGGTCATGGCGAGGGCGTCGGAGCTGCTGGCCGCCGCCGCCGAGAGCCTGGGGCGGCTAATGAGGTCGGGGCGGGCTTTGCACGATTGACCGAACAGGTGGTCGACCCTACAATGGCTCCAGCCACAGCGGGCTGCCCATGTTGACTTGCGAGGGGGCCGTCACGTGAATCTGCGGCGTGTCAGGGAGCCCGTACAGATTGGTCTCGCCCTCTCGCCGACGGAGGAGAAGCTCAGGCGTCGTATTGAAGGTGACCTGAGTTTCAAAGGCTGCCGGACTGGCTACGGGCCTCACAATACTCACGCTTTCGCTGCGAAGTTCCCGCCTCAACTCCCCCGCGCTTTCATAGACAGCTTGACGGACGCAGGTGAGATCGTTCTGGATCCTATGGTTGGGTCCGGGACGGCGCTCGTCGAAGCCGTGCTTGCCGGCCGGGCGGCAGTCGGGGTCGATCTCGACCCGCTCGCCGTGAAAATCTCGCGTGCCAAGTGCACTCCCCTCGATGCCGACGCCGCTGCTCTTGTCGCCGAGCAGATCGCAGATCGTGCCCGTGTCTGGCTATCCCACGCCGGCAAATCGGGCCTTGAAAAGCTGCTCGCGCCGTTTGACCCCGCCACGAAGGAGTTCCTAGCATACTGGTTTCTGCCAGAGACGCTCTTGGAGCTACACGCGCTGGCGACGGGCATACGCGTCCTGGCTCCCGATGCCATGCGCAACTTCTTCGAGATAGTCCTGTCATCTGTGATCGTCACCAAGAGTGGAGGCGTGTCCCTAGCGCGCGACCTTGCCCACTCACGCCCGCACAAAGTCACGGACAAAAGGATCCGTTCTGCGATAGATGTCTTCCAAGAGAAGGCTCTGAGGGCAGTTGCCTCCCTCGCCACGCTTGACGGCGGCGCCCACTCTGCCGTCGTGCTGCGCGGCGACTCGAGGGCACTGCCCATCGAGTCGGAAAGTGTTGACCTCATCGTCACCTCCCCACCATACGCGAGCGCCATAGACTACGTGCGGGCCCATAAGTTCTCCCTTGTTTGGCTGGGCTACACGATCCCGCAGCTCAGCCAGGCCCGCCGCAAGTACATCGGAGCTGAGGTTGGCTTGGAGGACGCTAGCTCTGTATCGTCAGAAACGGCGCGCTCCTGCCTGCGTGCCGTAGCAGAGCGCGACAAGAACAGAAGCCAGGTGATCGCCCGCTACTTTGTCGACATGCACCGGTCCATCCAGGAGATGTTCCGAGTCCTTAGACCGGGACGCGCATGCATCATTGTTGTGGGCTCGTCAACTGTACGAGGCGTCAACATCCTCACCCAGTATGCCCTGGCAGAGATCGCAGAGGCCGCAGGCTTCAGGCTGGTTGGTGTGAAGGAAAGACAGATAGACCGCGATCACAGGCTAATGCCAATCAGCTACAACAGCTCCCAGTCGGGCATTGAAGCCCGGATGCATCGGGAGCACGTAATAGCCCTGGTCAAGCCCCGCTAGATGGCTTCCCGGCCGATGGTCAAGAGGTCATCAAAGAAGTCCCGCAGGTCTGCCAACGACGACTGAATCCAAGGGATCTCGTCTGTACGTCCCGGGATGTGACGCCAGAATTCCAGCAGGTAGTCCTTACTAACGTGATAAAGCCGGGCTACGGAAGGTTCTGATGCCAGCAACCGCAAGAAGTCTGTGTCGTACTCAGATGTGACAACAAGGTAGTAAGCTTCTGGCCGGATCCGGCTCAGCGTCGCCGCTGCATCGAGCTCCCCGCGTGTCCTGTCGACCCGAAGTCCGACCTTAGCCGACACAACCGCTCTTAGCAGCGGGTTCACCACTGCCACGTCGGCAACGGGGAATCTCTGCCGGCCCCCGCCAGTCCGCAGTTGAAACCCCACGATGTCTTGCGGCTGTAGCTTGAACCTGATCTCCAGGCCGGGAATGCCAGCTTCCCGCACCCTACGCTCGGCCAGCACGTGGAGGATCTGCTCAAACCCATCGCCCACCCACGTGTTCCGCTGTTGCGAGTTGTTTAGGAGGCGACCCGACATCCGCTGAGGATTCTGCCGGCCCTCTAACCAGGATCGCAACTTGAAGTAGGCCGACACCCTGTTCTCGAGACGATCCAGCCAGTCGGAAGAACTCGTGGGGATGCCGAAGTCACCAGCCAACTTGTGCGCAATGGCTTCCGCCCCCGCGTAGAATGGCTTGGGCCGTCTGGCTTTCTTGTCCCAAACCTTGGCAAAGTCGGTGACGTTGGGGACCCGTTGCAGGGGCCCGCCAGGGGTGTCCTGGAAATACGTCACTGCACCCCCGATGAACTTCCAGGCCGTGGTTGGCGTTGGATGGCCTATCGTCTTTTGCAGGAAGTCCACAACGGCCTCCGCCAGTTGAACAGGAGAATCGCCCCACTTGGTGGCAAGAAGCCTTTTTCGGTCACTCTGTATCCCTGGCATGTCGGACTCCTTGTGAAGATTGCGCGAGGCAGCCCGCGGATGTCAAGGTTTTCCGCGAATCCTAACCGTCCTTTGGCGGGTGAGTGGTGCGCCCTACTCAGGCTTCGGGGCCTGGGGTGGGGAAGGGCCGGGGCCAGCCGGGGCGCCGCCAGCCCTGATCGCCGCCGTCGGCTTTCGGGCTGCCTGCCAGAGGAAGAGCAGC
>Ga0315279_10009269_pt1 | contig 11773 bp, 10 predicted proteins | sample YL17G06_20_MG_FD_203694 | JGI IMG/M metagenome (GOLD analysis project Ga0315279, IMG submission 203694) | Sediment microbial communities from Yellowstone Lake, YNP, Wyoming, USA - YL17G06_20 | ecosystem: Environmental > Aquatic > Freshwater > Lake > Sediment | place: USA: Wyoming | collected...
CCAGAACCCTGAACCTCTGTTGATCCTTCACGGACAATGTCACCTCAGTCATGGGGTGACAGAATCACAGAACTGCTCACGGGTGACATAGTCTCAGAACTAACACACCGGCCAAAGGCGACCTTGACACGCGTGGTCCGGAGTGCCACACTGATGGCTCCTGGCGCGGGGTGGAGCAGTCTGGTAGCTCGACGGGCTCATAACCCGTAGGCCGCAGGTTCAAATCCTGCCCCCGCTACCAATTCTCGGGACAAACGAGCCGGTACCTGTCTCAGCGTCATCGTCAGGAGGCGGGTGTCCGGCTCGAAGTCCATCTGGGTTACGAACTGCCTGACGAGGCCGCGTCGGTCGGCGTTGCTGGGCCCGTTCAGGCTCCTCAGGGCCTCATGCCGGTAGGCCATCACCTGCTCCTTTGAGACATGCGCGTTGGCAACAGGTCGGGTCGGCTCCCTCAGCACCTCGGTGCACTGCGTGTGCTCCAGCTTGAGCTGCCTGAGCCGCTCGTTGGCCCAAGCGATGTCGTCCAGCCCCTGCTGAACCGCGAGTCGCACGTTCGCCATCCCAGCCTCGAGGCGGCTCAGTTCGTCAGTAGCACGTCTGCGCTCATCCGTTGTGCCATGGGCCGCGTCTCTCAGTCTGCGGTTGACGATCTCCGTGACACGCTTGGCGTCCGTGCAGACATCGAGTAGGCACTCGACCTCGCGGATCGTGGCCTCTTCAACGAGCACTCGGTCCAGATAGACCCCGGCGCCACACCCCAGGCCTCGTCGGTACTTCGCCGTTCCGCAGACGTAGTAGTCCGACTCACAGCCCTTGCCATCGCGCCGCCGCGCCCCAACCATATTGGCGCCACACCGAGCGCATACCAGGAGCCCCCCCGTCAGGAGATACCTGCTGTGCCCGGCTCGGCGTTGTGCGTGTGACCCGCCCGGCGAGGTCGCCGCCCGCTGCTGACGCGCGCGCGCGACGGCGATGGCCTCGTTCTCAGTGATGAGTGCCTCCTGGGTCCCCTCGACCACAACCCAGTCGCTGGGTGCACGCTTCATGCCGTTCTTGCGATGGACGTTCCAGACCCCGTAGCCCGCGTACTGGAGCAGCTTGTGTGGCTGCAGCAGCGATTGCCAGGTCGATGAGCCCCAATGCCTGCACTGCGGTGCTGGAAGGCTGCCCGAATTGCAGAAGTCGCGCAACGCGTCGATCGAGGCCCCGTTGGCGGCGAGCTCTACCAAGCAGTGCCGTGCCCACTCATGCACCGGCCGACCGGCGACCACACGGTCATCAGGCACCGAGATCGCCTTGTAGATGGGCCGTCCTCGCTTGTCGAGGCCACGGCTGATGCGCTCGCTTCGGTACCCCCACGGGGGCTGCCCGCCGTTCTTGTAGCACCAGCCCGTTTCCGGGTCTCGCGTCTGGACGTTTGCCCGGCAGCCCTTACGGGTGTGGAACGCGATCTCTCGACTGTAGGCTTCGTTCCTCGCGAGGGTTATGGCCTCGAGGTACACGCCGGCGACCGTGTCGGGGTCTGCGGCCGGGTCCGAGAGCGAGACCACCTCGACGCCCGCTCGCCGTAGTTCACCCAGCAGCACCTTGGCGCGTCCACTGTCCCTTGAGAACCGCGACATATCATGCACGAGGATGGTGTCGATGCTTGGGTCCTGCTTCGCGCGGGCGGTCATGCGGTGGAACTCGACTCGCTTCTCCTCGCGTTGGAAGGCGCTGGCGGCTTCCTGGTACTCCTCAACGACCTCGATCCCGTGCTCGCCGGCATAGCGGCGCAGTTGCCGGAGCTGCTCGGGCATCGAGAGCCCTCGCTCCTCCTGCATGTCGGTGGAGACGCGCGCCCAGACCAGAGCGCGCCGCGGCACGGCCTCGACGCTGTCCGCCGCGCCACGGCTCTCCGCCAGTAGGGCGGACAGGAGCGATCCGTTGCCGCTCATCAGCGCTCCTCCTCCGGGACCTCGACCTTCGCCAGAGCTTTCTCCACCATCGCCAGAAGTAGGTCGTTCTGGCTCTTCCGCTCTTTGTAGGCGAGCCAGCGGAGCTTGGCGTGTAGCTCGTCGGGGAGTCGCAAGGTCACACGTACCATAGTGAGCACCTCCTTCCGCCATTATACTCTATGGTGTCATAGCGTACAAGCCAACCATTGTGGGCCCCGCGGTCCGTCTGAGTAGATCGCGCTGAGCGACGTCAGTCCCTCACCGACGGTGGGCCGACCTCGGCCACGTTCATCTGGTCACCGGTCGTGATGTTCACCTGAGCCACTGAGGGGCGCAGCAGTCTCCTTACCTGCGCCAGTGCTCGCACTGCCGACAGCAGACGCCGGTGGCATCGGTCCTGTCGGTTCTGCAGGTAGCTCCGCAGGCGGTAGCTGGCGTCACCTTTGGCTAGGTTCTGCACGAACATCGAGTCAGCGTACTGCATGTGGACCCAGCACAGGGCAATTCGGTCGGCCAGGATCGCCTCAAGGGGCGATGGGCAGGGCCCAGCGACCTGGGAGCGGATCTGGTCGACCTTCCGCATGGCCGCCTCCTGCACTACCAGATCCTTGCCGGCGAGCATGTCCACGAACGCGCGCTGAGCGTTCCGCGCGAGGTCGCCGTAGATCTCTACCAGCCTGGGCGACCCGTCAAGTGTCTCCCGGAGTTCGGGCAGTACCGCCCGGTCACCGTCCTGCGCGCGCAGCAGCAAGGCAAGCGCCTGGTGACGCTCACTATCCGCACACTTGAGTTTGCATGCCATGCTTGCGCCTCCATTCGCCGCGATGATGCAGATGGTAGCCAGCCGCCTCGAGCTGTGCTCCCATGGACCCCTCCGCGCACTCGCACAGCAGCGCGACGAGCGCGTCCGTGCAGTCAGCCTGAGCGATGCGTTCGCTGTCGGCCCGGTGCTGTTCCTGTCGGTCTCGCCGGTCCTCTGCGTCATACTCGGCGACGAGCTCTGCAAGCTGGCCCGTCCCCACATACTCCCGGATGCGCGGCCCGCCGACTCGCCTTGTGCGCGTGTAGTACCGCCCTCCACGCTGTCGCTTCTCCCAACCCATGTTGTGTGACTCCTTTCTGTGTGCCCCGCTCTCGCGCTGGGCGCCAGACTGTGCTCGGTCCCAGTCCTGCACCCTTCCCGTCGCGGAAGTGGGAGCGCGCGCCGTGCACGGGATGCCCGCGATGGGCCCGTAGCGACCAAGCCCCGTGTGCGAACGGCAGCTGCGTAGGGATGCAGAGGATGCGGGGGATCGATGCAGCCACATGCGTGCGCGCGCGCAGGTACCCCGTTGTTGCCTTCCTCTCGCACACGCGGGGGACAGGGAGCATCCTCTGCATCTTCTGCAGAACGGACGCAGACCGTTGCCTCCCAACGGTCGGCGGCTGATGAGTCTCCTCCTGGATCCTCGGCGCCTAAGCCACCTCCACGGCCCAGAGGGCAGCGCGGGTCCGGCTGGTGCCCCTCTGGACGAGGCGCATCGACCGATCATCGATCGGGAAGAGCGTGCCCGGCCGCTTGCGGAACGCGTAGCCGATCCTCGAGACGACGGGAAGCCCGTGGCCATCGACGCAGGACGAAGGGAGGGCGGCGCGTAGGTCGGCGTAGTCCTCCTGCCTCGGGCCGGTCATGTTCGCGACAAGCTGCTTCAGGGACCAGGATTCGTCAGGCCACAACTGATGCCAACCTGCAAGCGAAGCGCTCCACTCGGCGTCCTCGACGGCCGACGCCTCCCACACCGCGTCTGCGTTGGCGAGGAAGCCGTCGATACCGGCATGACGGAGGATGCCGCCTAGCATGTCGGCCCATCCTTGGAAGCCACCCAGGATCGGGCGGTCGCACGCCGTGGGTCTGCCCGCCACGAGCCAACTCCTCACCATCGCGAGGAGTGCCCCGAGATAGCCCCCACGGTGCGCCCCAACGTGTCCTGCCAGGTCTGGGATCGCAAAACCCGTGCGTTTCTCCGGACGTGGGGTAGTGGCATCTAGCGTGACCCAGTAACACCGCCGCGGCAGGTCTCCGCGCAGCTCGATGTTGTTGCCCGTTACGTACCATACGGCTCGGTTCTCGACGCGCAGCTCAGTATTGGTGCCCAGGAGCCGCCCGCCGACCGACGTGGTACTGAGGGCCCGGCCAAGGGCGCCGGAGCGCAGCGGCTCCGTTACGCCGTCGACCGCGATGATGGCCGACCCAGCAAGCAGCGAGCTCAGGATACGCTTGTCCCACTCGGCGTCGCGGTCGCGCCCCGTGGGGGCGGAGAACATGCAGCCGAGCCGTCCGGTCGCGATCAGTGCGACGCAGTTGACGAGCAGCGTCTTGCCCGTACCCGCTCTTGTGGCGCTTACTACGCACAGCGGAGTAGGCGCGCCGAGGGCCGGCCGCACGATCGGCGTCAAGAGCCCCGCGCAGGCGTTAGCTCGGGATGCCTGATCGGTGAACGGGAAGTCGGCTAGCAGGGCGCAGATGTGCTCTGCTGCGCGTCTCGCATTCTGTTCCGTGGGCTCTGGCAGCGTGGGCATCCGCAGATCAGGGGCGGGGCGGTAGTAGAGCTTGGTGCTCCGGTCGTAGCCCTCGCGATCGAGCACGGTACCGTCGGCTCGAACGACCGGGCATTCGGTCACACCGGCCAGCGATGGCAGCGGGCACTCGCCAGCCCGCTGCGTGCGCAGGCGGAGCTCACCGGCAATGTCGCGGATGACCTCCATCGGCGGCGTCGCGTCCACCCACTTGCCCGGCTCCCGCTCACCGGTGCCGTCCCTTCGGCAACTCCTGCGCCATCGGACAAAGCGCGCCGCACGGTCTGCAATGCCTCGCACATCATGCTCGCTCAGGGCACGCACGATGGGACGCTGGCCTTCGTCCGCATCGACCTGGACAAGCTCGCCGGCGCGCACGAACAGCTCGGGCGGGTCGTTACAGCCAATGATCGCGTCTACGGTTGGCTCGGTCACTGTGTGGAGGTTCTTGTCGCCCAACTGGACGATGGGCCGGGTGTCCTCAGCGGCGCCCGCCTGAGGCGGCCCAGACTCGGTTGCGAGTCGGGCGTCCGCGACCGGCCCTGGCCTTCCACCAGGTTGCCAGCGCGCTGCGCAGCGAAGGACGGCCTTGCTGATCATGGCGTCTCGATAGTCTGCGCGCTCCCACTTGTCGCGCATGAGGCCCGACTGGCGGAACAGGCGGTCGATCCGCTCCGCGTCTGGACCACACCAGAACGCGAGCCTCGAACACAGCGCCAGGTCCGCCTCAGACGGCGAGCTGTACGCTGTCGCGTCGCCGGTCCACAAGCGACGGAACTCCACGCCGTTGCGGGCGGCACCGGCGCGGCGGAGAAGCTCCTCGTCGTCAAGGCCGGCTGCCGGTGGCCGTTGCGGAGCCAATGCCGCCGTCTGGCGTGCGATATGTTTGGCGTGGACTGCGGCCAGTTCGGCCTCCCGGCTCTGGACCTCCGTCGGAGTGCCCGGTAGCCGGTTGCCGGTGACCGTGAAAAAGCGCGGTGAGCCAGGCCCGTACAGCTCCACATTCCCGCGCCGGCGGCCTCCCTGGGGGATCTGCGACGCATAGACCAGAACGTGGACGCCGGTGCCGCTCGGCGACACCTCGCCGTACGAGTCCAGTGTGGCCACGGTCTCCCGTGCCTCGGCCGACAGCTCGCCCGTCTCGAGGCTGCGCCCATCGTCAACGTCCACGCCCGCAAGGACGTCGCCGAACATGATCCCGACGCAGACGAAGCACGCGAAGAGGTTGCCTGTCGCCTCCTTCCACGCCTCGTCGAGGATGTGGCGAACCGAGGAGTCCGTGTCGCCATAGGGCGGGTTCATCACGATCACGTCGTACTTGCGGGTGACAGCCTCTACAAGGCGGACGCCCTTGGCTGTCTCTTGGGCGAAGAGCTGCGCCAGTTCGTCGCCGGCCGTCCGCTCGGAGGCGAGAGTCAGCAGCTCACCGAGGAGTGCGTCCCGGGCCGTGGCCGTCTGTTGCCGGTCGAGCGGCCGCTCGATCACAAGCTCGCTCTCCTCGACGTTCCCGTTCGGCTCGTAGACCGTCAGCCGGAGCTGCACGGAGCCCTGCAGGGCATCGACCACGTCCTGCTCCAACCGCAGCAGGCTACCGAGAGCCCCCACGTGCTCCAGGTTGCGCCAGAGGGCGTACACAGCCCGAGCGAGCGCGTCCGGCCCTCCGAACAGCGCCGGATCGAGTCGCTTCAGCAGCTTGTCGCGCTCCTCGGTCCCCAGGTTCACCGAGTTGGCGCAGACCAGGTTCATCCCTCGCACGCGGAGGTCGCGCGGGTCGAGGCCGTGCAGACGGGCCTGCTCCTTCGCGGTCAGAAGGAGCGACAGGGCCGCGATCTGGATGGCGCGCGGGTCGATGTCAATGCCGTGGAGGTTCCGCTCGAGGATGGCGTTCGGGATCCCCGCCGGGTCCTCGCGGACAGGGACGCCCGCGCCACGGAAGAGATCCTCCAGGTGCATCTCGTAGAGCAGGGAGAAGGCGTACTGCCCGAAGTGCATCGTCCCGCAGGCGGGGTCGAGGAGGGTCAGCTCGGCCGCCGGCTTCGGCGGGACGGGCTCGTTCTCGCCCGTGCCCGGCACGAGGTAGTCGATGTTCACGCCCTGGAACATGACCTCGGCCCTCTCGTCCGGGGTCATGGCATCGGGGTCGCGGTCCCCACCCGGTTGCGCCAGTAGAGCCGGGTGTGGGGGTGCATCTGCAGCCAGAGCCGCCCGAGCGTGTTGTCCACCAGGAACTTCACGATCCAGTCGGGCGTGTAGAACTGGTTCATCACGGCCAGCTCGTGGCTGGTGCCGGGCTTGCCCTTGGTCCGCGTACGGATCTCGACCTTCTCCTCGGCGTTGAAGAACTGGTAGACCCAGCCGAGCAGGTCGGGCGCGCTGTAGACCTCGACCGCAAGCTCTGCGTTGATCGCGCTCACAGCGCCCGTCAGGACGGCATGGGTCGGGAAGAGCACGCTGAACTCGTGCTCGGGGTCGAACAGAACGCGGATGTCCTCAGTGACCGCCAGGAAGGCCTTGGTCAGGCCATCCCGCCAGAGCCGTTCCTCTCCCCCGTCCGGGTCCCGGTAGGCCCGGCCAGTCTCGCGCATCGCGGCGAGAAGCTGCGAGCGGCCACCGTAGACGCCTGGTCCCCGGAGAGTGACCACCTCAGTAGCCTCGCCATCGACGAGGAGGAGCTCGCGGGCCTCCATGCAGCGGAGGCCGACCAGGCGGTTCACGTAGGTGAAGGCGGCGTCGCGGATGTCGGCGGCGAGCCGATCCCAGAGCAGGACCACAGGTCCTCGGATGTGACGGCGGAGAGAGCGGATGAACCTCATCACTTGCGGAGACTTCACCGAGCCCGGACACAGGGAGAGGAACAGACGAGTCACCGGCTGATGTGGCTGCCAGGCGATCGCTCCGATGGCCGAGAGGCGCTTCCAGTTCACGTGGTCGGCGATGACGGGTGTGCAACCTCTGGGCGCCCATGTGGATCGGACGGAAGGGCGCTGAGAGAAGCCACTTTCGTCCACAAAAACGACGGTAGCGCCCTTTCTCAGTGCCCCCTTTTGATCCGGGGCCAGTCGTTGCCTTTCCAGTCCGCGATCCGTTTCTCGTCGCGCTCTTTGGCTCGCCGAGCGGGTCGCTGGGCGCTCCAGCCCATTCTGTCGAGGAGTTTCCACACCGCCGACTCGGTGTACCGCACTTCGAACAGCCGCTGGATCACCGCGCCGATGCGCTGGAGAGTCCACAGTTCCGTGGAGTACCCGTGGGCTTGGGGACCGCGTAGCAGCTCCTGTCTCAGCTGCGCCGATTGTGAGTCCGAGAGTCGGCAGGACCGACCTCGAGGCCCGGTCGATCGCAGTGCGTCGGCCCCGCCCTGCCGCCAGCGTCGCTGCCAGCCATACACGGTCGACTCCGCCACATCGAGCTCTGTGGCGATGCGGGCCGCGCTCCATCCCTGCCCCAGGAGCTCGCCCGCACGGAGTCGAGAAGCTTCGAGAACTGCCACGTCCCGCCCGCGCTTGCCGGTTCGTTTTCCCATGGCACCACTTACGGACCAACAACGCCCTTCTCCTTTTTGCAGGATATACTATCTCGGAAACGCTCACTAGAAGGGGTGTGCCTGCGTAGGTGGAGTGCATCGGGCCGCGAATCCTAGCGCGTTACCGGAAGGTGAGGCCGGGTGCGACCCAATGCCACCCAGGCTAGGGTGTTCGTCATCCACTATCTCGCGGCGCTGGCCGCGACGGCGACGTGGAGCCAGCTCCTGTACGTCAGGGAGCGAACCGGCGCTGACACATCGCCTGTGCTGTTCCTGTGTGGGGTCGGTGCATGCTACGGCCTTGTACGCGCAAGAGTGGCCTCAATGCAGGCGGCGCGGGTCTCCTGGGAATGGCTGTGGGCGACGGCCGACGTGCTGTTGGTCACGGGTATCGTGCACTGGTCGGGCGGCCTCCGCAGCGAGGCGGCGCTTCTGTACTTCTGGGCCGTGGCGACATCAGCGGTGGCGCGCGAATGGCAGCGGACGTTGTACGCCGGGCTCCTGAGCGCGGTGCTGTATCTCGTTGTCGCGTCCGCGCCGGCTGGGTACCCGCGAGCCGACCACGTGGCGATCCTGGCAACGCGGGAGTTCATCATCGTCATCAGTACGTCCATTGCCGTGTGCTTTGCCGTCACGGAGCGCCGGACCGTGGAGGAGCTTGCGCGCCTACGGGAGCGAGCAGCGATCGATCAGTACCGGAGCGGGCTCTCACGGGAGATCCACGACGGGGTCCAGCAGTTGCTGGTGCGGGCGACGACGCAGCTAGAGCTTGCCTCACGCCGGGCGCAGACCGATCCGGTCGGCGCGGCGCGCGCGGCCGTGGAGGAGAGACATACCCTCCGGCGCGCCGGCGACGAGCTGCGCTATCTGGCGCGGAGACTGCGGTCCCGCGACTTGGAGGCGGAGGACTTAGCACGGGCCCTGCGGGCCCGTGTCGGGGAGTTCGCCGATAGGACCGGGATCGATGCACGACTGCAGGCGGGTATCTCGGGAGCAAGCCTTGGCGCTCCGGTCGAGCACGCGGCCTTCAGGTTCGTTCAGGAGGCTCTTGCCAACGCGGAGCGGCACAGCGGCGCCCAGCACGTCACTGTAGAGCTGATCCTCTGCGACGGCGAACTGCGCTGCAGTGTCGTTGATGATGGGTGCGGGTTCGACCCACAGGAGGTAGCCCCTCGCCAAGAGGCGGGCGAGGCGATCGGGCTTCTCAGCATGTCAGAGCGCGCTGCAGCTTTGGGGGGCAGCATGCAGCTGGAAACGTCGCCCGGATCGGGCGCACGGCTCACGCTGACGGTGCCCGTGAGCGAGGCGTATGCTATGGGGGAGCGCGGTCGATGATACGTGTCCTGGTGGTCGATGATGAGACTGTCCTCAGATGCGCCCTGTCACGACTGCTGGGCCTCGAGCCGGACATCGAAGTCGTTGGGCAGGCGGCGAACGGCGAAGCCGCAGTGAAGCTCGCACTTGAGCTTGAGCCCGATGTGGTGCTGACGGACATCGAGATGCCGAAAGCGGACGGGATCCAGGCGACCAGGCGGATCCTGTCCGAGCTTCCCCGGTGCGGGATCGTCATACTCACGGTGCACGATGACGATGAGAGCCTGTTCCAAGCCCTGAAGGCCGGAGCGCGAGGCTACCTGCTGAAGGACTCGCCACCGGAGCAGGCCGCCGCCGCCATTCGAGCCGTGGCGGCAGGCGACAGTGTGCTTCACACCGGGCTGGTGCGCCGCGTCCTCGACGAGTTCGCCCGGATCAGCAGGCACCGGGATTCCGCCAGAGAGGTGTTTGCGGAGCTTACGCGTCGCGAGCTCGAAGTGCTTGAGCTGCTGGGCCAAGGGCGACGCAACCGGGAGATCGCGGAGCAGCTCTTCATCAGCGAGAAGACGGTCAAGAACCACATCTCCAGTATCCTCGCCAAGCTAAATGTGAACGACCGAACGGAAGCTGCCGTGATCGCCACCGCACACGGCCTCGCCAACCCCTAGCTCTACCCTCCGGCATGGGTCCTACGAAAGTGGGACCTGTTTTCGCCACATTCGCGACTCTTGACCCGTGTGTTCGGGGACCGCAAAGGTTACCGTTGGCCAACGACGCACGGGAAGCACTGAGCCAACCACCGGGGGCGGAGGGCGACAGGGGATCCACCATGGTCAAGAGCGTCGATCTGGCGGAGTCGCAGCTACGCGAGTTGCTGGGCGCACGCGAGCAGTTGCGGGGGATGGTGGTGGGCCCGGTCCGCGAAGTGTGGCCGGATGTGACATGGGAGGAGCTCGCCCGGTACGTGGAGTACTCGTGGGCCGACACGTATCAAGACCAGTCGCGCTTCTGCTACTCCCCGGGTTACCTCGCCTGGCTGTTCGGCACTGACGGCCTTGGCTGGGACTTGAGCATTGCTGCCAAGGGTGGGGACGAGGTCGTCGGCGTGCTTCTGACCGCTCCCAGACGCATCGTCACGCCACACGGCCTGCTGGACACAGGAATCGCTACCCAGCTCAGTGTGCACCCACACCGCAAGGGCGCCGGCATCGGTAAGCTGCTTCACCTATCCAACCAGCGCGAGGCGACCCGGAGACTAGCCGGCACGTTCTGCTGGCTGGACCCGGCCGTCGCCACTCCCGCTTCGTCGTATCGGATCCTGTCAAGGCTGGAGGGCGAGCACCTGGAGCACTGGGGCACCTACCGGCTGCGACTGCGCGTGATCGATCCGGCTCGCGTCGCGGCCACGGTCAGCCTGCGGTTCTGCGAGAGGCCGGTCGTCTCGCTGGTGCGTGCGCGGTTGGGCCGCGCGGTGCCTCTGGAGCTCATCGGCGCAGGGAACGTGGAGGAGGCCACCGAGTTCCTCAACTCCACGGGCCCGGACGTGCGCCGCGTGTTCTCTCCAGAGGAGCTGATGCGCTACGCGGCCACCCAAGACGACCAGCGGGGGTTCCACACCGGTGGTGTGGTGGTGCGCCAATGCGGCCGGATAGAGGGAGTCGCGGCGGCTTACCCGACCGAGCTCGCGGGGCATGAGGGGAACCCACTGGTGTTCGTCGACTGGGTGGCGCTTACGGAGGACGCCCGACCGGCTCGCCTGGCCCGAGCACTGGAGGCCATGGCTCGCGAGCAGTTCGACGCCTGCGCTCTTGTTACGCTCGACCCGCGGTTGGGCCTCGGGTGCGGGTACCTGCCTACCCGACGAGTCATCGGCTGCTACTGCACTCCGTTCCGGGAGGAGCTTGTGACGCCAAGCCAGGCGGCGCATCCGCCGCCTATCGACGAGAAGTAGTTGCTCATCACGCGCGGAGGCGCCCTGCAAGCGTACAGGAGGTGGCTGAGATGGTACCGGCAGCGGTCCTTGCGGGAGGCGGCGACGATCCCGCGTTTTCGAGAGCCTACGGGGTGGGCGGCAAGTGGCGCGTCGACATCGGCGGCGCCCCGATGATCCGGTGGGTGCTCGATGCACTGAACTCGGCCCGAGCCGTCAGTCGGACCCAAGTATGCGGACCCGCAGCGCAGCTCCGGGCGGCGGGCGTGTCGGAGCCGGTGCTTGCATGCGATGGTGGCAACCTGTCAGCCACTTTGCGGGCAGCCCTGGAGGGGGCGAATGAGCACAAGGTGCTCGTCATTGCAGCAGATGTCCCGCTGATCACGGGAGAGGCGCTTGACAGCTGGGTTGCTGCATGCTTGGGCACAGATGCGGATGTGTGCTTCCCGGTCGTGTCGTGGGAGTCGATGCAGGCTCGTATCCCGGGCGCGCGCAAGACATGGTATGACCTTCGCG
>Ga0315279_10009270_pt1 | contig 11772 bp, 13 predicted proteins | sample YL17G06_20_MG_FD_203694 | JGI IMG/M metagenome (GOLD analysis project Ga0315279, IMG submission 203694) | Sediment microbial communities from Yellowstone Lake, YNP, Wyoming, USA - YL17G06_20 | ecosystem: Environmental > Aquatic > Freshwater > Lake > Sediment | place: USA: Wyoming | collected...
GAAGGGTTTAGGCTTCCATCGTACTTATGCCCAGAAGGGTTCAGGTCCGATAATGGGGCTGCCCGGATTTGAACCGGGGTCTAGAGAGCCCAAGTCTCCAAGCCTAGACCAAACTAGCCGACAGCCCCTTTCGCAGAGTCTAGAACCCCCTCAAACTATTAATGATTTTGGACTTGTCGTCAAGACTCTGGCTAAGCTACAACATTTGAGCAAAGCCAATCAAAAAGCAATATGGCACAGGCTCACATGCTTGGGAAAAAACGTCAATCTGCACCTTCCCACCGATGTTGAGCGATTCATCTATTCTATGAACTGCAAGAATGTCTATAAGAACAAGCTGTTTGAGGCGTACGAACGTTTCTGTTGTGCGAATTATATCTGTTATGTAAAGCCGAAAAAGTTGAAGAGCGAAGAGTTTGCTATCAATGTTCCCACCGAGGATAGAATTGACTCGATAGTTGCTTGCTGTGGATGGGTTTGCACAACGGTCTTCAATCTGAGCAAACACGGTCTTAGGCCTGATGAGATTGCTAAGCTCACGTTGAGAAACATAGACTTGGAAAACGGAAGAATAGCTGTTCCTACGAGCAAACTTGGGGCTCAACGCACTATACAGCTTCAGAAGGTGAGTGCGGATATTCTTAGAAGTTATGTTCTTAGAAGGAGGATTCACTCTATTGACAAGAGACTGTTCGGTTCAGCGGGCAAGATAAAAGAGAACTGGAGAAAATACAGGCAGAGAGCTTATGAGAAGTTTGAGGATGTTGAGCTTTCAAAAATCAGACTGTATGACTTGCGTCACTGGTTTGCAACGATGACCTATATCAAGACGAGAGACATTTTCCACGTCAAATATGTTCTTGGACATAGAAGACTCGAAAACACTCTGATTTACATCCATCTGGCTGAGGGTTTGGCGGACTTTCCGGGAGATTATACTTGCGAAATAGCAAAAACAGTTCAAGAAGCAGCGAAGCTCATTGAGCAGGGCTTTGACTACATCTGCGACCTCGACGGGGTGAAACTGTTCAGAAAACGAAAATAGAAGTGTCCAGAATCACTTGTAATAGACGACAAGTGCGGGGCATGGACCTTTTGGCCATCTGAAGGAAAGACATACTACACTTGCTTTCTTTCTTCTGCATGGGAATCGCTGAATTTCTGGAACAGAGCATTCATAATGTCTATTCTTCTCTTTCTTTGCCATTTGAATCCTCGCTAGGTCTTGCTTTTATTCAGCATCTTAAATCTTCAGAACAGCAAATTCAGATTCTGAATCATGCATTGTTCATCCTGCAAAGAAGTCAAAACACGGATTTTCCCCTATACTATATTATATGGGGTTTTCCGTGTTTTGAAAATTTCATCAACGAAGTTGGGAGGCTGCATGGGGAAAGGAAAAAGCTTTTGCAGCCTCCGCTTACGCTGTCTCTCCCTTCTCCTATAGAATTAGAATTGCGATTGCACTGCTCAAATACTTTTCCAACAGGTGCACTGCAACTCTGTAGAGATTGATTCAAGTTCTACAGCCTCGTTCAACGCAGGCTGTTAAGTAGTGTTTCAAATCTATGAAAATGAAGTCATGGGTCTTCTCGAATGATTATGTCAGGCGCAAGCGCACGCCAAAGTAAGGAGAGGGAAGAAGCAAGGGGAGAAAGGAAAGGAAGAAGAATTTGCCTCTTCCCTCAGCCTTATGCATTATTCTGTGAAGCTTTTTGCTTAAATCTTTGTCGCTCAATTCTGCCCATTTTTCTTCCGTAACAATTGCTAGGGTTTAATCACATTATATTACTTTACCTCTCAAGAAATCTCAAATCTGCACAGCAATAGAAGACAAACTAGGGATTAAAAAATGGGTGTAACAAAACCAACCGAAACAAAACCAAAGAAAATGGTTAATAGAAATGTTGCGGTTGCACTAGGGATAATCTCCATCGTCTTGGTTGCTGGTCTAGCTGGAACGATAATCTTCTTGAATGGCTTGAATAGCTCGCTCTCCCTCTCACTCAACTCACAAATCACAACTCTTCAGAATCAACTAAGTGACTTCAATGACATAGTCAACCTTAACAAATCGTACATTATTGTTAGGGATGAAAACATCACTCATCCCAGTTCCACCCATTTCATTGGAAATAACGGAAATTTCAGGCTTGCATTTCAAGTACTTCATTCAGGGTATATCAGAGTTGACATCCAACCGTATGACCCGCATCTGGCAGTTAATGTGCAATGGACGTATAATAACCCATCAGGAGGGAGCATATTCAGCTACAATTTGGAAAGCAAATACGGTGACTTCGGCTTCAACGGCACGGGGTACTATCCAATCGTTGCCCACCCGCTTGATTATCTTAATAGTCTTAACGGCAATATTCCAACAGTGGTGGTCGTCGAAGTAATAAACAATTCAACATCTCCTAGTATCTCAGCAAACGTGACAATCACAGACTACTACTAGAACCCACTCTCTTAGCGCGCGCGTTTTGAAAAGAATTTTCCAACCGTGAGCTATGCTGCACAGAAATCTTAAATCTGCATAGCTTGGAAATAGCCTAAACATGGCAGAGAAAAAGACCCCGACTGAAGAACTGCTAGAAAGAATTTCTAAGACTGAAGAACTGCTGGAAAAGATTTCCAAGAACTTAGAAGACACAAACAAAGGAATTGAGACTAACAAAGAAAGCGCGGGCTACACCAAGGATTCAAAAATGAGTGAACCAAAAGTCGATGAAACAAAACCAAGCGAAACCAAATCAAAGAAAATGGTTAGGAGAAGTGTTGCTGTTGCACTCGGAATAATCTGCATTGTCTTGATAGCTGGTTTTGGTGGAGCAATGTTCCATACAGTAACGTTGCTCAACGACAAAAACAATCAGATAGAATCATTGAACACTCAAATATCAACCCTGAACAGCACGATTTCTTCCTTGAACTCTCAGATTTCTCAACTAAACGCAACCGTCTCGAATCTGCAAAACCAAGTTACATCTCTGAACTCAACGATTAATCTTTTGACCTCAAACCTAACAAGCGTTGCGCCCTACATTCATTCGCAACTTCTGCAAAATTCTCCAACAAACATAACTGCCACTAGTAGAGTAGAAGACTGGATACTGAATTGGACTCCTACGACAGACGTAAGGATTGTTAAAATCCAAGTTTGGATGGGCAATCCTGACAATGTAGTTTGGGAGGGGGACACATTCGTTACTATCGGGAAGCCAAGTGACCCTTGGAATTCAAGTTCATACACAGATGCTATTCAACTTCTAGTCCATTATCAGTTCGACAGTCATGCTGCAAGCCCCATACCTCACCAGCTTATGTTTGACCTCACTCCAGGCTTCAAAGTGATTTCAGGACAAACCATCAACGTCTACAGACTTTTTGTAAATACTGAACTTTACACGGTTTACGCAGGCGATGCTCAAATCATAATCTACTATGAAAACACTTGATAACCTTAATCCTCTCAAGATCTTGAGCATGAAGCATGAGAAATCTGATGGACGAGCTGCCGTCGGTTTTCTCGCATCACGCAGGATTGATGATCCAGCGTTGGACTGGATAAGCGGGGTGGGAATCAGTTGAGATTGTCGCAATTTCGCTTCCAATCAATGCAACTGTCTATTGGCCCATTGCTTCTTTATTCCGCACTGCAGAATTTTCGGGCACACCAGGCAGTCATCGGGGATGGCCATGTCAAAAGACATCGCGTTTAGGAAGCTGGAGTAGCGCGCACACTTTGCGGGCGAGTCAAAGACTTTGCCATACTCCATCGCTTTGATACCGACCACCTTCAGATTCTCAGTCATTATGTCAATCTTTGACATGCAGTGAGGGCAGGCATAGAACGTCTGCCTGGGCATCGTGGAAGAATCTGTCAAGATGGTCGGTCTCTCAAACTTCTTCCCACACCCGCTGTATGGGCACCTCAGTTTCTCAACGTGGTGGTGAATATGGAAAGGCGACACAGCTAATCCCCCTATGCTGTTCTCTGATAACATCTTTAATCTTAATATTTAATAAATATTTCTGTCTGCATGCACAACAACAATACACAAGACGAGAACTGAGAAATCAACATGCACAATCTACGATCTCCACTCAATTGTCGATTGAAAATGAAACGCATCCTCGCCTGTACTGAATGTTTGTTCTGGAAGCGTTAGCGAATTTGATAGTTTTCTCTTCCCTTTTGGTTTGTCATGGGTATTGCAATAGTGAACTTGACTCCGCTGCCTTTTTCACCTGTTTCTTGTATCGTCCAGCCGTAGACTTCCATCATTTTTCTAATCAAGTAAAGTCCGTAGCCAGTGCCTTTCCCGTACCCTTCTTTGAACAGATTCGATTTTTCGGCAAAGGATATGCCGCTGCCGTCATCCTCGTAAACCAGTCTCAGCTGTCCATCATCAGTCTTCTGATAATGCACTCTGATCTGAGTAATCTTTTCACCGTACTTCAGCGAGTTGTCTATCAGGTTGTAGAAGAGCCGTGTTAACAGCGAATCTGCCAAAACCCTTAGCCCTCGACACTCGTTCGACACCTTTACACCCTTCAAATCCGAGAACAGCGAGATCGCCTTCTCGATAGTCTCAGCCACATCCACATTCTTGAGTTCCTCAACGCCCAGCATCTCATAGTTGCGTGTAAAATCGAAGAGTTCAAGAATTTGTTGACAGGCAGAACCAATGTCGTGAAGGTAATCTAAGACTTCAGGATTATCAGGCAGCCTTCTATTGGCTAAGAAAACGTTTCCTGTAACTACAGACAGCTTGTTCCGTACATCATGCCGAGTCAGACTGCCAACGACCCGCAGTTTCTCGTTCATTGTCACCAGTTTTTGCATCATTTCTTTCATAGCTGCCTCTGTTCTCTTCAATTCGGAAATGTCCTTGTACATCGCCACGTAACCTACAAGTTTGTCTTCAACACTGATGGGCGCGGCTGACACCGACACAGGGATGAGTGAACCATCTTTCCTCTTTCTAGCAGTGTCAAAATACACATAGCCTTTCTCTGCCTTTCGGTCCAACATCCCCCCTTCTTCTATCCTCTCATGTGGTACTACAACTTCGTTGATGTGTTTGCCTTTGATTTCTTCCAATGGATATCCGAAAAGCTCAAAAAAGCGCGGATTGATATCCAATACGTGAAAGTCCGGAGACAAATAGGCGGCCGCTTCAGGATTCCCAATGAACAGTCCTTCGAACTTCTGCTTATTTTCTAGAACCTCTTCATCGGACTTCTTTTCTTCGGTAACATCTCGAAAACTCCACACTCTTCCAGCAACCGTTCCCCCTATTCTCTGGGGACGAGAGTGCCGCTCGAAAACTCTTCTGTCTTTGAATTCCAGCAAGTCATAGCTCTCCACATCCGGTTGAGCGTAGAGTTCTCTGACTTTAGCCTGAAACTTCTCAGGCTCTTTGAGTTGATCCAAGACAAATGCTAGCGCCTGGTTATCATCTCGTGAAGCCACAATCTCATCTGGAATGCGCCACATTTCCACGAATTTTCGGTTAAAGATTGTTATCTTTCCTTCAGTATTGACCACTAGAATCCCATCGGCCGTAGATTCAAGCGTGGCGCTAAGCAAAGAAAGAGTGTTTTTGGCTTCCTCCTCCGCGCGTTTCAGGGCTTCCCAAGCTTGTTTCTGTCTTGTAATGTCACGTGTGACAATTGTCAGAAAGGTCTTGCCTTTCATTTTCCACCTTGAAAAAGATGCTTCTAATGGGAACTCGTTGCCGTCTTTCTTTAATCCAACCATTTCGAACGTCTTGCCAAGAGCTGGAGGTTGCGATGAAAGCCATGCAGCCGTTTTTCTTTGGTAATTGTCCCTGAACCGTACGGGAATGACCAACGTCATTGGCCTGCCAATCATCTCGTTGGCTGAATAGCCGAAAATGGTTTCAGCCACTCTGTTCCAAAAGACTATTCTTCCTTGAGTATCAATAGAGATTGTTGCATCGCCAGCAGACTCACTTATTGCTCGAAACTTCTCTTCGCTGCCACGCAAAGCTTCTTCTGCTTCTCTTACCTCAACGGCTTTCGTTATACTGTGGGCCAGCTCACAGTAGACCATTTCTGGATCACCCATTTTACTCAGATACTGATCTGCACCCAAGTTCAATGCTTCTTTGGCGACTTCTTCCCTTCCTTTTCCAGTGAAAATGATGAACGGAACGTTTTCTCCCTTTTCTCTGAGCTCTTTCAGAAAAGCCAGACCATCCTTCTCAGGCATCAAATAGTCGGAAACTATTACATCAAATTTCTCTTCCTTCATTTTTTCAAAGGCTTCTTGGACTGATAACGCGGTTTCAACTTGGAATGATCCTTCGATCTGTAACACCCGCTTTACCAACTTGAGGAGACCAGCGTCATCATCGACGTGTAAAACCCTAATCCGTTTCGCTTTTTGATCTAGGCCGATGATAGCTTCTGTGTGAGGCTCAACCTTGGATTCGAACATCAGCACACCACGTCACAAGACGCTGAAATCTGATAGATTGACCAATTAACGTCTTATGAATGCACGATTAGTATTTCAAAAAACGTTCAGCAATACTTGAAAAGCGCATCTAATATCCGCTCAGTCATGATGGGCTTCGCGATGAAGTCTTTTGCTCCCAATCTCAAGGTTTCCTCTATCAGCGCCTGCTGCTCGAGAGCACTGCAGATAACAACATTTGCTGAGAGATCCTCTTCCAGAATTCGCTTCAGTGCTTCCATCCCGTTTAGAGCGCTTTTTAAGTGCACAGTTGAAGAATTCAAGAGCCTGTTCACCACGGATGTCACATCGTCAACGCAAAGGCTGAGCAACATATTTGAAAGCATAATCACATAGGAAGAACAGAAACTAAAAGCAAGATAATCTGGAATCCACGTTGATAATCGAGGATGAAAAGAGCATCTATCAACGATGAAAACAATCATAATACTCGTTGCAGGTGCAACGTAACAAAGATGGAGCCTCGGCCGGGATTTGAACCCGGGGCCTGCTGCTTACGAGGCAGCCGCTCTACCGAGCTGAGCCACCGAGGCATCTGCCTTTCACTAGTGAAGCATACGCTTATTCTTAAGATGTTCGGAAACAGCCCGGGCGAGTTGACAATTAGAGAAAGAACGCAGAGCAAGCATTTGCGCCATGGGGCTTTAGAATCTTTGACGAATGGGTCGAGGTTAAGCAATATTTTTACCACGAGATACTCATATTTAGAACGACTTGCGTAGCCAGACGCAACTGCGATAAGCTCGCAAGATAGTTTGAAGATAATGGTAAAACGAGTAAACGGAAGGGCTAGCTTGAAGAGAACCGAGGAATTGGGTGAACGGAGAATAGTGGAAATAATCCAAAGCCATTTAGTCTCAATGCCCAAAATGTCTATACCTTTTGGCGATGACGTTTCTGCATGCGATATTGGGAATGGCAAGCTTGCAGTCCTGAAGACGGATATGTTGGTGGCTAAGACGGATGTTCCCCCAGGAATGAATTTCTGGCAGGCCGCTAGGAAAGCGGTTGTCATGAACATCAGCGATTTTGCGGCAAAAGGCGTCAAGCCATGTGCAATGCTCGTTTCCCTTGGGCTACCGAAGGGGATTGCAGAAAAAGATGTTGAGGAACTTGCAAGAGGATTGAACGCCGGGGCACGCGAATACGGTGCATACATCATAGGAGGTGATACTGGAGAAGCTTCAGACCTTATTATCAGCCTCTCACTTTTTGGAACTGCGAGAAAAGGTGAAGTGATACTGAGAAGTGGTGCAAGGCCGGGAGACTTTCTGGCTGTTACGGGTTTTTTCGGCAAGGTTTCCGCTGGCCTGAAAATCCTGCTCAACGACCTTGACGTTTCAGAGAAGATACGCCAAGTTCTCGTTGAGTCGGTTTTGCTGCCGCATGCACGATTGAGAGAAGGTCTGGCGCTCAGCCGGACAAAGGCTGTGACGGCAGCGATTGACTCAAGCGATGGCTTGGCCTGGAGCTTGCATGAGGTTGCAAGGGCCAGCAACGTCGGTTTTCTGGTTGACAAGTTGCCCATAGCCAGCGAAGCGAAAAGGTTTGGCGAGGACAACAATGTAGACCCGGTCGAGCTGGTCCTTTACGGTGGCGAAGAGTACGAGATCATTCTAACCGTGAAGCCCCGCCTCTGGCATGCAGCCGAAAAAGCCGTGAGAAGAATAGGAGGAAGACTCTTGCGAATAGGAAGAGTGACGACTGAAAAACGTGTTCTTTTTGAAATTAGCGGCAAGAAGCATGTCATTAAACCGAGAGGATACGAACATTTCAGAACGTAGATTTCATCGCCGCAGGGTTTCTTCAAGCTTCAGGTACAGTGCGCGCGCCAATGGTTACGTGTCTGGTGCAACCCACTATTCGAAGCTTAGTTACGCTTTCGATAAATCTGTGTTTTCATGTTGGCTTTTGGAGTTCTTCAGAGAAAATTTATATTTAGGGGAGGTTGCTCCTATTTCGCTCTCACTTCTCAAATCAGATTCTTGGGCGATAACCTTCAACGGGATCGTTTCTTTGCTGCACCGAGTTTTCTCTTGTTCTTCTTCGCAATTGTCACCGTTTGCATTTGTCCTTTTTGCCTGATGTGAGCGTTTGGAAAAACTCCTTCGATTTCTCTTCGCAACCGCGCAAGGTCAACCTGTCCATAAGTCTTGATGTCAACCACAGGTCTTTCATTCTCATCATAACTGACCGCCAGAGTGTACCCTGAACCAAGCTCAATTTGTGCCGGTTCTAGAACGACGCCTGCATCTTCATCAAACTCAGCAATGTCTTCTGATCCACGTTTATGCTTCCGTTCAGCCATACCTTGATTACTCCTCTCTAAAACGAGATGAAGACAGGATTAAAGAGTTGTTAAGCTTGAATAAAGATTGGAAGTTTAAGAAACAGCGCGTGCCACGTTTGACTGGAGACTAACCTCCTTTGATAAGCAAGTGACAAGAAGCAAATCAGGTGTTTTTTCAAGGGCTGGCTTCTCTATCCATTAAGTAGTTTAGAATGGTTATGCATGAAGCTGCCAGATAAGGCTGTTTTCCAAGACTGATCTTTTCAGCGAAGCGCAAGGCAAAATTTTCGACAGTTTTGGGCAAACCAATGTGGTCCCCGAGAACGAACATGGCGTTTTCACCCAATTCCAACTCAGAAATGTTTCTTCCCTTTTCTTCAAGGACATAAATAGCTGTTTGAGAAGCTTCAGCCTTGGTCTTGAGTAGGGCTTCGAAGCTAGTTTTGTCGGCGGTTATCCCCGGATGAGTCTGGCCCGCCAAAACCTTTCTCAAGATTCTCTCCCACGTTTGCTGATCCGTGCGGACATCATGAAGCGTTACCCCTTCTATCCTCAAATGCAACGGCGGCGCCGGCGGTCCACTTAGTAGGCCATGGAAGACAACATCCTTTCGGATCGCATGGGAGAGAAACAGGCTAGCGACCACACACTCGTACAATATGTCCAATCTGCCCGCGTCGTGCAGACTTTCAAAGTTCGAATCAGTTCTTCCTAAACGAGAATAGAGAACAAACTCACGCATTGCAGGTCACAATCCACATTCTTCCACTGACCTCTGAAACTCCTGTGCCCCCCATGTACATGATGTGCTCCACTTTCCCCCCCCTGGTTCTATACGACGCACACTGATTTAACAACTCCCATCATACATCACATCAAACTAGAAATTTCTAATGCGCAACTCTAGCCTTTTGAGGCTCAAAGAAATCACGGATTGAGTACTCAAAAGCAGGGGTTCCCAAGCCAACACGAGCTGGCAACAACGCATTCAACTCCCGCTTCAGTTTGAGCCTCAAAGAAATCACGGTTTGAGTACTCAAACACAAGGGCTCGATTTTCAACATAAGCCAACGAGGCCGACGTCCCGCAACATTCCACAAACCGGACGAAAACGCGCTCTAGGCAGGAAGCAACAGATGCAAAATAGAAAAAGGGAGAAGGTTAGAGTCACCCTTGTCTTATCTTGGCGTACACGAACAGCGCAGCGTATGCTATGGTCGCAACAGCCCACAAAACGACGATGCCCTGAATTATCAATGGAGAAGCGAGGCCGAAAACAACCCAGAAAATCACTGCTACAAGCGGCAATGGCACTACGATTGCCAGAACAGCCAACACCTGTATGAACAGCTGATTATGAACAACCCGCTTTTTCCCGCGAACCCACGCCTCTGCCTCATCTTCCCTCGTCATAGCTCCTCAGCCTTACACGTCCATCCTGCCGCCGCCCCAAGACCAAAGGCCCATGGCAATAGCTACGGCTAACAGTGCCGGCATCCACTTCATTAACCGTAGCTTCCAAGCTACGTTCAAGCATATCCCTCCTGTTGGTGCGCTGGAACTATCTTGGATCCCAACTCAAGAAGTAATTCCAACTAATCCAGCATGTTTGACGGTGTAAACTAAAAACACTTATGAATTCAAAATCCACATTTTCGCACAGCAGAAAACGCCCAACTCGAAGGAATCATCCGCTTGACCCTGCAGCGTTTGTGCAAAAAAATAGCTAGGAAAACCTTTCGTTCAACAGCCATGAGCCATCGCACACGGCAGTGTTCAGATGGCTTAGGTCTTCTCTGCAGGTGCCGAATTTCATTCCGTATTTTCTAGCCAAGTCGCCCACCCTTTCCATCAACCTAAGCCTCAAGTCCTTCGGCAAGTAGTGATAGCCTGCCTTTTTTACGCCTTTTTGAAAGTACAAGGGTTTCAGTTTCTCTGCAGTTTCAGGCAACCCTGCGCTGAATCTTCGCCAACTGTCAGGTCTAACCTTGAACGTCGAGCTTGTAACATGTCTCACACCGACAGAGGCCAGTGCCCTCACCAAGCTTTCTGCTTCATCGTTTACGAGTGGAATAACCGGGTCTATGCGCACGGATGTGGGTATGCCCTCGTCGACCAGGGTTTCGATTGCTCTCAAACGTGCCGAAGGCGGCGGAGCATGCGGTTCGATTAGTCTCGCGGTGTTGTCGTCGTCCGTCGTCACTGTCAAGGAGACCATCGAAGGAATCCTTCTCAGGAGGTCAACGTCTCTTGTCACCAAGGGAGACTTTGTGATTATCTGAACCCTGCAGCTGTGCTGAGACAGGATTTCTAAGCAACTTCGCATCAACCCCGTCTTGCCTTCCAGGATAGGATACGGATCTGAGGAATTGGAGACGGACAATACTTCACCCTTCAGCCCATCGGCTTCTTTCCTCAACCTCTGGATTACACCGTTCTTAGGCCTACAATCGGAAAACCTCGGTACGTAACTCGAGGCGTAACAGTACGTACAGGCGTGGTCACAACCAGTGTAAGGATTGAAAGTCAATTTGGAAGGACATGTGCAAAGCCCAGAACGCCAAGGGTCAAACTTTGAAATCAAGTTCACGCCGCTTCACCAACATTACCATGGAATTAAGAAACCTCAAAAACGTTCACTCCAACCTGAAAAGAAACAGCGAACACCATGCACAAACCTGTTCTTACCCGCACTTGAAGCTTCACCTACAATATCGTCCAGACACTACCTATAGTCCGACACCTTAGGCGGTTGGAGACCGCGGGCTGAGCTGGTCGGTCGAAACCTTCCAGCTTACACCCCGGTTCCATCAAACCCATCTTTTATGGGAGCCCTCGTCCCCATTTAGGGGAATGGCTGCCTATTTTCAGGAGAGACTTCGGGCTTAGATGCTTTCAGCCCTTATTCTCAGCGGCGTGGCTGCCCGGCGTTTGCCCTGTCGGACAACCGGTTGACTAGTGGCCACAGCGT
>Ga0315279_10009271_pt1 | contig 11771 bp, 9 predicted proteins | sample YL17G06_20_MG_FD_203694 | JGI IMG/M metagenome (GOLD analysis project Ga0315279, IMG submission 203694) | Sediment microbial communities from Yellowstone Lake, YNP, Wyoming, USA - YL17G06_20 | ecosystem: Environmental > Aquatic > Freshwater > Lake > Sediment | place: USA: Wyoming | collected...
CGCCAGCGTCGTTATCTTCGCAGCCGCGTCCCAGCCATCGATGTCCATCGAGGGGTCCGCCTCTGCGATGCCAAATCTCACAGCATCCTCTAACGCTTGCTCCATGTCCTTACCCCTATACATCTCGTCGAGAACGTAATTGGTTGTGCTGTTCAAGATGCCGCATATACCCGTTATCTCGCAGCCTGGAAGGGTTTTCTCGACAAGGTTGAACACCGGTGTCCCATCCATTACCGTGCCCTCGAATCTGAATTGGGCCCCCCTCGATCGAGCTATGCCCCTAAGGTCTTCGTAAGCGAAGGATAAAGGGCCCTTGTTCGTTGTGATCACGCTCATGCCTGCTCGGAACGCCGCTTTGATGTGGTCGATAGCGGGTTGACCTGACTCTATGTTTAGAGTGGTCAATTCGACCATGATATCTGCATCACAGCGCTCTATTATTTCGAGAGGTGAGAGTTCCGTCAACTCTGGCCCATATCCTCTGAGCGTGCCCTTTTCCTCAAGCTCGTATAAGACCCGCTCAAGATTCAGAGCCCTATCCGAGAGCAACGAGCCGTGCCTCTTAGTTGCTATCGCAAGCACTTCGACATCTATGTACTCTGAACGCCGAAGCCATTCGCGTCTCGAGAGCAGGAGCCTGGCGAACTCACGACCCACGTTTCCAAAACCGATCAATGCCAACTGGAGCATCATGGAACGATCCAAATCACTTAGATTCAAGAATATATTTGTATGTGTTTAGCTCATATTTATCAATAACTTAGAAACAGGCTTAAAACGTGAAAGGGGGCCTTTTTTTGGCTCAGATTACACGTTCAATGAGGATAGGGAGAGCTCCAGTATTCAAGCTTATTTCACTGAAAGAGCACCAAATATGGGAGAATCAATTTCATGAGCTAAATACATACGAGGATTCGGATTAACCCATAAAACCCGGTTTAAGATGGGCCTTCTTTTATAAGGGCTTAAATACATTGACAACCCGAGACAAGGTTAATCACTCATGAAAGATGTTCTCTTGGCCGGTGACCCTGAGCCTACCCGAAGCCAGCAACCAAGAATCATGTTCTAAGCGACTTAAGCTTTACCCCGTACCGCCCCTCGTTCCTAGACTGGTAAGCCTCCCTCCTCGTTAACATGAACCATATTACCTTCAGCATCTTGCACGCCACAGCCACGACAGCCTTCCCGTCACCCCTCCTGCGCTTCACCCTCTCGTAGAACACCCTCATCCGCTCATCGTGCCTCACCGCCACCCTCGCAGACTCCACCATAGCCCACCTCAGCATCTTGGAACCCTGCTTCGTAATCCTCCCGCTGTACTCCACGGAACCCGACTGGTGGAGACTGGGAGCCAGCCCCGCCCAGGACACAAGCCTCTTGTAGTCCGGGAACCTGTCGATGCCCCCTATCTCGGACCTGATGAGCAGCGCCGTGTAGACGTCGACCCCCGTCAGGCTGAGCAGAAGCCGGACATCCTCGTCCACAGACGCCCTCCCGCGGATCATCTCATCCGTCTCATCGACCTGCCGGTTCAGGCTCTCCAGGTGCTCCAAGTGGTTACTCAGCATCAGCCCGTCCAGTGGGCCGATATCCAGCTTCCTGAGCCACTCTGAGCCACGCTTCCCGAACAGGTCCGAGTACTCACACCGGATGCCACGCCCGTCTAGGAGGGCGTGGACCCTGTTCTTCACCGTGGTCCTCACCCTGACCAGGGAGGCGCGGTGTCTAACTAGCGCCCGGAGCTCCCTGAAGCTCCTCGGCGGGACGTAGCACTCGGCCACCAAGTTGCTCCTCAGCAGGTGGGTCAGGATCCTCGCGTCGACCTTGTCGGTCTTGATTCTGGCCGAGGCTATCGCCCGGGTCTTCAACGGGTTCGCCAGCACCACGGGAACGTGTCTCTCGTCGAGGAGGTTGTACAGGTTCGACCAGACGCTTCCAGTCGACTCCATCACCACCCGGTCCTCCGGGGTGAGCCTCGATGCCAGCTCCTCTAAGCCGGCGTGATCGTTGGCGAAGGCGAACTCTTCGACTATGACGCCCTCCGGATCCATGACAGCTGCATTGCACTTCCACTTACCGATGTCTATTCCTACGTATCTCACTTGGTTCCACCTCTCAGCTGGCTTCGGGCTGCAATCACTCATCCGGTCTCTTGGACCATCTCCCTAGCAGCTCGGGTGCGCCCAGTCAATATCCCGGTCGCTGGGACCATGATTAACCGTGGGCTAGCCAGCCAAGAATACTATGGAACATCTTTCATAAGGTCAATATCCTCATACATATATTTTAAACTCACGAGTAAACGGTACTGTTAACTTGTTTGTCATGGACTGGTAAGTGTTATAAACAGTTTACTAATACTTAAGCGAGGGCATTCTGTTGTATAGGGATACAGAGCCAAACCCCTTCATTTTTATAAACCGTAACTCCTCAATTATTAGGTGATATCAAAGAAAAAAAGCCCATTTATCAACCTATTTGGAAAAAACGGCAAAAATAAACGATGTTTGTAAAACGTGATCTATTACCTATTAGGTAATATGTCTTAAAATAGATTAGCGGCTGATTTGGGACTCTTTTCGGTTGTGGACCAAGAAGAAAACCACTTTACCAAACATATTACCTAAAAATTGAGGAGTTAGGGTTATAAAATCAATAACGAAGCCTAACACGGTTCCAAAAAAACCACCACCCTGGAAAAAACCCTTTGAAATCTATGAATACGCACCATCAGAAACTGATGAGGAAGAATGGGTTTCAAAGAAAATGGAGGACCAAATCCAAAATACAGTTTCCGACATTACAGAAAAACCGTTGAAGGATAGCGAGAACATATTCCTTGTTTTAGGGGTTCAGGCTCAGTATAGCCCTAGTAAAAAATATCCTTCTGGGGATCTGAATCATGTCTTTTACCCAGACGTTGTTAATGTATTGGGTAGACTCTCAGCGAAGATTCTAGCCTATTTGAACAGTGAGCATACACGGCTGCTGATCTCATGTCCACTCTCAAAGCTTAATGATATTTTAGAGAGAAAGAGTTATGACACAAAATACTTTCAGGTAGTAAAGAGAATTAGCCCATTATTACCACATGAGCAAATATCTGAAAAGTTAAGAGAGGATGGAGATTGGGTTTCTAACCCAAAAGAAGTGGCTATACAATTAATACCTAACCTTCCCGATGAAAAAACAAAGGAGTATGCAGAAACAGTAATCAATTATATACAGCAAGACCCCTCAAGCGAAGTTTACTCTGATGCGGATTTCATCATCACGAATCTCAAAAAAGAGAACGCCGAAACGCTACTGAAAGCCTCAAACTTTGTTTTCAAATTAAGCGAGGTCCCGAAAGGACTACTTGATAGAATTTCAGTTAAGAGGAAGCAGAAAAAAAGAGGAATCATAAGCAGTAAAGGCTCTTCTTTCCTATCACAGAGGAATAGACCTAGTGGTTTACCCATAATTTGTATCTTAGATTCTGGGATAAATGATGTCCCACAACTCAGTGGTTATCTGGTTGCTAAAGATGGGTACCGTCGATTTCCGAATTTTGATGACGATTCTGAATACCCTGGTCACGGTACACCCATTGCACATTTAGCAGTGTTTGGTGAGGGCACACCTACACCTAAAGCAAGAGTGGTCTCATACAAGATACTTTCTGGGCTAACGGATAGAATGTGGCTTGAGAGTTACAAGTTAGCAATCCAGAGGTATTCAAGCACAGTCAACCCCAACTATTCACGGATTTTCCTTTCATCAATCGGATTCAAAAGGTATGATGATGGATATACTGCCAAAATCGATAGATGGGTGCAAGAGAATAACGTATGTGCAGTGTTAGCAGCGGGTAACATTGACTCTGATACCGTATCTGATTATAAACGTAGAGGTGTTCCATGTTCGACTTACATACATGATCACCCAGTATGCGACCCTGCTCAAGGAGTGAACATTCTTGCAGTGGGCGCAATTGCCAAGAAGGATGCTAGTAGCTCAATGTCCCGTAGAAATGAGCTTTCACCGTTTACTACATGTGGTAATACTAATGATTGCTTGTATCAGTGTCAGAAACCTGAGTTTGTTCAGCATGGAGGAAATATTTGTGAGGGTAGAACCGATCTTGGGGTAGAGTCAATAGATAAGTATGGAGCACCAGTAAATTCACTTCTAGGAACCAGTTTTTCCGCACCTATCTTGGCATACCGTCTTGCTGAAATATATGGAGTCTGTGGAACTCAATTTGAGTATGCGGAAACCCTCAAGGCTATTGCTTTAGCACTTTCTCGATGTGAGATAAATGGGTGTATGGGTTTTGGTGAAGTCAAGCCACTCAGTGACTTTAATCCAAGTCTCCAAGCAATCGTCTGCTCTGAAGGCACAATTCCTCTTTCTGATTCTCTGTCACAAGAACATTTCCGAACTGATTATACCGCACATATTTCAGTAGACATCCCCCAACATATCAATTCCATCAAAATGTGCTTAGTTCACTCTGATAACCACTTTAGGAATACTGCCCCTCATCTTAATACTTACCTCAAGGTTACTGCACATAAAACAGCGCATGAATATGGATCCGTAGATTTGATTAATCCCAATGAAACAGATAGGAAATCAAATATGAAAGTATTCAAATGGGAGTTCCCTGTGAAAAGCATGGAGGGAACTTGGACGTTCACCATAACCCCTGAACTCACCGCTGATATGTCTGCTGAGCATAAAAAAGATACAATAATAAGATATGGCTGTGCAATACTAATCAACTCTAAGAGCCCAGCACGAAAAAATCCCCTTACAGAGGAAATATATGAGTTGAACAGGCAAAAAGGAGTACTAAGCTAGCATGATGCTGCCAGAGAACATTCACAAATCAACTAAACATGTAGGTAAATATGAAGAGGCAATTATCCAGTCCCTAGTCACTTATTTCGAGTTGAATGGCTATGAGGTCACCCCTCACTCAAGCCTAAATATTGCTTGGGGCAGTATTTTATCTGATATTGATATACTGTTAGTAAAGGACTATCAGCTAGTCTGTGTAGAGGTTAAATCACATAGAGACAACCTTGCTAAGGCACCAAAACAGATTGATCGCATAAAGGACTATGTAGATTATGCGTATATTGCGACAGACAAGCCGATAACCAATTTAGATGTACCCGATGTTGGGTTAATCTACGTTCAGAGGGACAAGGTCAAGATCGTTAAAAAAGCTAAAAAATTCTCAAATAAACCAAGGCTCAATTCTATTGCAACATTAAAGAAAAAATGCATAGTTAGCTTCTTTGGAGATTACACCCGTTTCTTAATGATTAGTAACAAGTACGAGTTAGCAGTAAAGGTTAACTTGGAAGGCAAGTGTACACGAGACTGCTTAAAGGAAATAGTTACCTGTGGTGAGCTATGCGATATTGATTGCCCAATCATTGAAAGAGAAAAGGAACTATTCCTTGAGGTCTCTAATACTTGATGAGGGTTTACCCCTAACTCTCTTTTTGATTTTATCTTCCCACTCTTGTTGAGTTATTACGCCCTTTTCCTCAAGTAGCTCAACTAAAGAGACCAGCATATCATCGAGAAGGTCTACCTCATAGCCTATCTCTTTCACTTCATCTTTCTTACTCTTCATCAGCAGCCACCTTGCCTCTGTTTGCTACTCCTCTTATGCTCATTTTGCTAAAATATCCTTGCTCTGAGAGGTAAGCGACAACTATGTTGCGTACAACTTCGCTATCGCTTTCCCCTAAGTCACCTTTCAAATCTTGGATTACAGTGTACACTCCCTTTGGAAGGCTCACCAGTATCTTCCTCAATCCATCATTACCTCCATTTCCCTCAATCCCTCTGCTTTACCCTGTACTGTCTCAAGCATCTGTGCAACCCTAATCGCAGACTGCTCTTTGCTCTCTATCGCTTCCCTGATCAGCACATGCCAGTCGTTCTTAACATCCATTCCTGACGCTTGGGCCGGAGTCTTCCCCTTTAAGGTCTGGTGCCTTCTCACATAGTTGTAGTGAACGTTCCATCCCTTGAGCAGGATTTCGACTGGCACCATGTCCTTCAATCCTCTTGTCGGTTTTATCCTATCCTTAAGGGTGCTGTGTAGCCTCTCTACATAGTTGTTGTTCTTTGTGCCTCTTATACCGACCTTCCTGACGAACTCAGGTCTCTCGCTTTTCTTCATGGTCCTGTAGACCTTGTTATAGCCCTCAATGTAGGCGGGGAGACCATCAACTGAGACCATCTTTGGGAGCTTCTTAGCTATCCTCATGCTCTGCTCGAAGAGGGCTATCGCATCCTCAGCAGTCCTTGAGCCTGATAGGTGAGTGGCTACCATGAACTTAGTCTGCTCATCGATTATTTCCCAAAACCACTTTTGGGTGCCCTTGCATTTTATTGCTGTCTCATCCACCATGTAGTAGCCTGATAGTTGTGGGGTTAGCTTCTCAACGTACTCTGAGACCATCTGGGAGTACTTCATTATCCATTTCCAGATTGCTACTTGGCTGACACTGACATCTAATATCTTCTCGATCTGATTCTGTATCTTCCTGACGCTTAGACCCTCAAAGTAGAGGTCTATGCTGACTGCGATTATCTTTGATTCGGTTCTCATCTTAGGGAAATCTGAACCCTCGGTGAACCTGTGACCACAGGACTTGCACTTGTAAACTTGAGTACCTTTGACACTCCCGTTCTTGACGGTTTTATCGGAGCCACAGTACTTGCAGGCCATCTCATATATCTCCAATATATCCTTGGGGATATACTTAGTATATAAACTTTGGGATATTCATGGATATTTTTTAAAAGATGGGATATAAAAACTCAAAACCACAAAAATTATATCAAATAAAACGAATATTTTAATTAAAGGTTCATCGATTGTCATCTACAACTGAAAGAAATATTCAAGTAGAATTATATCGGAATTTTCAAAATCTAATAGTTAAAAAATTTACTTCTAATGATATTGAGTTTGTAGGTGTTGATTTTGAACCTGTAATTAATGGAAGACCTGATCTTGTAATAAAAGCGGTTGATAAAGGAAAAAACATTCCTCTTCTAGTCATAGAAACTAAAAGAAAAGTACCGTTTGTTGACAGGAAATTTGATCCGTATAGTAAGGATGTAATTAGGCAGGCTTCAAGATACGCTCTAGAACTTGGGGCACCATATTTCGCTACATGCAATGGCGAGTTTTTAGTTCTTTTTGATACATTTACGGCGGGAGTCCCACTTCCTCAGAGAAGATTGAAGCATTTTAAAGTAGCTTTTGATGAAAATTTTGCGGCATTAATCTTAAATGAAATAAGTCAGCTAAGAAAAGGATTAGGAAAATGGCTAGAATTAGATGATATTTTTGTTCAGAGGCTAAGGACTTTTCATTCATTCCTGACCCCATATTTCTTAGATTCTTTAAAAATTAAATTAAATGATTCAAAATTTAGGGCAGAATACAAAGAATGGCTCAATTCTCAGTTCTTAGAATACAATTCAGAAAATAATGAAAAAGTTGCTGAGCAACTAGCTTATCTTTTAATGAATAAGCTAACCTTCTATAAAACTTTAGAATTACAGATTCCGACGCTAAATAAAATAAATAAAATTGAGACCGAAGATCCAAAGAAATTTCAATTAATATTAAATGAATATTTTGAAAAAATAACTAAGAATATAGATTATGAAGCGATTTTCCAACCACATTTTATTTTTGATCAAATCCCTTTTTCTCCGAAAAGTCTATTTATCTTAAACGATTTTATTGAAGAATTAAGTACTTACGATCTTACAAAAATACGAAGTGATATAATAGGTAGAGTGTATGAGGAATTAATTCCTCCTACAGAAAAACATCGATTAGGTCAATACTATACTCCGCCACCTATAGTAGAATTAATTTCTGAATTTTGTATACGCTCTTCTAAAGATAACGTACTGGATCCTGCATGTGGAAGTGGAGGATTCTTAATAAAATCTTATCATAAGCTAAAAGATTTAAAGAAAAAAGAAAATATATTTTTAGCAGAAGAAATTTTACATAAGGAAGTCCTTGACCAATTATACGGAGTTGACATAAATCCATTTCCTGCTCAATTAACTTCAATTAATTTAGCTATTAGAAATTTGAAAACAATTAGTAAAAATTTAAAAGTGATTATTAATGACTTTTTTAAGGTTGACCCATTAATAGATATAATTAATAAATTTGATGTTATAATTACAAATCCTCCTTACACTGATTGGAGAGAAATGGATAATAAAGATATAATTAGAAATGTAGCATTAAATTATAATGATAAATTTATTGAGATGGGAAAACAGGCAGGTATATATGCTTATTTTTTTACGCACGCTACAAAATTTTTAAGAGAAAAAGGTATGATGGGCCAAATCGTATCCGATGCTTGGTTAGATATGAAATATGGTATTGGATTAAAACAATTTTTCTTAGACCATTTTAAGATTTTAGCTATTATTGCATTTGATAAAGGGGTATTTGACATACCTCTGGTTAATACAGTAATAGTTATTCTTGAAAAATGTGAACAAAATGAGTTAGAACGCTTTCAAAATAATGTCAGGTTTTGTAGAATAAAAAGATCAATGGATATTGCTAAACTTCTTCAAGTAATTAATACATCAAAATATACAGATGATGAAAATATACGACTTATCCAAATAAAACAATCCAGCCTAATAGCAAATCGATTTTGGGGTGTATATCTAAGAGCCCCAACACTTTATTTTAAAATTAATGAACTATCCCGATTAACTGAGTTACAAAATATTGCGAAATCAAGAATAGGATTACAAACTTATGCAGATAAATTCTATATTTTAAATAAGGACCAACAAAAAATTTGGGGAATAGAAAATAAATATTTAGTACCAATAATAACTTCTCCAAAACTTGTAAAAGGTCTAAAAATTGATGCTGATAAGATTAAAGAATACGTTATTTCATGTTCAGATGAAAAAGAAAGTATCAATGAAAGTTATATAATTAAATATATAGAATGGGGCGAAAGCTTAGAAGTTAAAATAAGAAAAAAATTGACTTCTGTTATTGGTTTTAACAATTTACCAAAGATTCAATCAACTAAAAGAAATCCTTGGTATAATTTAACAAATGAAATTAGAGCGAAAAATTCAATGCCTATCTTATATCCATATATGACTTGGGATAATTTAAAATTTATATGGAATGAGGTGGGAATTTTAGATCATCAAAACTTTATTGGAATAAGACCCAATAAAATTGATGATATGATACCATTACTTGCTATATTAAACTCCTCTTTAACTGAATTTATAGTGAGGTGTGTTTCACATGTTTATGGCGGGGGAGTAGCAAAAATAACACCAGGAGATATTAAAAAAATAAAAGTTTTAAATATTGATAAATTGAAAAAATCTGATAAAGATATAATTTCCAAGTTATATCTTAATTATTTAAATGAAACCAGCGATTCCAAAAACGAGTTAGATAAATGTGTTTTTGACCTAGCAAATATAAATAATAATGAAAGAAATATTATTTTAAAAACAATAGATGAATTGAAAAGTAAACAAAAAATCCGTAAGGATGTAGATGTTTTAATAATTACCAATGAAAAATGGTCATCAGCAAAAAAATATAAAGAAAAAAAATTGAAAAAATCTGCTTCAAAACGACTAGATTTATGGATAAAACCAGATTAAATAGACACATCCTCATGACAAATAAGTTAACAGTACCCGAGTAAACGAGGGCGCGATGGAAGGGGGAAATCCGTCGTTTTTGTAGATCTCTACACAGTAACATCCGCTTATGAACTTTAAAAAAACGGGATTTTATTGAAACCTGATTACCAATTGAAAGGGTTTTCCTCATAGCCGAGGAGCACGTCGTAAACGTCGGTTATCCTGTCGAGCACCAGATGGTTCAGCCTCGTTTTCCTTTTCCTGGTTCTCGCCTCCTCGAGGTTGCACTCTGCGACCACGATCTCCTCCTTGAAGAAGCTGGCTGGGCCTGCGAGGATTTCCCCGGTGGGCGAGACGATCATGCTCCGGCCGAGGAAGGGCTGCCCCCTTTCGACCCCTATGCGGTCGGCTGCAGCCATGAAGACCGATGACATGTGGGCCTGGGCCACACAGACGGCCTCGGTGACGCGGCTGTCCCTCTCCTTCTCGGCCCCTGCGACCCAGTTGGTCAAGTTCAGTGTGAAGTCAGCTCCCTGAAGAGCATAGATGCGGATAAGCTCTGGGAACCACATGTCGTAACAGACGATCATTACTAATCGGCCCATGGGCGTGTGGAAGATCGGGAGGCCGAGGTCCCCGGGCTCGAAGAACATCTTCTCCCTGTTCCACAGGTGGAGCTTCCTATAGCTCCCTATATAGCCCTCGAGGCCGCCCTCTGGGAGGCTTCAGATTACGATCTCGTCGTCTTCTCGGGCGGCAGTTCCGTGGGGTCGAGGGACATGCTCGGCGAAGTCGTCGAGTCCGTGGGCAGGGTCCTATTCCACGGGGTCCAAGTGAAGCCCGGGAAGCCGACCCTCTTCGGCCTCGTCGGCGGGACGCCGGTCTTTGGTATGCCCGGCTACCCGACGAGCTGCCTCAGCAACGCCTACGTGTTCCTGGCAGCCGCCCTGAGGAAGGTCGCGGGGCTTCCGCCGGCGGAGCCGAGGATGGTGAGGGCGAGGCTCGGGGGGAAGGTGATCGCCTCTTCGGGCAGGGAGCAGTTCCTCACCGTCAGGCTCGAGGGGGGCGTCGCTGTCCCGGTCAAGCAGTCGGGGGACATCACGAGCATGGCCAACGCCAACGGGTACATCATACTGCCGATAAACGCGGATGTCCTCGAGGAGGGGGCCGAGGTCACGGTCACCCCGCTGGGCTAGGGTGCCTTCCTTCGGCCGCTCAGAGGAGACGGGTCGAGGCTCAGGCGATGAGCTCCATGAGTTCCGATAGGCTGCTGAGCCTGTCCAGCCTCCAGACGACGTCGCGGATATCCCTCGCCTGCTCCTCTGTGAGGCTCGGCCCGGCCCAGAGCCTGAACTTCTCGTATAGGGCGTCGTCGTCGAGGGTGTTCCTGGGGTCGCCGTAGGGGTTCTGGACTACTTTCTTGATAACCTTGCCTTTCTTCGTCTTGACCTCTATGGTTGTCGGCCTGTACTGGTCGGGGTAGATGGCGTCTAGGTCCTCGTCTGGCTTCACCTTGATCTTCTTCGCGAGGTCGTGGACGGCCTTGTCGGCTATCCGCTCCCTGGTGAACTGGGCTTCGGTCACCTTCCCGTCTATGAGGGCGACCGCCGCGATGTATGGGAGGTTGAACTGGCACGTCTTGTAGTAGCTGTCGACGTCGACGGGGCTTTCGGTGATGTACATTCCGTGGGTGAGCTGCTGGACCTGGATCTCCTCGACGTCGTCGGGGGCTATCTTCGCCTCCTCCCTGAGGGCGAGGACGGCCTCTATGGCGCCGTGGGTCATCCTGCACGTCGGCCAGGGCTTCATGTAGACGTCCATGATCTCGTACTCCTTTCCGAGTCCCCTCTCCCTGAACCTTGTGGAGAGCTTCCTGTCGTCGCCCATGGGGGGTCCATTGAATCCCTCCGTGGCCAGCCAGGCGGCCTCGACGCCGGTCTTCGCCTCGTATCCGCAGTGGAGGAAGTTTGTGTCGTATGTGAGGCTCTCCGGGAACGCCTTCGGCGAGGTGAAGGCCGCTACGCTGAGGGCGAACTGGGTCTTCTCCTGCTCCAGCCCCATGAGGTGGGCGGCGACCG
>Ga0315279_10009272_pt1 | contig 11771 bp, 14 predicted proteins | sample YL17G06_20_MG_FD_203694 | JGI IMG/M metagenome (GOLD analysis project Ga0315279, IMG submission 203694) | Sediment microbial communities from Yellowstone Lake, YNP, Wyoming, USA - YL17G06_20 | ecosystem: Environmental > Aquatic > Freshwater > Lake > Sediment | place: USA: Wyoming | collected...
GGCAATGAGCTCCTGCTGGGCATCTTCTTTTTTACATGGTTCCTGGGGATTGTGGCAGGGGCGCAGACGGCTGCGCGTGTTGCGGAACGTCTCGCAAACCCCATGCATGGTGCGGCGATTTTTCTCTTCATCCAGGCGCTGATTGCTCCATCGGCAATGATTCTAATCAGAACCCTTCGATATATTTTCAACATCCCTCCGGGGGAATACATCCCACTCGTGACATTCTTCCTCGGAACACTCCTCACATTATTCCCCTTCAGCTATCTCACAGGACTCAACTTTCCCCTCCTTTGCGAAGGACTCGCCCGCTTAAAAAGAGAAGATGCGCCGTCTATTGGAAAAATCTATACTGCTGAATCCCTGGGGAGCATTATTGGCGGACTGGTCTTCACCTTTATACTTGTCCATATTCTGAAACCGCTGCCCATGGCAATGTTGACGTCCTCAATCCTACTTATTCCGCTTTTTAGAGCCGCCACAGATAAAGCACATATAAAGATTCCAATTGGCGCAATGGCAATTATACTTCTATTTTGTGCCATCGCCCCGCCCGGGCGCATACTTGAGAAAAAAACCTCCGAAATGCGCATGAATTCACTTGTGACTAAATATGCCCTCGTTGACACAGCGGAGACGCCATACCAGCATTTAAGCCTTGTCATGCGTGAGGGACAATTCAATCTCCTCTCCAACGGGAATTTTGTCTCCACCTTTCCCGACCCCTATGCAACGGCAGTGGAGGTGAATTTTGTCATGACAGTTTGTCCCCGGACTGAAAAGATATTAATCCTCGGCGGGGGAAATCCCCAGATTCTTTCCGAGCTCTTGAAATACCCCGTCTCACGCATTGATTATGTGGAAGTGGACAGGAAGATGCTCAACTTCCTTCTCCCCTACCTTCCAGAGGATATAAAGACATCGCTTCATGACAGGCGCATCCGGATTCACAACGAGGATGCGCGTTCTTATATTCGCGATACACAATACCCAACTCCCGATTATGATATTATCTGGGCAAATCTTCCGGAGCCGACAACCATCGAATTGAACCGGTTTTACACTGTGGATTTTCATGAAGAATGCGCCGGACTGCTTGCGCGGAAGGGCGTTTATGTGACCTCATGCAGTTCAGCGGTAAATTACTTTGGCGAGGCGGTCAGCCCGTATGTGCAGTCACTCTATAAGACCCTATGCGCAATTTATGAAGAAGTGGTGGCAACGCCGGGGATGCGGATGTATCTTTTTGCTTCCATAGACAGGGAGGTATTAACACTTGATGCGCCAACCCTTGCCAGACGTTTTGAAAAGCGAAAACTTGCCTCACCCTATTTCACCGCGAATTTTTTCCAGTCTCTGCTTGAACCTGAGCAAGTGAAGTTCACAGCCTCAGCGCTTAAGAAAAATCTGGATGCCATCCCCTTGAACACCGACCTGCATCCTGTCTCTTATCTCTTTAACCTCAGGATGTGGGCGGGAAAATCGGGCAGTGGCGGGGCATGGTTTTTCAGGATGATTCGCACCTTGAGAACCTGGCATGTGGTGACAGCACTGCTCCTCACCCTCGGCGCATGCCTCGCATACATTACGCTCAGGGGGAGAAATTCCGCGCCAGCCGCACGCTTTGCCACACTTTATCTGATAATGACAACCGGCGCATGTGGAATCGCCTCCGAGATAATCTTTCTTTATCTCTTCCAGAATATTCACGGAAGTCTGTATCAAAAGATAGGACTTTTCATCGCCTCATTCATGGCGGGACTGACGGCGGGGGCGCATATCGCTACCCGTCTTTTGAAAAGGGGAAATGCAGATGGTGGTGGTGTCCGGTGTATCCTCCTCTTCACCGAAGGGGCATACTGGTTATTCTTCCTCGGGACGGGGATTCTGATAGCAAGGTGGATACCAACTGAGATTCTATTTTATCTCATCGTCTTTGTGGCGGGGGTTCTGACCGGTTGGGAATTCCCTCTTGCCGGAAAGGCATACCTTCTGGGCGGGGGAACAACGGGTGAAGCGGCGGGGAGGGTGAACATGGCAGATAATGCAGGGGCAGCGATAGGAGCCTTTCTGACGGGCATTGTCCTTGTGCCCGCCCTGGGCATCCCCATCACACTTTACCTCTTTGCCTTTTTCAAGCTCACATCGCTCACAATCTTGAAAACATCAAAAAATGACAAACAAAAGAGAGCCGTTCCATGATGATACACTATTTTCCCAGGCGAGATGTCCGATGTGTCAGAATGGGAAATGTGACCAACTTACATCTCTTTCTGACAGAAACTCAAGCCACCAATGTCAGGGTGGGTATATCCATATAAGTTATTATTTTTCAATAATTTACAATATTTGCCGTCTTCATAAAATAAATTTGGTTGTATCAGGGTGAAATCTGGAATAAAGCTTGCATCATTATTAAGAAAGGTGAAATCATAAGTAGTTTATTTAACAGAAAGGAGGAACTTGGTTATGAAGTTCCGACCACTTGGTGACAGAGTGCTTGTCAAGCGTCTGGAGGAAGAAGAGGAGCAGAAATCTCCGGGAGGGATTATAATTCCTGATACGGCGAAGGAGAAGCCGCAACGCGGGGTTATTACGGCTGTGGGAAGCGGCGCCCGCAATGAAAATGGCAAAATCATCCCCATAGAAGTCAAGGAGGGGGATGAGATCCTCTTCGGAAAATATTCCGGAAATGATGTAAAGATTAACAATGAGGAGTATCTCATTCTAAAAGAGAGCGAGATACTGGGGATTATTGAAAAATAACATGCCCCTGGTGGGCATTTGCCATTAATATGGCATCATTAAAACACTCCAAGTCAAAGGAGGCAAGGGGTATGACAGCGAAACAATTGAAATACGGTGAAGACGCAAGGGGGGCGATTCTCCGTGGTGTGGAGAAACTTGCCAAAGCCGTTACAATCACACTTGGTCCCCGCGGACGCAACGTTGTCCTGGATAAGAAATTCGGCGCCCCGACCATTACAAAGGACGGTGTCACCGTTGCAAAAGAGATTGAACTTGAGGATGCATTCGAAAACATGGGCGCCCAGATGGTTCGAGAGGTGGCAAGCAAGACCAGCGATGTTGCCGGTGATGGCACAACAACCGCTACCGTCCTTGCAGAGGCAATCTACCGGGAGGGTATCAAAAATGTTGCCGCCGGCTCAAATCCGATGAATCTCAAACGCGGTATCGATATCGGGGTTGAAAAGGTGGTGGAAAACCTCAAAAAGCTCAGCGTACAGACAAGAGAACATCAGAAGATTGCTCAGGTGGCAACGATTTCCGCAAATGGTGACACAACCATAGGGACACTTATCGCCGACGCCATGGAAAAGGTCGGCAAGGATGGGGTCATCACCGTGGAGGAGGCAAAAAGCATCGAAACCAAACTGGAACTCGTTGATGGCATGCAGTTTGACAAGGGATATATCTCACCTTATTTTGTCACTGACATGGAAAAGATGACCTGCGAACTGGAAAACTGCCTGATACTCATTTATGATAAAAAGATTTCGGTCATGAAGGACTTGCTCCCTCTGCTTGAAAAGGTGGTGCAGCAGGGCAGAGCACTCCTCATCATTGCGGAGGACATTGAGGGCGAGGCACTTGCCACACTTGTTGTCAATAGACTGCGCCAAACTCTTCAGGTCTGTGCTATCAAGGCACCCGGATTCGGCGACCGCCGCAAGGCGATGCTTGAGGATATAGCCATCCTGACCGGCGGGAAGGTAATCAGCGAGGAGGCAGGCTTCAAACTGGAAAACACCCGTATTGAAATGCTGGGCAAAATAAAGAAGGTCCGCGTAGAGAAGGAAAACACAACAATTATCCAGGAAGAGGGTGTCAACAAGGATGTCATCAGGGGACGCATTGCCCAGATCAAGAAACAGATTGAGGACACAACCAGTGATTATGACCGTGAAAAGCTGCAGGAGCGCCTGGCGAAGCTTGCCGGTGGTGTGGCTGTCATCAAGGTTGGCGCCGCAACTGAGGTTGAGATGAAGGAGAAGAAGGCGCGCGTTGAGGACGCCCTTCATGCCACCCGAGCCGCTGTGGAGGAAGGAATCCTGCCCGGCGGCGGCGTCGCCCTGATTCGTTCCATACCTGTTCTCGAGGGAAAGTATGAGGGTGACATCAAGGTTGGTGTGGACATTGTCAAGAAGTCTCTCGAATACCCATTGAGGTTCATCGCCCAGAATGCAGGCGTTGAGGGCTCCATCGTGGTTGAAAAGGTCAAGAGTGAAAAGGGAAATCTTGGATTCAACGCCGAGACCCTTAAATATGAGGACCTCCTGGAATCCGGCGTTATTGACCCGACAAAGGTGGTGCGATGCGCCCTGCAGAATGCCGCATCCATCGCCGGTCTTCTCCTGACGACGGAATGTATTGTAACCGAAGTGCCGGAGAAGGAAAAGACACCTCCTGGCATGCCCCCGGGCGGCGGGATGTATTGATGAAATGACGAATTACAAATTCTAAAGGACAGATTAAGAGAACTCTTTTCGTTGCCGTTTCATTGGGCGGCGGGGTGAAATATCCTGCCGCCCGTTTTCCCCCTCATCCGTAGATTGCGCAGATCTCACAGAATAAAAAAATCAGTGTCATCTGCGGAATCTGTTGATTGAAAAAAAGGAGGCTGTAATCCCATGAGTAAGGTTATTGGAATAGATCTCGGAACAACCTTTTCCTGTGTGGCAGTGATGGAAGCGGGGCAACCGGTTGTCATCCCCAATCAGGAGGGAAGCAGGACAACACCCTCGGTTGTGGGATTCACCAAGGATGGCGAGATTCTGGTGGGTCAGCTTGCAAGGCGCCAGGCAATCACTAACCCGGAAAACACTGTATTCTCCATCAAGCGCTTCATGGGTCGCCGATTTGAGGAGGTCATCCCGGAGGCTAAAAGGGTCTCTTACAAGGTCATCAAGGATAATAAGGGAAATGCCGTGGTTGAGGTGATGGGAAAGATATATACCCCACCTGAAATCTCCGCACATATCCTTATGAAGATGAAAAAGACGGCGGAGGATTACCTTGGCGAAAAGGTCACCAGGGCAGTTATCACCGTTCCGGCTTATTTCAATGATAGTCAGCGCCAGGCAACCAAGGATGCCGGACAGATTGCCGGTCTCGAGGTCCTGCGTATTGTGAATGAGCCGACCGCCTCCTCCCTCGCCTATGGACTTGACAAGAAAAAGGATGAAAAAATTGCCGTTTATGACTTCGGCGGCGGCACGTTCGATATCTCTATTCTCGACCTCGGGGAAGGGGTTTTTGAGGTTAAAAGCACCAACGGCGACACCCACCTGGGAGGCGATGACATTGATCAGGCAGTCATTGACTGGCTCGCGGAGGAGTTTATCAAGCAGTATGGCATTGACCTCCGAAAGGACAAGATGGCACTCCAGCGCCTGAAGGAAGCCGCTGAAAAGGCAAAGTGCGAGCTTTCCTCATCAATGCAGACCAATATCAACCTCCCATTCATCACAGCCGATGCCTCCGGTCCAAAACACTTCGATATCACTATGACACGCTCCCAGTTGGAGCGTCTGATGATGCCGTTTGTGGATAGAACTATCGAACCATGCAAGAATGCTCTCAAGGATGCCAAATACGAGACATCTAATATTGATGAAGTCATCCTGGTGGGCGGTTCGACCCGCATCCCAATCGTCCAGCAAAAAGTGCGCGAGCTGTTCGGCAAAGAGCCACACAAGGGCGTCAACCCGGATGAGGTGGTGGCAGTCGGAGCGGCAATCCAGGCAAGTGTCTTGACCGGTGATGTGCGGGATGTCCTCCTTCTGGATGTCACACCGCTCTCGCTTGGCATTGAGACACTGGGCGGGGTTTTCACAAGACTTATCGAGCGCAACACGACCATCCCAACCAGAAAAAGCGAAATCTTCTCAACCGCTGCGGATGACCAGACTGCCGTATCCATCCACGTCCTCCAGGGGGAGCGTCCCATGGCGGCGGACAACCGCACACTCGGGCGCTTTGACCTGATCGGCATTCCCCCCGCACCGCGCGGCGTTCCGCAGATCGAGGTCACGTTCGACATCGATGCAAATGGCATTGTGCACGTCTCCGCAAAAGACCTCGGCACGGGCAAGGAGCAAAAAATCCGCATCGAATCATCCAGCGGTCTCACCAAGGAGGAGATTGAGAAGATGGTGAAGGTGGCGGAGGAGCACGCCGAGGAGGACCAGAAGAAACGGGAGGAAATCACACTCCGCAATCAGGCAGACACAACCATCTACACCATGGAAAAGATGCTGAATGAGCTTGGCGATAAAGTTCCTCAGGGTGAAAAGAAGGAAATCGAGGAGTGCATCGAAAATCTCAAGAAAACACTTGCAAGCGGGACTGCCGAATCCATAAAAACCGCTTTGGACAGTTTGAACAAGGCATCCCACAGGCTTTCTGAAATTCTCTACAGTGCCGCAGGCGCTCAGCAGGCAGCCAGCGGCACAGCCTATGACAAAACCGGCGGTTCGCCAAAGCCTGACACCGCTCAGGAAGGCGAAGTGGTTGATGCCGAATACGAAGTCCATGACGAAAACAAATAAGGAGTAGTGCATGAAACTCGACCTCATTGGAGAGGAGCTGGTCAAAAAGTATATGGAAAGTAGCAACAAATATTTCATTGTGAACATCATTTCCAAGAGGGCGCGTGCATTGATAGATGGCGAGAAACCGCTCGTTGACACCGCCAGTGCTATCCGCCCCGGCGAAATTGCCTTAAAGGAACTGGCAAACGGAAAACTCAAAGTCACCCCGAAAACAACAAGGAACAAGATGGTGGATATTGTCCGTAAAGTCTCGGAACACAGTTAAAAAAATATAATAAATAAAACTTGACATCCCCCATGCTCTGGGGGAATTTTTTTGAGTTCTCTGAATGAAGAGGGATAATTCTGATTATTCCGATAGGAGGTGAAGAGCTAATAATTCCATATCACTGTCCGTTGAATGTTGTTCTGCACTTTATATTGTTCCAGTAGTCTGTTGATGGAGAGGTGGAAGAAATGGCTGTTGTTAAAGCTGTCAAACCGGTGAGTAGTGGAAAGCTCTTTTACAAGATTAATGAGGTGAGCCAAATCACAGGGATAAAAGCCTATGTTTTGAGATACTGGGAAACGGAGTTTGAATGGCTCAAACCTCAGAAGGATGCGAACGACCAGCGCCGTTATCGGAAAGAGGATATTGACCTCATCCAGAAGATTAAAAACCTCCTTTATAATGAAAAATTCACAATTGCCGGTGCGCGAAAGCAATTAAAAGAGATGACCCGGAATACCAGCAATGATTGCGGCAGGGGTGAGCGGATAAAGGCAATTTCTCTGGAGCTGGGTTCCATCCGTGCCGAGCTGATCGAACTTCTGAAATGTTACGCGTAATAAGTGTCGGGGCGTAGCGCAGTTGGTAGCGTACCTGAATGGGGTTCAGGTGGTCGCTGGTTCAAGTCCAGTCGCCCCGACCATATTTTCCCTGGCGGATTATTAAAGGCAAAGTCAGGACATTTTAAATTATTTCCACCCATTTTATTCCTGAGAATTCGGCTCTCTATTTATTTTACTTCTTATATACTTAACCACATTAGCCACTGTATTCATTTCCTTTGTATCCTCATCAGGAATTTCTATATTAAATTTTTCTTCCAGAGCCATAACTAATTCTATGGTATCCAGTGAATCCGTTCCCAAATCTTCAATAAAAGAGGTATCCGGTTTGACTTCTCCAGGTATTAGCACTAATTGCTCACAAATTATCACCTGTATTTCTTCAAATAAACTCAAATCTAAGCCTCCACTTTAGAAATGAGATACCTGCTTAGTTCCTGAGACTGTTCTTTGTGCTTATGATAAAAGGGAAGTAATCTATAATATTCTCTTACCCTCTGCGCATCCTTTATCTCTTTAATTTGAATATCCCCGGGAAGAAAATTCTTAACATTGTGAAAGGCGCCAATAAAGAGAACCCCTCTTTCTCCATCATTTAAGGTCTCATTTATTCTCTGTGCAATGAACCTATCTCTTTTGTTTAAGAGCCTGTTTTTAACCAGCTTATATTTTATAAATGCAATTAGCTTCTGCGTAACTGATTTTGCCTTTGTCAGAGTAAGTAACCTATCGCGCTCTTCCTTAACCAGGTTAAAATCCTCTGTTTTTATTAAAATGGCACCCTGCTTAAGAAGCCTTGCGACAAGTTCGTAGTTTTTACTTCCCAATCGTGTGCCTTCCTCAACTATTTTCTGTCCTATCTCTCCCCCAGCGACCATTCCATCTTGATATATTTTCAGTCCCAATTCATCGACATACATAAAATAAAGCAATATGGCATCCCAAAAACCCTCAACAGTCTTCAGATGCTCATCCCAGACCTCCTGACCCAGCTCCACTATGCCTCTTTTAGCCACATCTTTTGCCAGAGAACCAAGGTCGGAACTGGTATGGATAATAGGAACGTAAAACAAAGTTCTCATTTACTTTTTAGACCTCGCCTCCAGGCGCACCAACCTTTTTTTAAGCGTTACATTCTCTTTTTCAATCTCGGTTTGTTTTGCCTTGGTAGATAAATAAGAATCCTGCTGCCACCAGTTTATCCCCATCTGCATTGCCTTATCCACAGAGGCAATCAACAACCTTATCTTGATATTAAGCAGATTGATGTCTGCAAGTTGAATACTTATGTCGCCGGCAATAACAATACCTTTATCCAGTACCCTCTCCAGAATATCGGCAAGATTAGTAGCTTGTGTAGGATGCATCATTTTATTTTCTTCCATGACATTGCCCCCCCTTTTTAAGCTAATTTTTTAGCCCTTATAATCAGGTCTATAGTTTTCTTGCGTAAATTTGCGATGAAATGACAGTTCTTGCAGTCCAATTTTTTACTATCATATCCCTGGCAAGAAAGAAGTTCATCTGCTTCTTCTTGCATCCCTTGAGCAAATCTTGCCTTTTCTTGAGCTCCTTTGGCTTGATTAATTTCAATTATGACATCCTGCATTATCTGTTCTTGTTTTTGATATTCCGGACAATCTATGTTAACTTTTCCTATATACATATTTTTTTCTTCCTCACATCAAATCGCCCAAAGGACCTAAGTTTATATTTAACTCCTCGTCTTTAAGCCCGAAGATAACTTTCAGTTCCTGCATTTTGTTTTCTAATTTCATCAGGGTTGAGCCAATCCGTTCAATTTCCTCATCAGATAGAGAGCCTCCACCTATTCTCCTCATTGCCTGTTTTTCCAGAAGCTTTCTAATCAATTCTATAAGTGTAAGCACAAGTTTTGCTAAACCTCTCTCCACATTTTTAGGATTGGCATCAATTCTTTTAGGAAGAGCACTCTGTACCTTCTCTATTTCTTCAATAAAGTCTTCAGGAGCATCTGTCTCTACTATTCTGTTTATAGTCATACTACATCCTCACTTGCCAAGTTTTGGTTTATAGATTTTCCATTAAACATATCCGTCTTTTTGGTTAAGACAATAAAATTGTAAGGTGGCCAGGGACCGCTCAAAAGGAATTTAAGGTCGCTAAGGGTTCTCCTTGCGCGTTCAAAAGCTTCTTTAAAATCTTCTTGTCTTTCTTTCTCAACCAGATAGGATGCGGTTAAGAGTAAATTGTCGGTTTTTAACTTTTCCAGCTTCTTTTCCGCAATGAATCTGCTAAAAAAATCGACAATAAGCGCGATGCATTTCTCCGCCTCTTTTGCAAATTCTTTGTCTATCTTATATTTTTCAAATTTTTCTTTTACAAAATTTTTCGCTGGAGAACTATCCGCTATGGCTATATTAGCATTATCTCTTTTATAGGCATCGATTATGCGATTTCTTATGGTTTCACCAGCCCAGATAATCTTTATGCCAAACTCTATTTTGTTGCGCACTCTATCTAAATTCTCTCTAAAATCATTATAAAATTCTTGCATCATTAAAAGAACATCCTCTTCGCGGCTAAATTGTGTAAGAAATCTAACCGGTAGAACAGTAAATTTTCCCATTAATTTTTCTACTACTTCTTCATGCTTCAAAACATGGTCTTTAGTTATATTTTGAATCTGTTCACCAAGTTTGCTTACCACCACGCCAATATCACGATAAGCAATATTACAGACAATCGCTCCTTCTATTCCAATAATATAATCGCATAATCTCTCTTTAGAATCTATTATGGCATAGGTGTATATATTCATACTGGTTAAGTTGGCTCTTCCATTGCTCCTGCAAATGGTGCCCCTCTTAAACGCTCCATAGTCTCTACTGAGCTGATGAGAACCTTTAGTCCCACATAGATAAGGTCAACCTCTGCCAGAGAAATGACTATATCGCCGGATATAACCACGCCTTTATCTAAAACCCTATCCAAAATTTCTAAAAGGGTTATATCTTTTGATTCTGTAATTACACTATCCATTTTGTGCCTTTTCTCCAACTGAACAGAAATTATACGGCGGCCAGGGGCCAGTGTAATCAAAAAAGAGTCCCTGAGCAGCATATCTTATCTTAATACCTTCTACTGTATTCATAAAATCTGCTACTTTATTTTTCTCGATTAAAAAGGCAGAGTTTAAAATCATCTCCTCTTTCCTCTCAGTTACTTCTCTGGGTAATAGTTTGTTAATGCGAGACTCGACACTGTGCTGTTTTAGCCTTTTAAAATTAGTTTGGCCATATTCATTAAGTCTTTTATGTAGTATTGTTTTCACCAACTCTTCTTTCTTTTTCCATAAGATGAATGCCTTGCCTGGAGAAGAAGATTTAATTTCTTTATCTAATTTTAGGAGCTCTTTATCTTTTTGAATGAGATTTTCCTTTAATTTTCCCATATCACAATAAATCTTAACTCCCCATTCTTCTTTGTCTCTTAAATTATCCAGATTCTCCTTAAGAATTCCTCTTTGTTTCTTAAGCATCCTTTTTAGAGTATCCTCTGTATTAAACAAAGTAGCAAATTTAAAGGGAATTACACTGGTGTCTTTCATCACCCCTTCAATTATCTTTTCGTGGATACTCGCCTTTGTCTTAACCCACTCTAAATTAGTAAAATTCCTCTTTAGATTCTCTTCACTAAACTCATCGGATGAAACCATACTTACCACAGCGTAAAGACCAAGGCAGAAAATAAAATATACGTTATCAACTAAATCTTTTAACTCTTTTATTTGGGGCATTCCATCTGTAACACAATATAAATAGATAAGGCCTTTACTTTGCGATTTCATATTCATATCTCTTCTAAATTAATTCTGATTCGCTAATTTCGCTCTCGTTCGTAAGATTCAACTTCCAGGTTGTCATTGAGTTTAACCGCATAGTAATTCTTATCTGGTACCTTTGCAGAACATCCAAGAGATTTTATAAAAGAATTCTCCTCATAAACCTCAGCCTTTGTCTCCCAGCCTTCGCTGACCTTTGTGGCCATAATGACCTTTACATCTTTTACAGTAAGGGTCTTTTTCAGAAATGCGCTCACCATTTTCGCAGCTCCTGCTACATTAGACATTTTTACCCCTCCTCCTTTGCTTTCCTGATAGCTTCTAATCGTGCTAAAAGTTCTTTTTCCTGTCTGGTATATTCTTCATCGCTTATTTCATCCATCTCAAAGCGCAGTTGCAATTGCATAAGTTTTTCTTTTATCAACCCTTCATCGGATAATTCCTTTTCCACTACATCATTAATCTTCTCACCCAGCCAAGCCAGCAATTTTAATGGTGAAAGTAGTATATCATCTATTAAAAACATCCTAATACTCTCTTGT
>Ga0315279_10009273_pt1 | contig 11771 bp, 3 predicted proteins | sample YL17G06_20_MG_FD_203694 | JGI IMG/M metagenome (GOLD analysis project Ga0315279, IMG submission 203694) | Sediment microbial communities from Yellowstone Lake, YNP, Wyoming, USA - YL17G06_20 | ecosystem: Environmental > Aquatic > Freshwater > Lake > Sediment | place: USA: Wyoming | collected...
GAGGCTTTCACCGGCCGACCGACGATCACTTCTGGCCAAGGTGGGCCATAACACGAACCTGCTGCCCGATGATGCCGTCGCGATCGACCTGATGACCGACAGTTGGAGCGAGATCCACTGCGATGAAGACCAGAAGAACCGGCCGGAGGACTGCGCTGATGCCATCAGCGACGGCGGTTTCGCATCGCCCGCGGACACGCTTCGCGGCTTATTCGGCTACCGGTACTTTGTGACCGTATTTCGTGGCCGATTCGCCGAGGCGCTGCTGGCCAAGGCCCTGGCGGCCCGCGGCGGTGTCGGCGGACACGTGCTGACCAACGCCCTGTTCCCCAGCACGCGGTTTCACCTGGAGGCCAACGGTTTTACCGTTAAGGAACTGCTGAGTTCGAAAGCCTGCGACCCGCAAAGCGATCTGCCGTTCAAGGGCGACCTGGACCTGAAAGCCCTGCAAAAGACGCTTGCCGGGCCCGAGGCCATGAACGTCAAGGCGGTCTACATGGAGCTCTGCGTAAACGCACTCGGTGGCCAGCCGGTGTCCGTCGCGAACCTCCGGGCCGTGCGGGAAATGACGGCCGAGCGAGGTATCGGCCTGATCCTCGACGCCACGCGGGCGTTTGAGAACGCCGTGCTGATCCGGCAGCGAGAGGCCGGATACGACAAGACCCCGCTGGCGACCATTGTCCGCGAGCTTTGCTCGCTCAGCGACGCTTGCGCGTGCAGTTGTTCCAAGGACTTCAAGTGCCCGGCGGGGGGATTCGTCGGCGTCCAGAACGCCGACACCTTCACCCTCGTGCGCGACCTGACGCTCGCGTTCGGCGACGGTCTGCGGGACGGCGAGCGCCGGATGCTCCAGCGCGAACTGTCCCGGTTTGAGCTGTGGAATCGGGCCTCGGCCGACCGCGTCGAGCAGGTGCGGAACTTGTGGAACGCGCTGCACCGCCAGTCGATACCCGTGGTGGCCCCGGCCGGCGGGCACGGCCTGTTCGTCGACGCCCGCGCACTGCTGCCCCACATCCCACCGCGACGCAGCCCCGTGCAGGCCTTGGCCAACGAACTGTACGTGGCGGCGGGCGTCCGCTCGGGCGCCAACATGGCTACGCCCGCCCAAGAGAAGCGAGGGATCCAATGGCTTCGCCTGGCGATACCCATTGCGCGCTACTCCGACGACGATCTCAAGCCCGTGGTGTCCGGCCTCAAGGCGGTGGCCGCCAACAAGGACAACATCGCCGGCCTGGAGCGCACCAATATCCTCTCCGGCGTGATCGGACAGTACACCGCCTCCTTCAGGCCCGTGGAGAAATGACGCCCCAGTAGTTCAGCGTCCTGTATTTCGGTTCGGTGACAGACTGCGTGGCGGCGGGCTGTTCTTATTCCGTTCTTGAATAATGAAGAATCCTGTGGTCCCGTGGGCAGCGGGTTGGCTGGAACGCACGGCGATCAGACACCCCTGGCGGCCGCCTCCTCCGGCACGGCGGATTCGTTGCCCAATGTCTCGGCGAAGATCCTCGGGCCCCAGCGGTTCTGGATCGCGCGGAGGTCCCCTGGCCCACAATGGCGCGGAAGGCTGCTTCGTTGGACGAACAGTTCGCGAAGCCCGGCCGGATCAGCGAAAAACCGATCCGACAGGATCTGCCAAGCGGCCACATAACGGCCGTAGGGGTTCTCATCCAAGTAGTAGCTCTTCAAGAAGCGTTCCGATTCGATACCGCCGTTATCGGCGTTCCGGAACCTTTCGGCCAGGCTGGTCAGGTCCAGGCGAACCATGACCACCGGGTCGTGGATCTCGTCGGAGTAGCTTCTCACCTGCCCGAGTTGCTCAAAGCCCAGCAGGCCGTAGAAGCCGGCGTGCCCGGGGCTGACCGCGCCGATGAAGTCCGTGCAGCGTTGGGCCACTGCGTGGGCGAAGGCGGCGCGCATCATTTCGCTCATCACGGCGCTGTGCCGATGGGACTCGGCCACAGCCCAGTTCGTCCCCTCGCACACCTTGCGTCCCGCGGCCCGAAGCGAGTCGATCTCGGCTTTGAATGCCTTGTCCGAGGGCAGGCCCAGATCCGGGCTGTCGATCAGCATGCTGGTCACCCCCACGACTGCCGCGCCGGCCTTGGCCACGAAGGTCGCCGTCTCGGGCAACGCCTCGAAAACGCGAACGCGCAGGCCGCTGTCATCGGGGGCGATGTAGCCGCGCTCGACGAACACGTCGTGGACGAGCCGGTAGGCGGATGCCAAGTCCTCCAAGCCGGTCGCCCTGATGACCGTAGCCCCGTGAGTGTCGTTGCTGAAGAGCCCGGCCCGCTTCAGCAGAAGCATTCGCCGGTCCTCATGTCCCTTGCGGCTCGACCGCCAACGCGGCCTGGCTTGCTCAACTGTTATGCCCATTGTTCCTTCTCCTTCGCATCAGCGTGGAGTGCCCTAGACATGGGGAACATAGGATTCGTTTCGCGTCGGGGCCAATTGAAGCGGCCTGGTCAAGGGATTCGGGATTCGGGCGGAGGGAATTGGGCTGTGCAAACCAAACCAGTAATGGTAGACTGCTTGTCTGGAGTTTTTGGGTATTGGAATTGCGCTTACTTGATAACCAGAGCCGCGCTTGCGCCCCCGCGAAACGGGGCGGCTGTTCTTGCGCGACACGCTGGGCATAAGGAACCAGGGATGCATGAGGGTGTAGAGATCGCCAAGCCGCCTGGGCACAGCGCCTTGTTGCCCCTGCTGCCCTGGGGGTTGCTGGCGGGGTCGCTGATTGCGGCCTTTGCTCAGAACTTCGCCGAGATGTGGATCCGATGGTTCCCCGCTTGGCGGCACACCAGCCAAAGCCTCTATGACCGTATCACGGGGGGCGAGAGCTACTACACCCACGGCCCGCTGATCCCGTTTGTCAGTCTTTTGATCAGCGTGCACATCTTGCGGCACCTTCGCATCCGTGTCCGGCCGCGGCCGGTGGGGGGGGGGATCCTGCTCCTCCTTGCCCTGCTACTTCATCTGATGGCCTGCCTGGCGCGAGTGAACTTTGCGAGCAGCTTCGCCTTCATCGCCACTCTCATGGGCCTGATCCTGATGGTCTGGGGGGCCGAGGCGTTGCGACGGCTGTGGTTCCCGATAGCCCTGCTGCTGTTCATGGTGCCCTTGCCGGAGGTCACCGTCTCGAACGCGAGCTTCGACCTGAAGATGCTCGCCGCGGCATGGGGGGTGTGGGTGGCCAACCTCATTGGAATCGCGGCTGAGCAGGTGGGCAACCGCGTCTTGCTGACTGGCGACAAGGAGTTGGTGATCGCCAACGTCTGCAACGGCTTGCGGACCCTGATCAGCCTGGTGGCGTTTGGCGCCCTCTACACGTACGTATGTCAGCTCCAAGGCTTGTGGCGGGCCGGCCTTTTCGTTGCCTCATTTGCCGTGGCGATTATCAGCAACGCCCTGCGGATCGGCAGCCTGATCATTGTGGCCGACATCTGGGACGTGAAGACTGCAACCGGCTGGTATCACGATATTTCCGGGATCCTGATTTTCGTTGTGGCGGTCCTGTTCATGTTCGGGATCGAGCGGTTTGTCCTCTGGGCCCGAAGCGCCGTCGGGCGGCCGGCCACGGTCAGTCCCCTCGTCAGCGACCTCCGCCGCGGCCGGGAGGACGACCAGCAGACCGCCCAGTTCTTCCAGGCCATGGGCGGTCGACGAGGCTGGGTTGCAGCCACACTCGTCCTTGCCTCGGCTGCCGGGGCGATCTGGCTTAACCGGTCCATCCCGCAGTTCTGGAACGAGAAAACCGCCAAGGCCGCCCTGCCAGCCAGCTTGGAGGTGGCCGGGAAGGTCATGCACAGCTACGACATCCCCATCGATCAGCAGACCAAGGACATCCTGGAGACCGGCGACTGCCTGAATCGGGTGTACGTGGCCCCGGGGAGCCCGGAGATCACGCTCTGCATAATCTTCAGCAGGGACAACCGCAAGGGAACGCACCCGCCGGATCTGTGTCTTTCCGGGTCAGGCGACGGGATTGTCGCCAAGGCGGACGTGACGGTGAGCGATGTGACGGGCAGGCCGAGCGTGTTGTGCCGGGAACTTCTGGTTCAGAGCGGCCCCCGGCAGCACTACTACCTCTACACCTACAAGTGCGGCGACAAGTATACCAACAGCTTCTGGAAACAGCAGTTCACCATTTTCCTTAACGGCCTGCTCAACCGGGACTCCAGCGGCGCGCTGATCCGGGTTTCCACTAACGTGGTCACGACTGTCGAGGAAGCCAGGAGTCGGTCGATGCAGCTCTTGGCCACGGCCATTCCGCATCTTGACCGTAATCTCAGGTAAGGCTTCAGCCGATGAGGAATCAATGCGGCACCATTCGATCTGGAGCGGCGGTGGCTACGCCGAATCGAGGAGAGAACAGCAATGACTAAGGCGCGTCGTGTGGCGTGGCTCATCGTAGCCCTGATGGTCCTGGCAGGAATCGGGTGCGGCCTCTTCTGGCACATCCGCCAGAACACAGGCGACCGGCTGCTGGGACGGGCGTACCTGGCTCTCCAGGCCGGCAAGCCCGATAAGGCGATGGACCTGGCGAATTCCTACGTGACGAAGTACCCGGAGGATTGGCGTGGCTACCTGGCCAAGGCTAGGGTGTGCTTCCAGCAGGGACGGTTCGAGGAAGCCCGTAGCCCGCTGGCCGAGGCGGCCAAGCTGAAACCGGACGAGGTGGCGGTGGTCCTGGCTCAGGCGGAGACACACTCCCTGTCCGCTGCGCGGAGCCTCCAGCCGGCCGACGCGCTGCGCAAGCCGGGCGTGTTCCAGAATGCGATCGCGGAATGGGAGAAGGCAAACCAGATTCTTCTGGCTTTCAAGACCTCCGATGGCCCAGGGGCACTGAACATCCACCGTGACAAGGCGATGAACTACCTGCGAATGGGTCGGCTAAGACGCGCGCAATCCGCGCTGCTGGAGCAAGAGGCGAAGAAGGACGAGGCGTCCCGCAACCTCGATGCGGCCGAGACAAAGCGTGACAAGAGCAAGTTTGAGGAAGCACAGGCATCCAAGCTGCTGGGGCAGGCGGCCCAGGAGCTTCTGGCGGTGGTCCAGAAGGACCCGTCGCTGGAAGGACCCGCAGAGACCCTTGTGGAACTGTGTATTGAGACCGGCGACCGGGCATCTCTTGCATCAGCGCGCAAGGCGATCTCTGGCATTGCCAACCCGCCACCCATCGCGGCGATGATGCTCGCCATGGACGAGTTGCATTCCTCGGCCACGCGGAATAGCGACGGGGGCAAGAAACTGAAGGAGATTGCCGAGCAACTCGACAAGCTCCTGGCCGCTAACCCGAGCAATACACGGATCAAACTGGCGCGGGCGGAGGTCGCGGCCTTGTCCTCCGACACTGACATGGCCAAGCGACTGGCGGAGGAAGTGATCAAGGTCGATCCCCAGAATTCCAATGCCCGGCTCCTTTGCGCCCAGGCCATGCTCCAACAAGCAAAGGTCTTGCGATCCGCCAGGGGGGGCACACCGGAACAGGTGAAGATCAAAGAAGATCAGGCCAGGGCCGTGGAACAGCAGGCGGAGAAGGACCTTTTCGCGCTGAAATCGAACTTCCCCGGGTGGTACTTGGCCCAATACTGGTATGCCCAGGCTGCCATGGCCGTCGGGCGGGACGAGTTGGCGCGTGAGGCGATGCGGACTGTCGTTAGACTCCGGCCGGACAACGCGGAAGCAAGGAGATTCTTCGCCGGGCTGCTGCTTCAGCAGGGTTTCTACGAACAGGCATTCGCCGACGCTGAGCCATACTACCGCGAGAACCCGGGAGACCCCGAGGCGCTGCGGATCTTCGTGCGGGCCGCCTTGGGAACCGACCAGCGCGACTTGGCGAGAACTGCTTTGCTCAGGGCATGGACGGACAAGTCCTGGAAGGAAGGCTACGCGTCGGGGCCCGTCATGCTGATGACGGTGGCGGACGGGTTTCGCATGATCGGCGACCTGGCCGAGGCCGGCGAGGTGATGGACGAACTCCTGACGCAGGCGGGCCAAGACAAACCCAAGACCACCGAGCAGATACTGGCCGTCGCGCGAGCCATGAAGCTCAAGGAACGAGCAACAGAGGCCGAGAAACTCCTTAATGACGAGATCGCCCGGCACCCCGAAAGCCCTGAAGTCTGCTTCGCCTTGGCTGAGTTGTACAAGGACTCGGACCGCGGGTTGCAGGCGGAGGAGCTGTATCGCAAGGCCGTGGCGCAGGGCGGCCGGGAGGCAAGATACCGGCTAGCCCTGGCCAGAATGCTCTTGAGCATGGGGGACCTGGACGAAGCTGAAGACGTGCTGTCGGCCGTTGTGTCCACGGACGTCGAAGCCGAGTTGTTGCGACTTCAGATCATGATAATCCGTGGCCAGCCGATCGAAGCCAAGGCCCAGGCGATCCTGCAGCGGCCGGACGCCGGAAAGCGGTTCCGGGTCCCGCTGGCGATAATCTACCTGGCAGTCGGCAAGCCGAAGCAGTGCGAGGAAACCTGCCAGGCCGGGCTGAAGGCGAATCCCAACGACGTGGACTTCTACCCGCCTCTTGCCCGCGCCTACCTGGCCATGGGCCAGACGGACCAGTGCATCGAGACGTGGAAGCAGGCGATCAAGGCACAGCCGCAGAGCCTGCCGGCCTACCAGCAGATCGCCGCCCTGCTGTTGGGCAAGGCCGTATTGAATGAGGCCGCCTCCCGGCCGGCCGGGCCCGCCTCCCGACCCGCTGAAGGCGCCAGTATGTCGCGGGAGGAGGCGGGTGAATCAATCACGAAGACAGCTGCCGACATGCGTAAGATCCCCGGGGCCAGGCAGGAACTGGTCGATCTTGCTGTCGCCGAATTGTATGCCCAGGTGGGGCTGCCGATTCAAGCGGCTGAGTTCTTCAAGCTCGCCGCCGACAGTGCCGCCACGCCGCAAGCGGTCAGGTTCATGGCGCAATTGCTTCGGGCATCCGCCCTGGCACGCGGCGGCAGGCCGGACGATGCGATCCGGGACCTGGACTGGCTGATTAATAACTACAAGGGCCTGGCAAAGACTCGCGCTATGTACGCCAAGGCCAACCTCCTGGTCGCCGGCAGGCGGCTGCCGGAGGCCGAGGCCGTGCTGGCAACCCTATGCAAAGAGGCCGGGAGCCAAAGGGACCCCCGCGCCCTTCGCGGGGCCGCTGAATTGCAGGTGAAGATCGGCCGATTCGACCAGGCCCTCGCCACGTGCGACACGATCCAGCAGTTGCTCCCGGCCGACCCCCGGAGTTACCTGCTGCGGGCTGGCGTGCTGACCGCGGCCCGGAAGACCGAGCAGGTCCCCGACCTTTACGAGAAGGCGATCGCACTCCAGCCCGGCGACTTCCGCCTGTATTCGGCGCTGGCGGATGTGCTCGATGCCCAGGACAAGCCTCTGGCGGCCCTTCAGGCATTGGCCAGGATGGAGGGCCTTGGCAAGGCGGGCTTGTCGGTCGGACTCTTCCAGCAGGGAGCGCTGCTGGCGCGATGGGGGCTCCAGGCCGAGGCCGTGGGAAAACTCACGCGCCTTGCGGAGCTTCAATACGACTCCGACCCCCGGCTTCAGTTGGCCTTGGCAAAGGCGATGGGACGCATGGGACGCAAAGACCAGGCCAAGGCGGCCTTGGCAAAGATCAGCGAGTACACGAACGAGTACGTGCCCGGGCAGTTGCTGCTGGTTGACCTTACAGACGGCGCGGACGCCAAGCTCGCAATCATCCGCGACCTTGCAAAGAAGAGACCCGGAAACGAGGGCTTGCTGGCTAGTGAGATGTCCGTTTTGGTTCAGGCCGGCCAAGCCGCGGAAGCCGTGATCGCCTTCGATGCCTGCTGGGCGTCAGGCAAGGTCCGCCGGGCACTGCCGACCAGCACCGCACCTCTGGCCGTGACGGCGGCCGTGCGGGCGGGGGACTTGGCCAAGGCCCGGCAGATCAGCCAGGCACTGGCGTCCACCTCCGGCTCGCCACAATGGCGGGTCGCTTCGGCGCTGCTGAGCATGGACGACGACCCCGCCGCCACGGCCAAAACGCTCGGCGAGGCGCCGACGGCCGGTGTCTTTCCCGCGATGCTCGGCCTGTGCCTGGCAAAGCGAGCAGGGGACAAGGAGGCCGTGAACCAATGGTGCACCCGGCTTGACAAGCTGGAAGCGGACCTGGGCAAGCTTCAGCCTGCTCGGAGTATCCCCGCCAACCAGAGGTTCCTCTGCGGCCTGCTGGCAGGGGACATCCCCATGGCCAAAGCCGCCCAGGCCAAGCTCGAATCGGGGCTCGCCGGGCTGGCGGGGCAGGAACTCCTGTCCTCTGCGACCGGTGCGGCCGGAGCCGAGGGCGAGATTATCAAGCTCCTCAAGGCCGCTGTCGCCCGGGAAACTGGCCTGCCGGAACTTGCCCGCATCTGGGGCATGGAGGCTCTGAAAGCCCGTCCCGCCTGTCAGTGGGCCGCGATGGAGGTTTACTTCACCGGTCCGCAACTGGCGGAACTTCAGGCGGCCCTGGATGTCCTCCGCCCGGAGGACTGCGATCTGGCTAAGTTCCTCCGCGCGGACCTGCTGTCGCGGAAGAAGCAGCCCAAACAGGCGGCCGAGATCTATGCCGTTCTGGCGAGCAAAGCCGAGAAACCCCGCCCTGAGTACCTCCAGGGGCAGGCAATGGCACTGGAGGCGGCCGGGGAACCTGCTGAGGCCCTGGCCCTCTACCGCAAGGTCTGGGAGATGAACGCCAGTGCAGTGGCCGCCAACAACGCGGCGTGCCTTGTCCTGCGTCTGTCGCCCAACGACCAAGCCAAGCTTGCCGAGGCAAGCCGGTGGATAGACGCGGCGCTCAAGGCAATACCCATGCCCCCTCTTCAGGACACCGCCGGGTGGATCGCCCATTTGCAGGGAAGAGATGCGGAGGCTTTGTCACTGCTTCGCCGGGCTGTCAGGGGGCTTCCCGACTCGCCGGATGTCCATTACCATCTCGGCCAGGTGGAAGCGGCAAAGGGAGACCCCACGCTGGCCGAGTGGCACCTGGCCGCGGCCGTGGACCTGGGTAACAACCTCAAGGCTAGCGGCGAGCCGATCTCAGAGACAACAGCGGCGGCAATCGAGTTGGCCAAGCAGGCATTGGCAGCCATCAAGAAGCCGGGCGGAGGTATCAGGTGACGCGCAAACGCTTCATAGGATGGGTCATCGCGATCGCGGTCGCTCTGTCGGTCCTGGGCGCCGGGTTGTGGGGGTATCTACACTACAACAGTGGGCCCCGGATCATGGCCAGGGCGGAACTGGCCATCCGTGCCGGCAAGCCTGACAAAGCCGTCAGTCTGGCCCAATCGTATATCTCCCGGTTCCCCGAGGACTGGCACGGCTACTATCTGCTGGCAGAGGCGTACTGCGGCCAGGGGAAATACGCTCAAGCCCGGGCGCCGCTGGCCGAGGCTTCCCGCCGGAAACCTGAGGAGGTAAGCATCGTGCTGACTCTGGCGCGGACGCACTCCCTCCCGGCCATTCATGCCCTGACGGTGCCCGAGGATCGGTTGGGCTCCGACACGATACGCGGCGCGATCTCCGAGTTGATGGAGGCGGTCGGAATCCTCACTGCATTCCAGGTCCGCGACAATCAAGACGCAATCCGGGTCGGCGAAGCGGTAGGGCTGTACTACAGGGCACAGGGCCGGGCACAACAGACGTTGGCCAGGCGATTGGGGGACGCTGCCAAGCTGGCCGAGGCGTCCCGCTCGACCGAGATCGCCCAGGCGCGGCGGAAGGAGAGCCAGGAGGCACTGGCCGAATCGAGGAAAGCCTTGGGCTTGGCGATCCAGGCGCTGTTGTCAGCGCTCCAGAAGGATCCCTCTCGGGAAACGACGGCTGAGCCGCTCATTGAGCTCTGCATCGAAACGGACGACCAGGAGTCGCTGAAGACGGCAAGCAAGGCGATCGGTTTGGTCAAGGATCCTCCTCCCGAGGCGTCGATGATGCTCGCTATGGAGGAGTTGAGGACCGCCCCCGCCCCCAACGACGCAGCCCGTGCCAAGAGGATTGACGATGTTATCCGTCGCTTGGACGAGCTTCTGGCGGCCCATCCCGGAAACATCAGCATCAAGCTGAAACGGGCGGAGATGGCGGTGGAGAAGTCGGACCTCCGGACGGCGGGCCGACAGATCGCGGAGGTCCTCGCCGCGGATGCCAGAAACTCCCGGGCCCGACTTCTTCAGGCCTGCGTACTGATCCGGCAGGGCCAGACCGGGGAGGCGGAACGGAAGCTATTCACCTTGAAAGCGGATCTCCCGACGTGGGTCGAGGCCCACTACTGGTACGCCGTGGCAGCCGAAGCGGTGGGCAAAGGAGAACTCGCCCGTGAGGCCATGCGAACCGCCACGAGCCTCAGGCCCGCCGTCGCCGACACTCGGGCACAGGAGTACCTGGTGGCGGCGCACAAGTACCTGGCCGCGGCACTCATGGATCAGTTCCCCAAACAAGCCTTCGATGATGCCCTGGCCTGCTACGAGGCCCGTCCGGAAGACCCCGAGGCGATGCTGCTATTCATCGAAGCGGCCCGCAGGACGCAGCAATCTGACCTGGCTCGCAAGACGCTCCAGGACGCCCTGGAACGTAATGCGGCCAAGCCCGTCATGGTCATGGCCATCTCCGACAGCTACCTTGCCCTGGATGATCGCCCCAAGGCGATCGAGATGGCCCGGCGGGCCATCGCCCTGACGCCCGCGACCTCGGCCGAGCGGCTGGCTGTCGCCCAGGGGCTCATCAGGACCGACCGGGGGTCGGAGGCCGACAAGATCCTGGCCGACGAGGTCAAGGCGGACCCAAACAGCCCTCAAGCACACTTCGCCATCGCGCGGCGGTTCGACGCCACCGGCCGCGACCTTCAGGCGCTGGAGCACTACCGCAACGCTGTGAAGTTGGACATCCGCGGCTTGTCCACCTATCGCCTCGCCTTGGCTAGGGCTCTGGCTGACATCGGCGAACTGGAGGAGGCCCGTGACGCCATCAAGCCTATCCTCGCCACCAGTGAACCGGCCAGGGACATGGAGGTCCAGATAAAGGTCCTGCAAGGCCAGCCCCCGGATGCCAACGCGCTTCTCCAGGACCCGCAGGCGGGGCAGCAGTCGGGGTTACAGTTGGCGTTGACCTGCCTCCGTAGCGGCCAGGTCCAGCAATGCGTTAAACTGTGCCGGGATGAGCTGCAGAAGCATCCCGAGAGCTTCGAGGGCCGTCTGCTCCTGGGACAGGCATACCTCAGCCAAGATAAAGAGGATGAGTGCATCAAGCAGTGGACGCCCCTGATCGCACTTCGCCCCACAAACCTCCCGACGTATGTGCGCCTTGCCTCCGTTATCGGCCAGCAGGCCGACCCCGAGCAGGCTGAAAAACGCTTGGCCGCAGTTCCAGGAGCACGCCAGGACATGGTTAGCCTGGCCGTCGCGTCACTGTATATGCAGTCGGGACAGGCCCTGCAGGCGGCGAAGCTCTTCGGCCAGGTGGCCGCGAGTCCCACCAGCGGCGAGGCCGTCCGCAACCGGGCAGGCCTTTCGCAGGCACTCTGCCTGTCCGCCGAGGGCCTGCACGATCAGGCAATCGCGGAGTTGGACAAGTTTCTGGCTGGCAAACCGTGGCCCAGGCTGACACTCTTTGCAAAGGCGGACCTCCTTGCCAAGGCGGGACGGGTGCCCCAGGCGGAAGCGGCGCTCGGTGAGCTTCTCAAGACCGCCCAGGCAGAGCAGAACGTCCAGGACATCCTGCGTGTTGTCGATGCCTTTGCGAGGATCGGGAATCGTGAAAGGGCCCTGGCTACA
>Ga0315279_10009274_pt1 | contig 11770 bp, 15 predicted proteins | sample YL17G06_20_MG_FD_203694 | JGI IMG/M metagenome (GOLD analysis project Ga0315279, IMG submission 203694) | Sediment microbial communities from Yellowstone Lake, YNP, Wyoming, USA - YL17G06_20 | ecosystem: Environmental > Aquatic > Freshwater > Lake > Sediment | place: USA: Wyoming | collected...
ACATGAGGGACACCGCATTATAAGTCCCTCCGTTGGATGTGACCGCGTACTTCTTTTATCCTGGAGAAATCAATAACAACATTCTTCCCTCTTGTGTGAAAAAGAATTGAAGAGTCGTACACTTCTTTTATGACACCATCAACAACAAAGAGAAGGCCATCGTCATCTTTGACTAAGGTTACGAATTGCCCGATAAAAAATAAGAGTCCTTGTTTGTCCACGCACACCAACCTCTGAAAATTATTTATCTTTTTCTTGCATCATTTTTTCTACTAAGTTAAAGCATTCATCAAAAGTCATTCCCGGGTGTGCATCTAGGAATCGTTGTACTCGTGGTGGATAGGTCATGGTGTCACCTTTGACTTGTTGATTCTTTCAAGTTCCCTGCGGATCGCTTGTTTAATAAAATCAGTCCGGGATGTGTAACCCATCCCTCTGGTTGTTTCGTCTATTCTGTATAGCAACTCGTTTGGTAGGCAGACGCCTTGATAATTACTCATATAACTCCCCATTTCCTAGTTTCGAGTTATTTATCGAAGATGGTATCTCAGTAGTAGTATTTATAATTTTTCGAGTTATTTATCGAAAAATAAATAAACCCCTATTTCGATAAGGTTTCGATAGTAGATAGGGAGAAATAAAAAATGAAGAGGTCAAAAAAACCAGTAAAATATCAGGGTTTCGCTTTGGAAATAACCTTAATCGACGAAGTAAAAGAACGAATAAAGAATGATGATCGATATAGAAGCGTCACTGATTTTGTGAGAGTAGCAATAAGAGAAAAATTAAATCCCACCCCTAAATGGGAGGATCTAAATAGCACAATAAATGAAATGAAAACATCTATGGTAAAGATGGCAGAAGCCATCGCTGTATTGAAAAAAGAAAAAAAGTGAAAAAAAGAAATTAGATTTTTACTTTCGCTGTCTCTTCTAATTTTTTTAGTCTATCATTCATAAGTTCTACTTTGTAACTCATCAGCTCTGCCACTTGTTTTTCTAGGGAAACGATCTTCGCGTCCTTCGCTTTCATATCCTCATGGATACCACTTAGATTCGGTGCTGTCTCGAAGATCGCCAGGCTACCCATCGCTCTTTGGTAATCCGGCGCGATATCAGCTTCTTTGTATTTGTTGTACTCCCTGCTCAAATAAAGAGTATGTCCCACGATGAAATCAACCTTGGATTTCTGCATGACGTTCTCCATTCGTGTGATCGCCCAAGACCTTAGACTATGAACATGTATTTTCAGTCTGTTGGTTCTTTCATCCCTGTTCGTTAGGTTAGTCTGAGATGCGAGTACTTCCCATCGACTTTGGATGGTTGAATAAGCAAACGGGAATAACCTTGGATCGTCCACGTCCTTAACCAATTTCACAAATCCTTTATCTTCGGTGTTCTGAAAATTATTCTTTGCTTTGACTTTCTCCATGTATATGGGTTTTATCCGTCGCCATGCCTCAACCGCTTCTTTCGTTTCATCCGTGATGAATGAGAACCTTGGGTACCCATTCTTTGTGATCTTCCCCGGGAGATAGATGTATGGTGGATTATGGTCGAGGTGTACATCCTTCTCTTCCAATTTCAGGAGTTCGCCGACACGCATCCCACTGGTGGCCAAGACCATGAATAATGCCTTGTATTTCTCATTGCAGTGGGATAATATCTTCTTTAGGTCCTCATTGCTGAGTACATCATCCTGGGTGAGTGCGCCTTTCTCTTTCACGCTTTCAAGGAGATCCCGATAGAACATGGTTTTGAGTTCTATACCATTTCGCAAGAGGAAGGATTTAATGCAGTATATTTTGAGGCTCCTGGTCTTGGGAGCCTGGTTTTTGACTATCTCCCAGTAGTCGAGGATATCTTTTTTGCATTCCTCGTCATTTTGTTTGAAGTAATCCTTGTTTGGTTTCTTTCCTATGTGTTTGAAGTATTGGTTGAGGACGTAATGGTAGTTCTCAACTGTTTTCATGCTGCGATCTTTGTATTTGTCGGTAAATTCTTCTATGATGTTTTTTTGTTTTTGAGTTGAGACTTTTTTCATGGTTCCACCATTTATGGTAAAACACGCACCCCCTTATAAGATTTTACGGTAACTTTAATATACTAATATAAATTGTGATGGAAACAAGAATACCTAGATGAAAAAGACACGATATCAGACTGTATATGAAAATGATGAGATGTGAACTATTCTTCAATCATTTTTAAATCGTTTTAGCGTCATGATTTTATAATGAAATACCACTTGAAGCCTGTAACATGAGCGGGTTCGTCGAGTTTGAGGATATGAACTCTTCTTATTCATAAAGAATTTCCTCCCCTATGTCCCATGACAACTCGCGCAATCCACTCGAACAAAGGGCAAAGATCAGGGAAAAAAGATATTGAAAATTTCTATGAAAAGGAACGTGGCAGATATGGTAAAAAAAATTCAACCAAGTGAATTTCGTAGAATCATCGCACCGGTCGATGGATCCTCGTACGCGACCAGGGCAGCAAAGAAAGCACTGTTTCTTGCGAAGCAGACCGGTAATGAGGTCATCGTGTTGTACGTCATCGACACCCCTCGATTGACCAGAACAATCCCTCCAGATGAGATCTCACGGACATGGTATGATATCCTCCGCACCCAAGGAGAGAAGGTCCTCGACGACATTCAGAAGACCGCGAAAAAGATGGAGGTAAAAATTAAAACGAAACTCGTGGAGGGGATCCCTGAGGAGGTCATCATGAAAGAAGCGAAAAAAGACGACCTGATCGTCATGGGGTGTAAAGGGATGACGGCTTTTGACCGGTTGCTCATAGGAAGCGTTTGCGAAAACGTCGTGCGACATGCGGATGCCCAGGTGATGGTCGTTCGGTAAACCATGAGGTGAGAACAATGGCGATGGAGAAATGGGAATGTCTAGTGTGTGGGTACATTTACGATCCACAGAACGGGGACCCTGATTCCGGGGTGAACCCAGGGACCGCGTTCGAGGTACTCCCGGATGACTGGGTATGCCCGGTGTGCGGTGCATCGAAAGACCAATTTAAAAAATTATCATAAGGGAAGTTTGAAGGTGGTGGAATGGAACAAAAAGAGCAATGCTGTGTTTGCGGTACGTATTACCCCGCGGGGCAGTTGAAGCGATTTGTGGTGAAAACAAAAGAACGGCGGATCTGCGAGGAATGCGCGACCCATATTCACGGGTTTGTATAAAAAAAAATCCTGACACTGATATTTGCCGCAAAGGATAAGGAACACAATAACGCGGTCGTGAAAGAGGAACTATTGCTATAAAATAATGGGCGAGGAGCAGAATATGAAACCGATTGGAATACTCATGAGAGAGCATCGAATTATCGAGCGCATGCTCGCATTACTGGGGAAGGAAATGGATGCGATGAAGGCCACAGGCAAGATGCACATCGACTTCCTGACCGCCGCCGTTGATTTTTTCAGAATGTATAGCGATAAGATTCATCATGGGAAAGAGGAGGATATCTTGTTTCATAGGTTGTCCGCGAAACCGCTCAGTATCGAGCATCGGCGAACCATTTCCAAATTAATGGATGATCATATGACGGCACGATCATATATCCGAACTTTAGACGGAGCTCGCGATCGATATATACATAATAGTCCAGGGGCGATCCTTGAAATCATTGGGACGATTGAACGAATCCAGTTGTTGTACGCGGCACATATCGAAAGCGAAGACAAGCATTTTTTTTACCCAGCCATGGACTATTTCAGCGACGAGGAGCAAGCACAGATGATTCAGGATCTCTTTGAATATGACCAAATAGTCAATAAGGAGAAATACGAGTCCATGGTGGAGCAGTTCGAAACCGGTCCATCGGTCATTATGAAAAAAATACATGGTGTGTAAGAATCATGCAGAAATCATCATTCCGCCATGGGCTGCAAATCTTTAGGTTTGTAAGAAGCGAGAATCACTCAATTCTCACCCTTTTACGGAAAGAATGATTGCTTGGACCGGGAACAAGTACCAGAAATCAAACAGCATACGATCATCCATCTTCATAAACCAGACACGAAAGAATACCTCTTCTATTTCATCTCCGGCGTCATTATCAGCATCCCCTTCACGGTGTTTTACGAGACCTATGCTGATCAGTTCTGCTTCCTTTTGCCGGTCTTTGCTGCTCAGCTCTGTTCGACGGTGATTTTTGCACCATTTATCGAGGAGTTTGCGAAGGCGTACCTTTTATTTTACCGCCATGGGGAGACCCAACGGACTTTGCTTAGCCTTGGGTTCCTCGCGGGGCTTGGGTTTGGCGTCACCGAATTTTTTCTCTATGTCTTTGTCTACAAGGCATCAATTCCAATTCGAATCCCCGGATTGCTCTTCCATGCGGCTAGTACCACAATTATCGCGTACGGGATAACAGTGAAAAAACCACTCGGATATTATCTCATCGCGGTATTTCTGCACTTCGCGAATAACTTCTTTGCGCTGCTCGGAACGTTCTGGTACATTGGTGGCCCTATAGTGCTTATTCTTTCCTACGTCCTCGCCTATTTCTTGTACACGCAGAGTAAAGAGATTATCGTAGATAATCTTACATAATCTTTAACCTTTGAGAGTAGCATCTTTTGTTGAAAAAATCCTCTTTGTTAAGGAGCTCCATAAGGAGATAACCACGACTTAATCTTTAATTCTTCTATCGTATGCTACTCATCAAAATTTGACAATGACTAGAAAACACTTGAATCGTTTTTTAATCATTTTTTAATTGTTTTTAAGTCATGCTTATATGAAATGGAGGAGTTGGTAACCCGCCCACAAGTAGAGGTGACGGTTGTATGGAAAAGATCGATCAACCATATCAAATGGAAAAATTAGGCGATTTTGTTCAAACGGCTGATTGGAAAAAAGAAAAACACGTCCCAGTGATCGATTGCCCGACGAAAGCCAAGGCAGGAGAGCTTATCGAAGTGAAGATCAGCATCGGCAAGGAAATCGCTCATCCGAATACCACGGAGCATTTCATTGCATGGATTAACGTGTTCTTCAAACCGACAGGGGAGAAAAACGTATACAATCTCGGGCTTTTCACCTTCAACTCACACGGGTCATCAATCGATGGTCCGAATACGAGCACTGTGTACACGCATCATGCGATTAGCACGTTTTTCAAGACTAATAAGTCAGGGACACTTTTTGCTGTCTCGCATTGCAATATTCATGGACTGTGGCAATCTTCGAAAGAAATATCAGTCCGATAAGCAATAACAGGGTCGTTGGTTGAGGGGTAAGAAGAGGGAATAAACCATGAATATAACAGATTTATTTGACCTGAAAACAAAAACAGCGATTGTGACCGGAGCGAGCCGGGGCCTTGGACATGCTATGGCGCTCGGGCTCGCGAAAGCCGGTGCGAACGTGGTCGCAGCAGATCTTTTAGACGTTACTGTCATTGTTGATGATATAAAACGCCTTGGACATGACTCGCTCGGGATAAAAGTCGATGTCAGCAAGCCAACGGATATCGAAAAAATGGTGCGACAGGCAGTGAAACAATTCGGAAGGATTGATATCTTAGTCAATAACGCCGGGATCGTGAGACAGGCGTCTGTTGAATCGATGAAAGAGAAAGACTGGGATGACGTCATCCAGGTGAATTTGAAAGGGGAATTTCTCTGCGCCAAAGAAGTTGGCAAACAAATGATCAAGCAGCAAACTGGCCGGATCATCAATATTGCCAGTGTCGCTGGCCTGTTTGGTTCAGCAGGGTCAGCCGCGTATTGTGCAAGTAAAGCCGGTGTTATTTTAATGACAAAAACACTGGCGGTCGAATGGGCGAAGTACAACATCAACGTCAATGCGATATGTCCAGGGGTCATCGTGACAGCGATGACGGACCCGTATCTGAAAGACCCAGGGTTCCAACAGATGATTAAAACCCGTGTGCCGCTCGCCCGCCCAGGAGTACCAGAAGAGCTTGTCGGAACCGTGATTTATCTCTCATCGCGAGCCTCTGAATACATGACCGGCCATGCATTGGTGATAGATGGTGGTTGGACCGCGGGTTTATAGGTACTTAGGGAGTTAATAGTGGAATGAAAAAAGATCTGTTCACCGTCATAATCGGCGGTAAAGCAGGCCAGGGCACGAACAAGGCAGGCAGCGTCGCCGCCCATTTGTTTTCTGATATGAATCGAGATGTGTTTCAGATGAATGACTACCCGAGTCTGATACGAGGCGGACATAACTTCTCAGTAGTAAGCACCTCTGTCGGTCCACTACGGAGTCATTATCTTGAAGCAAACCTTATTGTCGCCCTTGATAAAAAAAGTTACGAGACTCATAAGAATCATCTCGTAAAAAACGGGGTTCTGGTTGTAAACTCCGATGAAGTCAAAGAAACTGAGATTGGGGTCCCTATTACAACGGAGGCAAAAAAGCACCAAAATCCAATGCTGATTTCTGGTCTTGCCTCCATCGCGATTCTTGCGGTCGCGGTCGGTGTTTCCAAAGAAGGACTTGTCGAAATCATCACAAAAGAGTATAAGCGGAATCTTGAAGATAATGTCGCGTTCAGCACGACAATTTATGAGATTGCAGAAAAAACCATCGACCATAAATTCGTATTAAAAAGAGGAAACGAGAAAAAGAAATCATTAACAGGGAATGATGCAATAGCCCTTGGCGCGATCGCAGGCGGCTTAGATCTGTATTTTGCCTATCCCATGACCCCGTCGACATCGCTTCTTCATTTTTATGCAAACAACGGTCAAGAGTTTGGTGTCACCGCGGTTCAACCAGAAAATGAAATCGCGGTAGCAAACATGGCAATCGGCGCCACGTTCGCGGGGGCTCGAGTCATGGTCGCGACAAGCGGAGGCGGATTTGGGCTGATGCAAGAGGCATTCTCCCTCGCGGGTATGGTGGAGGCACCTGTGTTATTTTATCTGGGGCAGCGCCCTGGTCCTTCCACTGGCGTACCAACCTACACCGAACAAGGGGAACTGCGGTACGCACTCAACCCAGGACACGGGGAATTTCCTCGTATTGTTGCCTCTCCTGGCAGCGTAGAAGAGGCGTTCTCGCTCACCTCCGAGCTGCTTTGGTTAGTCTGGCGATTCCAAACACCAGGCATTCTATTGACAGAGAAACATCTTGCTGAAACAACAATGAGTGTAACCTTGGATCCTGAAAAAACCAAATGGGCGGAACCCCTTTTGCATTCTTCCGGGGAATTCAAACGGTATCGTGACACCCCAGATGGGATCTCTCCGCTCCTTTTCCCGCCCTCCTCGTCGATTATTAAATGGAGCAGCTATGAACATGATGAGCAAGGGTTCACGACAGAAAAACCAGAAGAAATCGCGCAGATGCATGAAAAACGAAGGAGGAAATTATACAGTTTAATTCAGTACTTACAGACAATCCGCACGGTGAACGTCTTTGGAACCGGTGAGCCTTTTATTTTCACCTTTGGGTCCACGACCATGAGTGTGCTCGAGGCTCTCGAGTACGGAGGCATTTCCGGAACCGTCATCCAACCCGTGTACCTTGAACCATTCCCGGTATGGGAACTCGAAAAATACCGTGGAAAACGAGGGATTGTAGTCGAGATGAACTCCACTGGGCAGCTAGCAACAATTCTGCATGATAAAGTCGGAATTGAAATGAAAGCCTTAATCCAGAAATATGACGGGCGACCGTTCACCCCCACTGAGCTTGCCACAAAAATCAAAGAGGTAACGTGATGGTCGATCAGCTTGCGACAACTGCAGAGAACACATGGTGTCCCGGGTGTGGGAACTTCGGCATCCTCAATGCTATGAAAAAAGCTATCAGTATGTTAGAGCAGCACGGAATCCCACGAGATCATGTGATAATATCCAGCGGAATCGGATGTCACGGAAAGATCTTCGATTATGTCAACCTCAGCGGATTGTATTCGATTCACGGCCGATCCATGGCAACTGTACAAGGCATAAAGCTTGCGAACCCCGAGTTGAAACTCATTGATTTCACCGGAGACGGTGATGCGTTTGGCGAAGGAATCTCACATATTATTTTTGCCGCGAAACGAAACGCGGATATCACAGTAATTACGCATGATAATGGGACCTATGCGCTCACGACCGGGCAGTTTTCTCCAACAAGCAGCAAAGGATTCAAAGGCCCGTCCACACCTCGAGGAAACGTTGAAGAACCATTGAATCCCCTCACGCTCCTCATGGAGGTTGGTGCGACCTTTGTCGCACGAGGGTATGCTGGAAAGATAGACCATCTTGCAGACCTCATCGTAAAAGCGGTTGAACATGAAGGGTTCTCCTTCATCGACGTGTTGCAACCAAGCGTCGTATTCAATGATACGTACAAGGAGTATAACGACCGTGTCGAGATTCTTGAGAAACAACCTAGATCGTATGACGAAGCGGTACAGCTTGCCAAACGACGAGAAGGAAAACTGCCGATAGGTGTTTTTTATCAGGTGTCAAAACCGGTGTTTCATCACGAGTTGTACGGAGAGTGGAATCCAGTGAAAAATCGATTACATAGAAAAGAACGTTTAGAAAAAATTAAAAGGTTTATCGAGGGAGAATCATGAAAATACATATTGATCGAGACGAATGTATTGAATGCGGGTTATGTGTGTCGACGTGCCCTGATGTCTTTGAGTTAAGCACTGGCGAGAAGGCCAACATTGTTGAATGTTATCAACTCGGCAGCGCTGCTGACGGGGAAGTCGGCGAGCCGTTGCGGAAATGCGCGCAAGAGGCCGCAGATTCGTGTCCTGTCAACGTGATCGATACCGGGGATTAAAAAAAAAGGGGAAACACTATGAAGACATCGTTCCAAATAGGGAAAATCATAGGAATACCAATCAAGATCGATGTCTCACTACTCTTGATCCTTGCATTGTTTACATGGGTGTTTGCAACCAGTGATTACTCGATTTATGGATTTGTCCTTGGGTTTAAGGATGTACCAGTTTCCCTTACAGAACAACTCATCCTTGGTGCAATCCTCTCCGTGCTGTTCTTCATCTGTGTACTATTGCATGAGCTTGGACATTCATACGTGACGCAGCGCTATGGGTACAAAATCAGCGGCATCACCTTATTCATTTTTGGTGGAGTCTCCCAGATTGAGGAGATGCCTAAGCAGCCACGGATGGAACTCACGATCGCGGTGGTTGGTCCTTTAGTGAGTCTGTTGCTCGGCGGATTTTTCTACGTGCTATTTTTGTTCTTTTCCTTCTTCAGTGGGTCGATGGTCTCTCAGATTGGGATTGTAACCAGTGGAACGCTTGCGTTTTACAATGTGACTCTTGGTTTATTTAATTTAATTCCCGCGTTTCCGATTGATGGTGGCAGGGTTCTACGGGCTGCGATCGCCCGAACGACCGACTATGGACGAGCGACACGTATCGCAGCAAATGTCGGGAAAGTATTTGCAATTGGAATGGCCGTGTTTGGTTTTCTCTATTACTTAAACATCTGGCTTATTCTTATCGCGGTGTTTGTGTATATTGGTGCATCCCAAGAGGCACAGGCAACGGAGATATCAATTGCGCTGGAGGATCTGAAAGTCAAGGACATCATGACGCCGCACGTCGAGTTCGTATCCCCAGATCGCACCCTTCATCAATTCATCGATTTCATCCATACGCATAGGCATACAAGCTACCCGGTGCTTGAGCATGACAACCTAATAGGAATCATAACAGTCATGGATCTTCATAATATTCATAAGACTAACCAGGACACGACCTATATCCGGGACGTGATGCACAAGGACGTGCTGGTGATCTCTCCTGAGGAGGCCGCGAACGTCGCTTTTAAGGCCATGATCCGTCATACGAACGAGCGGATGATTGTGAAGGAAAACGACAAGGTCCTCGGGATTCTTTCATGGTCAGATTTATTACATGCGATTCAATTGAAACAGACCGAGAAAAAATACATGAAGGAGTAAACAAAGCATGGAGCTCACGCAGAAGCATTGTATCCCCTGCGAAGGTGGCATACCACCGTTCAGTGTAGAAAAAGAAGACAGCTACATCACGGAAGTCCAGTCATGGACGCTTGATCGGGAGGGCATCCATAAATTATGGAAACGGTTTTCGTTTAAGAATTTCAAAGAAGCGATCGCGTTCGTGAACCGAGTTGCGGAGGTTGCGGAGGCAGAGGGACATCATCCTGATATTCGTATTGTTTACAACTACGTAACATTTGAGCTGTTCACCCACGCGGTCGGTGGCATTTCTGAGAATGATTTCATCATGGCCGCGAAAATCGATAAACTCTTCTCGCAAGGACAACAGCAGCTGGTGACGACATGAACCATTATGATGTGATTGTCATCGGCGCTGGCTCTGGGTCTATTGTGGTGGAGGCAGCTCTCGACCAAGGGCTCACGGTCGCACTTGTCCATACACCGCCGTATGGGGGCACGTGTCAGAATTTTGGCTGTGTCCCTTCAAAAATGCTGGTGTTTCCGGCGGACAAGATAATGGAAATCAAAGAAGCGGAGAAACTTGGTGTCCACGCTGAAGTTAAATCCGTTGATTTTCAAGTGATAATGCAACGCATGCGCGTGCAACGAAAAGAATCACAGGATCACGAACAGGAAAGCCTCCAGAGTGTGGAACATTTCCAGTACCATCCTGGGGAAGGATCGTTTATCCGAGACTACACCCTGCAGGTAAATGGGGAGATGATCTCCGGTGAAAAAATTTTCATTTGTAACGGTGCACGTCCAACGATTCCCTCGATCAAAGGAATGGAGTCTGTTAAGTATCTCACCAATGAAACCGTGCTTGAACTCACAGAAAGACCTGAAAGCATGATTATTGTCGGTGGTGGATATATCGCTGCAGAGTACGGTCATTTTTTTGCTGCGATGGGAACAGAGGTAACCATTCTTCAGCAGAATGAACGACTACTCCCACAACAGGAACCTGAAATCTCGGAGCTCCTAAAAAATGAGATGGGAATCCGGATGGATATCAAAATGAATATGCGTGCTACAGAGGTTCTCAACCATCGAGGAAACTACCTGATGAAGGCAATTGACCAGAAGACCCAAGAGGAAAAAACGTTTACCGCCCAGACAATCCTTCTTGCTGCAGGTAGGACGTCGAACGCGGACAAACTTCACCTGGAAAACACCGGGGTGGCACTTGATCCACGGGGGTTTGTAAAGGTCAATGAATATCTTGAAACAAGTAAGAAGAACATCTGGGCATTTGGTGATGTCATCGGTAAATATATGTTTAAACATGTGGCGAACCGGGAGGCCGAGATCGCATGGCATAATGCTTTCCATGACCATAAGGCACGGATGGATTATCATGCAATCCCATACGCCGTGTTTTCCTATCCGCACATTGCATCGGTAGGGATGACCGAGGCTCAGGCGAAAAAAAACCATGAGATTTTAGTCGGAACAGGATATTATTCACAGACTGCGAAAGGGATCGCGATGATGGATCAGCATTCCTTTGCAAAAGCTATCATAGATAGACAGACCGGAAAGATCCTTGGGTTTCATATCATCGGCCCGCATGCGTCAATCCTCATACAAGAAGTAATAAACGCGATGGCATCATCAGAGGGAACACCAGCGCCCCTGTTTCAAGGACTACACATTCACCCAGCGTTGCCTGAAATCGTTGTTGTCACATTACAAAATCTTAAAGAGGTGAAGTAAAAAACGGAGCGGACGACACATGAATGTGGTACATGTCGAAGGAAAAAATAAAGGGAAAATTTTATTGTATGCAATCAGCACCTGTCC
>Ga0315279_10009275_pt1 | contig 11769 bp, 9 predicted proteins | sample YL17G06_20_MG_FD_203694 | JGI IMG/M metagenome (GOLD analysis project Ga0315279, IMG submission 203694) | Sediment microbial communities from Yellowstone Lake, YNP, Wyoming, USA - YL17G06_20 | ecosystem: Environmental > Aquatic > Freshwater > Lake > Sediment | place: USA: Wyoming | collected...
GAGTTCGTTTCCCAGCAGGTAGTTGGTGAAGTAGGGGTACCATTCTTCATAAGGTGATGTGCTGTTCATCATTCCAAAGCCGGCTCCGTGGGTGGGTTCGGTCGTGTTCCAGTGGTCTGAGTTGTCGCATGCCAGCATGAAGTAGGCACAGTACGTGATGTTGGATAATATTGCTGATCTTATCTTTTCTGCGTACCATGTGGCGCCGAAGATGGTTTGGATTCGTGGGTCTGTTCCGTTTGTTAACGCGCTGTTTACGTTGGTTTCCGTGATCAGGACTGGTAGCTCTTTCAAGTGTCTTTCGTTCCATTTTTGCTGTAGTTCGGTGGGAGTGTAGGTTTTCCATAGGCCTGGTTTTTGGTAGCCTATGAGTGGGGCGTCTGCCATGATTGCATCTTCGTCTTTGTAGTATTCTTGGCGGTAGCACTTGGTGGCGTGTGCGTCGTAGTCGTGGATGCTGAAGAAGCCTAGCTGCTCCGTATTGTTCATGAAGTAGTCGAAAAATGACTTGATGGCTGAGAATCCGTGTCCGCATAGGATCGTTGGGTCAATATCGTGCATGGATTGGGCGGCGTTGTTGAAGGTCTTTGTGAAGTTGGCTATCAGACCATAGTCCACGTAGGATTGATCTGTTGTTTCGTTCGTGTCGTAGAAGTTGGGTTCGTTCCATATTTCCCAGTATTTTATGCCCCATTTCTTGTCGATGTTGCAGTGCTTGACGAGTTCGGCGCAGAATGATGCGAAGCTTTCGTTTGACGGGAATCTTGAGCCATCGTAGTCTCCTATCATTCCTGAGGGAATCCAGTATTTGGTGTCGTAGTTTCCTGTAGCAACGACGAGCAATGGTTCTGCTCCCATTTCTAAGACTCGTTCGATCGTGCGGTCAAACAGCTCCCAAGAGTATTCGCCTTTGTGGGTGGTTTCGTTCCACTGGGTGCATGGTTGGATCTCGTGCACGAATAGGCGGATTTGGTGGAAGTTGCATGCGGCTGCTTTGGCTCTTAGAGTTGGGTCGTTTCGCCATTTGGCGAAGTCAAAGTCGTGTCCGATGTTGACACCTAATGATAGGTTGTTGAGTGCTAATATTTGGTTGAAGTCGATTGTGACTGAGACTTCCGCGTCGTAGTCGGCGATGTTTCCGGTGCAGATGATTTTGAATCTTTGGTCTTCGTGGGTTGTGGTCAGAATCGAGGAGGCTAGGATAATGGCTAGTGAAAGAGTGAGCAGTCTGGGAACGGCTCCGCCGATACTTGGTTTCTGCATGCAGAACGCTCTTTCAGAGCATCTGTCCCACTAATAAAGTGCTCTTTTGACTAGAAGAACAGAAATACACGCGACGTGCGAAGTGAGGGGTGAGATTTGTGCTTGTTGAATTGAAGGCTTTGTTGGATCTGCACAGTCTGAGAAAGAGTCAGTGGCTGAAAGGTGAAAGTCTCAAGCGGTTACAGGAGAAGAAGCTCAGGGCAATTGTGGATCATGCTTATAATGATGTGGAGTTTTATCGTGGCAGATTTGATTCCGTTGGGATTAAGCCTTCTGATATAAGGCATCTTGAGGATTTGTCCAAGATTCCGCTTACGTTGAGAAGTGATGTTCTTGGCAATTATCCGGATAGGATGGTTGCTCGGGGAACGAATCTGGATGAGTGTGTGAAGAGGAAGACTTCCGGTTCGACTGGGACGCCGGTGGAGGTGGTTTTCGACAAGAGGGATCAGGCGTTTAGGATGGGGGTTTTTTACAGAGCCTTGATTGAGTGTGGGTTGAGGATTACTGATAAATTGACTACTATGAGCTATAATGATGAGAAGTCGGTGAAATGGTTTCAGGTTTTCGGTTTGCTGAGGCGGCAGAACATTCAGACGTTGACCCCGTTGGACCAAGTGGTCGAGAGACTTCGGGTGTATCAGCCTGATGTTTTCTATTCTTATGCTTCCTATCTTGCCAACGTGGCTCAAGTGGTGAAGGAGAAGGGGATAGCGGAAATACGTCCAAGGCTAGTTTTCAGTCACGCTGAAATGCTTGAAGAGGGCACTCGGGCGCTCGTTCGTTCGGTGTTTGGTGGTGAAGCGTTTGAGACTTATGGTAGTTCAGAGTTTGTCCGATTGGGTTGGGAGTGTCCTGAGCACGTGGGTTACCACATGGATGCTGATGGGTTTGTTATCGAGTTTTTGGAAGACGGAGAGCATGTATCTCCTGGAGAGAGAGGGGAGATCTTTGTCACAAGTCTGGATTCATATGCTATGCCGCTGCTGAGATATAGGATTGGTGACTATGGCGTTCCTTCTGAAGATGAGTGTCCCTGCGGTAGAGGTTTGCCATTGATGAAGCATATTGAAGGTCGGGCTGATGACTTCATAAGACTTCCAGATGGGCGGCTTGTGTCTCCACGGCGTGTTTCAACTGTGGTCTGGAACGCAATGCATGGTGACCAGTATAGGATAATACAGAAGAAACTGGATCTTGTCATCGTTGAGCTAAGAAACAAAGATCTTCCTGACAAGACCGATCTTCGAGTTTCAGAGGGTCTGAGAGAAGTCTTAGGCACAGATGTACAAGTTCAGATAAGGTTTGTTGATCAAATACCTTCAGATAAATCAGGCAAGATCAGAAGAGTAACTTCAGAAATTCCAAAGCGTTAATTCCCTCTCTTCAAGATGGAAACTCCGGCAGAATCCTATGGAACTGGGAATACTTGGAGACTGCACACAAAAGAAACCATATTTGCGCGTCAACGATCTTACTAATGCATTCTGACTGTCTTGCAGAGTTTTGGTATGAACAGGTTTGTTGAGGCTTGCAACGTTGGTTCGCTGGATCAGGTTAACGTCGTGTGCATCGCTGAGATAGTCTATGAAAAGATGGGAATCGGCAAACCCAAATTCAGGTTTAACAAGGCAGCGGTTGACGGCAGAGGATGGAGAGGCGACGTGAAAACAATGCACCTTTCCGTACAAAAGCTTCTAGACTTGGGATGGAAACCAACTCTCGCAAGCGAGGGCGCAGTAAGACTGAGCTGCGAAGAGCTTTTACGATGTTAACAAAAACGCTTCGTGGGATGTGGCGAATAAAAGGAATTATTTTCAACGTTTCTGAGTTGTGGTGACAAGTTTCATGAAAGATTCAGATGAACGGGTTCTAAAGGTTGCCATAATTGGTTTGGGCAAGATGGGCTTATTGCATGCTAGTCTCTTGAACGTCTTGCCTAACGTAAAGTTAGCTGCGTTGTGCGACAAAAGTGGCTTGATTCGTAAGGTTTCTGGACGGTTATTCCGAGACGTTCAAATAACTGATGATGTGGAGCAACTTGCTGGTTTGGGTTTGGATGCGGTTTACATAACTACACCGATTCCTTCTCACTTTTCTATTGCCAAAACAATCTACTCAAAGGGAATAGCGCATAATTGGTTTGTTGAAAAGACTTTGGCAGCAAACTATGATGACGCGAAGAAAATGTGCGTGTTAGCCCAAGTTTCCGGTGGCGTCAACATGGTGGGCTACATGAAAAGGTTCGCTGTCACTTTTAAGAAGGTTAAAGAGCTTTTGGATGAAGAGGTTCTTGGAGAATTAGTTTCTTTTGACGCTTATGCGTATTCTTCAGATTTCGCGGATGTAAAGAAAGGTTCGGCATCTGGGTCTCGCGGTGGAGTTTTGGGCGATTTGGGTTCACATGTTGTGGATGTGGCTTTATGGTTTTTTGGGGATCTAAAGGTTGATTCGGCTAAACTGAAATCGCTGAGCAGTTTGAGCACCGAAGATTTTGCTTCTTTCAAAGTCAGTAATTCTAACGGTTTGCAAGGACAATTTGGCATATCATGGTGTAAGAAAGAGTTTCGTATGCCCGAGTTTGGCTTAGTCATTCATGGAACCAAAGGGAACATTAGGGTGAACGACGACGAAGTCAGGCTGGAACTTGTTAATGGAGAATCGTGCAGGTGGTATAGGCACGACCTGAATGACAGCGTGGGCTTTCTACTTGGAGCGCCAGAGTATTTCCGTGAAGACAAGCATTTCATTGAATCGGTGTTAAATGGTAATGATGCTGAACCGGATTTCTCCACAGCTTCCAAAGTGGATTTTTTGATCGATCAGGCAAAAGAGAGGGCTGAGAAGGATGAGCAATAGATTGACTTTGCTTGTTGGTGACAATCCGTTTCATGGCGTAAGTCATCTGTCGCAAGAGCGCAGCCGAGCAAGAACTGATACAATAACATGCGCGGATTATGCGGCTGGTTTGGTCGTGACTGCGCTGGAAAACGGTGCAGATGGGTTTATGTTTTCTGTAAGCGATACAACACTTTCAATACTTAGGATTATTCGTGAGAAAAAAGGAGAGGTTAACCCAAACTTGTATGCGATTGTGCCATACGCGTATGATTATGTTAGACTAGCGACTCAGGCAGGCGGTGTATCTGGATTAGCGAGAAAAGTTGCTAAGGAAATAGTTGTTTCGTTTAATGTCAAGGCGATGGCGATAGGCTTGAAAGCAGCGGTAACCATGGATATGGAGGCTCTTTTGAAGACTTATCTGACGTATGAGATTTCTAGAATAAGGTCTTCGGCGGGGAAAAGGGCGAATTTAGAGTCGGTTTTGCTTCATGAGATTATAACTGATATGGCGCTTGCGCTTAATCTTGATTGGCTCTTTAAGTCGTATATTGATTTTATGCTGAAAAAAGGAATGAAACCGGGCTTTGAAACTCGAAATTTCGCGTATTTAGTGAATAAGTTTAAGGAGTGGGGTATTGACTTTAAGAATGTAGTTGTTGCTACGCCTTTCAATGCTGTGGGTTTTCAGATGAATCCGTCTAGAGAAGAGTGTGAGAAAGCATTAGTTGATGTTGGGGCGTCTAGTGTTATAGCGATGAGCGTATTAGCGGCTGGATATCTTAAACCTTCAGCAGCAATAGAATATGTAAAGAGGCTACCAAACCTGAAAGGTGTTGTTGTAGGCGTATCAAAAGAACACCACGCACGCGAAACATTTAGACTTCTTGAAGAAAGATTCAAAAAACACTAGCATGCAATTTATGACGACTAGTGGCTTGCTTTGACAAAAGTTGCTAAACGGTTTTCGAAGGGAACTAAATGATTGAATTATTGCTTATAGTGCCTTTGTCTGTATTGGTTGCGTTCTATAGTGGATACTGTTTATTCGGGCTTCGTTACGGGAGAAATATCCGTTATGGTAGCAGTGACACCTACATGCCCAGAGTTTCATTGATAATTGCCACATACAATGAGGAGGACATTGTAGGTAAAAAAATTGACAATATTCTTGAAATAGATTATCCAAAAGATAAATTCGAACTAGTTTTTGTCGATTCGTCTACGGACAACACGCTGCAAATCATCAAGAACTTCAAAGAAAAATCTGATTTAAACGTTCAAATATTGGAAGAAAAGGTCAGAAAAGGTCTGGCTTCCGCACTGAATCTCGGATATAGATCCGCAAAAGGTGATGTCGTCATTAAAACTGATTGCGATATGGTTCTTGAGAAAAATTCGATTAGAGAAATTGTAAAATATTTTTCTGATCCGCAGGTAGGGGCAGTCACCGGCAGAGTGATAATTTCTAATGAATGTAATGTTGAAATCGGATATAGAAATATCTTTGAAAGATTACGCATAGCAGAGGCTAACCTTGATTCCACATATCTGTTCAATCCATTTTGCGCGTTTAGAAGGGATCTGATTGAACCAATTGACTCTAGGTCGGTTGCCGACGACGCTGAACTCGCCTTGAAAATAAGGAAGAAGGGCTACAAGACAGTTTATTCGCCTAATGCAATTGCATATGAGACAAGTCCGACCTCTTTGAGAGGTCGGATAAGTCAGAAATCTAGAAGAGCACAAGGTCACATTCGCCTACTTTTCCAAAATCTGTCGATCTTGTTTAATCCAAAGCTTGGGAAATTTGGAATGATTGTTTTTCCTGCTAATTTTTTCATGATGGTGTTATCACCATGGTTAATTCTGTTAACGATGATTTTTGCTGTGTTATATTTGGGTTTTACATTTGGTTTATTTTACGCAGTTCTGTTTTTTACGTTGGTTGTGCTCTTGACTTCCTTCGTATATCTGAAATCCACGCCCAAAATGGTCGCGGGTTTCTTGGATGCACAAATCAATCTGCTTGTCGGTTTTTTCAAGTTAGCTACTAAAGGTCCAGATTTCATGTGGTCCAAAGAACATCGTCAATAGTCAAACGTCGTTGCGATGGTGACGTGTAAATCGAAATAACACTTATAGTGCGGACTTACATTTTTAGTAGAGATTTGAGACGGTGACGCGGAAATGGTGAAGATCGGTGTAGTTGGAGGCGGGCACATTGCAACGCATAGGCACATACCGATATTTAAGAAAATCAAGGATTGTGAGGTATTTGCTGTCTGCGATTCGGTGGAATCTGTGGCTCGAAACGTGGCGAGTCGCTTTGGCATTAAGAACCACTATACGAGTCTTTCTGAAATGCTTAAAGCGAGGCCTGATGTAATTGATGTAACCACTCCTCCGCAAACTCATTTTTCGTTGGCCATGGAGGCAATGGAAGCTGGTTGCCACTTACTAGTGGAGAAGCCTTTGGCTATGACTTACAAAGAAGTGGATGAGATGTTCAGTGTCTCAAAACGACATAACGTTAAGCTCTGTGTTGTCCATCAAAATCTTTTCAACCCCGCCGTTCAAGAAGCTGTTCGTCTTGTCAAAAATGGTTCTGTGGGCGATTTAATAAGCGTAGATGCAGGGACTTTGGTGCGAAGAGATAACTACATGTGTGTTAACGGAAAGCATTGGTGTCATGGGCTTCCAGGCGGCATATTTTTTGAAGTTCTTCCACATCCAGTTTACCTGCTGCAGATTTTCTTGAAGAAGATTGAACCAGTCTATGTTTTGACAAAGAAGCTGAGTAGTTATGATTGGATGAAGGCGGATGAACTTAGGGTTCTTTGCAATGCAGACAAAGGAATAGGTTCAGTTCTGGGTTCGTGTAATTCTCCTTTTCACGGGGACACGCTCAATGTTTTCGGCACGAAGATGAGTCTGCAAGTTGATCTTTGGGGAAGAAGCGTGATAAAGTATAAAGCTAGAACCCAAGACCCGATTTCTGTTGGGAAGAGCAATCTGAGTCTAGCGTTGCAGTTGCTCGGAATATTGGGAACTACAGTTTCCAACTCGCTTACTGCGGCGTTTGGCGGAGAAAAAGTGAGTGCTCATTATGGTTTCTTGCGTGAATTTGTAAAAGCTATTAAAACTGATGGCGAATTGCCGGCTACTGAAGAAGAAGCGAGGGAGAACGTGAGAATTGTGGACGAAATCTGCAAGATGATAGACGCATCGCTTTCAAACACAAAATAGATGATGCCTTGTGCCGAATCTCATGCGAATAATGTATTATTTAGTGGCTGCGCAGCGGAGACTGTATTGGCATAAGGACAAGCTTCGCAGGTTTCAAGAGAAGAGACTACGTTCGGTCGTAAATTACGCTTACCGTTTCGTTCCATTCTACCATGAGAAGTTCAAAGAAGCGAACATTTTGCCGAGTGAAATTAGGACTTTGGAGGATCTCTCAAAGCTGCCAATAGTTAAGAAGGACGAAGTTAGAATTGAAGATCCACGTCGATTGATTTCTGTCCAATTTGAGCCAGAAAAACTGAAAGTTGTAAGAACCAGTGGTTCGACAGGCAAGCCGTTCCGAGTGTATCTCACCGGTGCTGAAGACGATTGGAGGAAAGCGATCTATATGAGGGCTAACATAAGTTGCGGTCAGAAACCAAGGGATCGTTGGGTTGCGATAACGGCTCCTCATCATTTCGGTGACACTACTAGTATGCAACAAAGGTTGGGAATTTTCGCTCGGGTGAATATTTCTGTTTTTAGTGGTTTAGATAGTCACATACAGCTTGTGAGTGAAGCCAAACCTGATGTTTTGGATGGCTATTCTGGGTCATTGTTGTTGCTGGCGAGGGAAATTGAGAGGAGAGGGTTGAAGACGGTGAGTCCGAGAATGGTTTTTGGAACAGCTGAACTCATAGATGATGCGTCAGTTAGATTCATTGAAAGTGTGTTCAGGGCGCCTTTCTATGATCAGTTTGGATGTGTTGAGGTTGATAGAACGGCTTGGCAGTGTCCTGAGAAGGTTGGTTATCATATGGATGTTGACAGTGTCATAACGCAGTTTGTGGATTCGGAAGGTAATGAGGTTTCTCCGGGTGAACGAGGAGAAATAGCGTACACAAGCTTGTTCAATTATTCAATGCCGTTAATCCGTTATTCGGTTGGGGATGTGGGACAATATCGAAGTGATGAGTGCCCTTGCGGTAGGGTTCTTCCGTTAATGAAGGTGTTGGAAGGCAGGAAAGACTCCTTTATTGTTTTGCCTAACCATCAACTGTTGTCTCCAAGAACGTTTACGGTTGCTATGAGTATGTTTGGTCGTTATAAGGATATTGAAGAGTTTCGCATAATCCAGAGGAAGTTGGATTACATAGAATTGTTTGTCAAGACTAGGAAGGATTATGAGGAGCAGCAAGTCTTTGAGAGAGAGTTAACAGCTCACTTCCAGAAAATGCTTGATCTTGACAGGTTGGGAGTCTCCATTTCTGTAACATTTGTCGATGAAATTCCTTTGAGTAAAACGGGTAAACTGAGCGCAGTTATTTCAGAAGTGAATGTTTAGCTGAATGTTTGGGGGATAAGTATGAGGATTTTGCAGGTTTATATGGGGCCTTATGTGGCTGATCGGGGTGGGGGTGTTTCTGTTTATGTTTGTAATATTTCTGAGAGGCTTGCTAGGAGACATGATGTTACGGTTTTTGCTACGAATCCTGGTGGCTTGCCGCGTTTTGAGGTTATGAATGGTGTTAAAGTTGAACGTTTCAAGCGGTATGCGCCGAGTGGGGCTTATTTTTTTTCTTTGGAAATGTTGCTGAAATTGAGGAAGGCTGAGTTTGATGTCGTTCATGGGCATTGTTATCATGCTTTTCCTTTGCATTTCTCAGCTTTGGCTAAGCGGAAGATGTTTGTTGTTTCCACGCATTTTCATGGGGTTGGGCATTCTGTTTTTAGGGATTCGTTGATTAGGTTGTTTAAGCCGTTTGGTAAGAGAACACTTAAAGCGGCTGATAAGATTGTTGCTGTTTCTGAGTATGAGAAGGCTCTTCTTTGTGGTCAGTTTGGGCTTGATGCTGAGAAGGTTGTTGTTATTCCTTGTGGGGTTGATTTTGGGGAGTTTGAGGGTTTGAAGAGACGTGAACGTGGTTTTAGGTCTATTTTGTATGTTGGCAACCTAGTAGGTTATAAGGGTGTGCAGTTTTTGGTTGAGGTTTTGCCAAGGTTGCCTGGAGATGTTGTTTTGGAGATTGTTGGTAAGGGTGTTTTGAAGCCTTTTTTGGAAAAACGTGCAAGAGAGTTGGGTGTTTCTGGTAGGGTTAGGTTTTTTGAGAATTTGCCGAGGCGTGAGCTTTTGCAGATGTTTGTTGATGCGGATGTTTTTGTGTTGTTGTCTAGGTATGAGGCTTATTCTATGGCTGTTGCCGAGGCTTTGGTTGCGGGAAAGCCGTGTGTTGTAGCTAATTCTTCTGCTTTGAGTGAGTGGGTTGATAATCGGACTTGTTTTGGTGTTGATTATCCAATCAGGCTTGATAAGTTGGCGGAGAGTATAGGTTATGTTTTGGAGAATGGTGTTGTTGGGGAAGTTGTTTCTAGCAAGTGGATTGGTAGCAAAATTTTGGATTGGGATGATGTAGTGGAACGGATAAATGAGGTATATCAGCGGTTGGAGGTAGAGGCTTGAGCTTTAACGCGCATGCCTTTTGTTTTTCCTTTATGGGTCAGAGGTGCTATTGACAAAGGTTCATAATTCTCTTGATGATTGTTTTGAAGGGTGATTGACGTTGAATGTTCTAATGTTGAGCGAGTTATTCTACCCTCATGGTAGTGGCGGTGAACTCGCTACCTACTTGTATGTTGAACTCTTAAGGAAAGCGAGAATTAATGTCGTTGTGGTTACTAATAGGTTTGTTGGTGAGCCGGAGGTTTCGAGAAGTGAGAACTTGATAGTTTACCGTTTACCCTTGTTCAATGAAACTAAAGGGGTGAAGTTTTTAGTATTGCGAAGATTTGATGTTCTCATTTCTAGTTATATGAGGAAACTGATGAAATGGGCTGATGTAGTATATATTCCAAAATTTTGGTTCTCAGCAATTCCGTTAACAAAGGCTTACAAAAAGCCTGTAATTGTGCATCTTCACGGTTACATTCCAGTATGTCCATTATCCACTCTTTATGATTCGTCAAAGGATGAAGCTTGCAAGCGTAAAGGTGGGCATTGTTCCTTACACTGCATTTATCTAAGTGAAAGAACTCACGACAGGAGTTTGATTCAAACTTTAGCTTCTACCGCGCTTAATTCGACTGTTAGATACTATTTTGACAAGTGCATCAAACTGGCTGATGCAGTAATATGTGTATCTAAGGATCAAAAAGATTTAATAGTGAAACGTGACGCATCTTTGTACCCCAAAATTCGCGTGATACATAATCCTCTACCTGAACTTTCACCTGTTGAGGTCAAAGGTGACGGCTTCGGATATTTTGGTGGCCCAAGCATTATGAAAGGGTTTGGAGTATTATGTAGAGCTCTATCATTTCTTAATTGTTCTTCACTTGTTGTTCATGCTGCTAATTTTCCTGTTTCAAAGGAAGGTTTGATGAAATCGTTGAGACGGTTTGGTATTGTGACTTATAGAAGGTTGGGTTACGGTGAGCAGCAGATTCTATACCGAAAAATTCGAGGAGTGATAATACCTTCTATTGAAGCTGAGACGTCTTCTTATATTCTGTGCGAAGCCATTTTGAGAGGGCGAATTGTTGTTGCATCTGATATTGGGGGGATTCCTGAACAGGTGGAAGGTTGCGAGGGAGTTTTTCTATTTACTCCTGGAGATTTCAGTCAATTAGCGGAGAATATAGCCTATGTAAGGAGCTTGAACAGAGAAGTTGCAGTTGATTTTGGACTCCATAACAGAGAAGTGTTTACTTCACGTTTTAGCAATCAAAAAACTCTACGAAATTTCATGGGAATTTGTACTGAATTGACTCTTGGAACACTTGAGGTTGGTTTCAATAGTGAGTGAAAGGGTTCTGGTTATTTCTCTAACACCTTTCATTTCTAGTGATACTGCAAAGTTCACGTTAGCTCTCCTTGTTGGACTAATAAGGAATATGTATTGAATGGGATGATATTTTGTACAAAATCTCCATAGGGTTATGTGTAAAAAATTCAGAGGCAACTATTAAAGCGGCTATTGAAAGTGTAGTTAACCAAGATTTTCCTACAAAATATGTTGAAATCATAATTGTAGATGGCAATAGTCGAGATAGGACAATGGACATCATAAATAAGACACTTTCAAGGACGAAATTTGATGTGCGCATTTTTTCTGATAAAGGAAAAGGCTTAGGGCCGGCTAGGCAAATTGTTGTCAACAATGCTCGTGGCAAGTATATAATATGGGTTGATAGTGACGTGGTGCTGGCAAAAGATTTCATACGAAGGCAGTTGAAGTTCATGGAAGAAAATTCTCAGGTAGGCATAGCTAGAGGAAAAGGTGAACACATTAAATCTGGAAAAAACGTTTGGGCCGATGTTCAAAGTGTTTTGTTTAGCATGCTAGATACCGTGCATGTGGGTGCAACTATCGCAACTATTTGCAGCACTAAAGCATTAAGAGAAGTTAATGGCTTTGATACACGCATCATAGGAGCGGCTGA